>CETE01033495.1_pt1 | contig 14348 bp, 13 predicted proteins | sample 531241 | NCBI WGS metagenome assembly CETE01 (sample SAMEA2622336, study PRJEB7988) | marine metagenome | biome: marine biome (ENVO:00000447); feature: deep chlorophyll maximum layer (ENVO:xxxxxxxx); material: "saline water (ENVO:00002010), including plankton (ENVO:xxxxxxxx)" | depth 30 m
ACTGCAGGTCTCCGCCACTCATATTGCATCAGTCGAATTGGAGGCAATTGATTCCTGAAGGGAAAACAACGGAGGTGAAGGGTAGTTCTGGAACACTGCAGAGACTAAAGCCCGCTCTGCGTGAAAAGGGCACAGGGATGTCAGAATTGGCCCATGCGCGCAATTTTGGACGACTCTGGGAAAATACGTCCGATGCCTTTTGAAGGATTCCGTCTTATCCCAAAGGCCTCCGATGAATGGTCCACTGAAGAAATACGTGTCGATGGCTCCAGCGTTAGCTGTGCCAACAGCGCTGAGTCGGTGAAGAAGTTAAGAGACCCGAGCGCTCCGGCAGCTGATCTCCACTACTCCGGGGCTAAGTCTGCCCCACCGGGGCGGCGAAGAATCATGATTCCGTGATCCCCCTTATCGGATTTGTAGGAGGCGTCGAAGGCTTGGCTATCGAGCGTGCCTTCAAGTGAGTGAGTTCCGAAAAGCTTGGGGAGAGCCATTTCACCCTTCACCCGGTAGGATCCATCAGGTTTTTTCTGTGCGGGTATGGTGTGCACGTAATTCCCAAACTGGAGAACCCCCCATCCGGCTCGGTAGCGGAAATCGTAAACCCCTGGTTTCTCGGGAGTGGGCGTGACGATGCACCAGAGTGGTCCCTCATGCCCATTCCATTTGCTTTTCCACTTTCCTTTCCAGGGGCCAGTGATGTCTTTTGGTTCACCGGCGATCGCCGCCTCTGCAGCGGCCTTTTCGAATCTAGCGTGGTAGCTCAGGCAGGAGGGAAGGCTGAGGAAAACGCAAAAAAGGAGCAGCGATCGGCAGAGGTGCTTCGTCATATCTCTCGGATGAACGGCAAAGTCCCCAGCTTGGTTCAGAACCCAGCTGGGGACAATAAACGTGAGTCAATTTAGATTTTGGGCTCCCAGCCGGGGCGGTAATCGCGCTTCACGAGCCGTGAGGCTTCAGCGTTATCCTTGGACTTCATGTTCGGTCCGTCCCACTCAATCGGGCGGCCTTCTCCGATCCGTTGAGCGAGGCAGCCCAGAAGAATGACCTCGTTCAGATACGCAGCGATTTCAAAGCTAGAATAGGCTGGCTTCTCTGGATCTTTCATCATCTCGAACCATTCCTTGACGTGGCCCGGTGAGCGAGGAATCACTTTGGGGATATCCTTGCATGCGGGATGGTTATTGATGTTGGTGTAGCTCTTTTCTCCCTTGCGCATCAGGAAAACGTTCTGCCCGTAATCATCAGGGGAGTAGATTTCACCTTCCGATCCCTTGATTAGACAGCAGGCGGTAGGGAGCTTGTTGCCCTGTGCGCTGACAAGATTGGCAGTAATATCGCTGTAGGGACGAATCGGGGCCTGACGGTCACGAGGATTGCCATCATACCACCAGAACTTCATTGCAGGCCAATCTTCCCGGGCAGGGAAGTCGAAGCGAACCCTCGAGCTGAGAGGGAAGGTCTCCTTGAAGGGCCGGGAAGCCATTTCACATTCGATGCGATCTGGATAGCCAAGCTTGAGAGCGCGGAATGGCATATTGACGGTGTGGCAAGCCATGTCTCCGAGTGCGCCCGTGCCGAAGTCAAACCATCCCCGCCATTTGAAAGTGTGGTAAACCCCTGCCTTGTAAGGTCGGGGAAGTGCTGGGCCGAGCCAGAGGTCCCAGTCAAGACCGGCGGGGATCTTGTCAGACCCTTCGGGACGGTCAATACCCTGAGGCCAGACTGGGCGGTTGGTCCAGACGTGAAGCTCCTTTGGTTCACCGATCACGCCGGAGTGAATGACTTCCACTCCACGACGCAGGCCTTCGTTCGCGCTGCCTTGGTTGCCCATCTGAGTTGCCAGCTTTTTCTCCCGGGCAAGATTGCGCATGATCCGGGATTCCCAGACCGTTTGGGCAAGGGGTTTCTGCACGTAAGCATGCTTGCCCATCGCCATTGCAGTAATTGCCGCTACCCCGTGGCAGTGGTCAGGGGTGGAGACCGTTACCGCATCAATCTGGTTCTCCATCTCTTCGAGAAGTTTCCGAAAATCCTTGTATTGTTTCGCCTTTGGAAACTTCTGGGCTTTTCTGCGGATCATATTGGGGTCGATATCGCAGATCGCTGCAATTTCGCCTCCTTCCCGGGCTGCGTTATCGGTGTCGCTGCTGCCCTTTCCTCCGACACCGATACAGGCTACCCGGATCTTGGAGTTGAGATTTTGTCCGCTCACGATGGCGGGGAATCCTAGAGCCGAGCCGGTGGCAAGGCCGGTGTTTCTGACGAATTTACGACGAGTGACTTGCTTCATGAGTAGGCTGCGACTGTAGATGGAGCGGCGGCGGTTGGAAGCGCATTTTTGTGCCCGAAGGGATGAGTTTTGATCGATTTCCTCCCGTCGGCGCGTAAAACTGGGCTGGAGATCCCATTGGCGGTGGGAATTTTATCTGCAGCGCAAGAACCATCAGAAGTGAAAGTGACAGAACCAGAGGCAGTAAAGTCGGGAGCCGTCGGGACAAATCGACGCTCATTCGTAAAAAAGGCGACAACCGCCGGGGTGTTTCAAATCGTTGCGCCCCATGTGCTTGGCGGGCCGAAATACACACCTCCTAGCGAGACCTTCGGGGCGGCCCTTATTGGGGCGGGGGGCCGGGGACCGGGGACCTTTGGGAGTTTCGCGCGCAAACATAAGCTGGCCGTTCGGGAAATAGCCCGCTGCGACGTCAAATGGGTCGGCAAATCAGATAACAAGACGCGCTACACGGATTTTCGCCGGCTACTGGAACGTAATGATCTGGACGTGGTTGCGATTGCGACCCCTCCCCACTGGCATGCGCTCATTTCCATTGCAGCGATGGAGGCTGGGAAGGATGTGCTATGTGAAAAACCGATGACGCGTTTTCTCGCTGAAGGGCGGGCAGTGGTAGAGGCTTCGCGTCGAACGAAGCGCATCTTTCAGATCGGAACTTATGGGCGCTTCGGCGAAGCTGGCAGGAAGAATGATATGCGAAAAATCGTGCGGGCCGGACTGGTGAATGGAAGAGAAGTTCGAGTGGTGCATCGCGGAGGGTTCAAGGTAAGGCAGTGGTCCGGACCTGTGCGAATCAAGCCTCAGCCCGTGCCGGATTATCTTGATTGGAATATGTATTGCGGGCCTTCGCCACTGAAACCATTCCATCCACCGCGCTTCGGGGGCATGCATCGTGGATACTGGGACTACGACGGGGGAGGCCTCGGAGATATGGGGCAGCATGCGCTCGACCCGATTACCTATCGCATGGGAAAGGATGAGACCTCGCCTGTTGAGGTTACTGCGCATGCGCCGCCTGCACACCCTGAAGTTGCAGGGATGTGGGGCTGGGTGCGTTTCAAGTATGAAGATGGCGTTGAACTCGTGCTTGAAAGCGGAGAATGGGGAGACCCCCACGGTCTGAAGGAAAAGACCATCAGTCGGGAAGACCTCAACGAAACAGAGCGTAAGGTCTTTGACGAACTGCCTGCCGAAGACCCGCTTGTTGGCTTCGGTGATGCGGTAAAGACCAGGGTGCTTGCCGGAGGTCATCCGGAGGTGGCCCATCGCACCGTAAGCCTGATGCATCTTGCCAATATTGCCTTTCGGACGGGGCGGACCATCAAGTTCGACCCAAAGACCGAAAGAGCTATCGGAGACGAGGAGGCGAATCGACTTATTGACATGCCTATGCGTGCTCCGTGGCACTTGTAGGAGTGAGGTTCACGATCACAGAGTCAACTTTAACAGCTATGGCCGAAGAAACTAAAAACGAACGGAGTCCATTTGTTGAGCGCCTGCCCCAACTGACTAACAGCAAGTGGGGAGGCATCAGTGAAGAGGACGGCGAAGAAATTGTTGAGGCAATTTTCAAACAGGGAGGTGATGCGATCAGCCAGCTTATTGACGGGTTGCAGGAGGTCGATAGTGGAGAGGACTGGCAAGAGCGCTTTCTGCTGCACCAACTCGCGGTAAACGCCAGTGCACCTGCCCGGGCCAAGGATCGGAAGATTCTCACCAAAATTTATGCTGCAGCAGCCCTCGGTGACGCCGCGGCTACAATACGGAGTTTTCTGTTGCAGCAGTTACGCTATGTGGCTGGAGCGTCGCTGGCTCCTGATCTTGCGCCCCTGCTCGAGGATGGCGACCCTCTCGTTCTGGATGCGGTCGCGGCGACCATGGTCTCAATGGGTAAAGCGACCGAACCCATTCTCCTGGAGGCACGAAAAAGTTCTCAGGGACACGCCAAGGTTGCCATCACCCATGCGCTGGGCCAGTTAAGCCGAAGCTAGAGGTCCGTCGTATTCCGCGACAGATGAGCATTTACGCGGCAGCATCAGAATGAGCATGGCCTCGTGGATTTCGGTGGTAGGGTCTCTTAATGTAGACCTCACCTTTCGAGTTCCATCGTTCCCTGCTCCGGGTGAGACCTTGATAGCAGCAGAAGCGGTGAGCTCCTTCGGGGGCAAGGGAGGCAATCAGGCGTTAGCGGCGAAAAGAGCTGGGGCGAAGGTTCGAATGATCGGGTGTCTCGGCGATGATGAGCAGGCGAGACAATACCGTGCGCGTCTGGTTGAAGAGGGAATTGACTGTTCAGGCGTCATGAGCACGGAGGGCCGAACCGGAGTCGCTTCCATCGCGTTGAACAGGGACGGTGAAAATACCATTATCGTAGATCCCGGGGCAAACCTCCAACTGACTCCTTGTAAGGTCGCAGAGCTGGAAAATCTGTTCAGGGGGTCCGCGGTAACTCTTCTTCAGTTAGAGTGCCCCATTGAGAGCATCATAAAGGCGGCGCAACTCGCCCGAATTGCAGGTTCCGTAGTGGTCTTGAATCCTTCGCCATGGAACGCCAAGGTCATAGAGAGCGATATCCCGTGTGACGTTCTGATTCTTAACGAGGGGGAGGCCGCGGCCATGTCCTCTGGGGCATTTAATGACTTCCTGCGGTGCGGAGGCCGGACCGGGATCGTGACACGAGGGGCGCTTCCCACCCAGATCTTCATGGACGGGAAGATTCAGGAAATTGCCCCTCCTACAATATCACCCGTTGATACCGTGGGAGCAGGAGATACCTTTGCAGGTGTTTTTTCTGCCTCTCTTGCGGAAGGAAAAGAAGTCCTCGATTCCGTGAGAATAGCTAATTGTGCCGCAGCTCTGGCGACTCTTCAGGAGGGCGCTCAGAAAGCCATTCCCTTCAAGGATGCGATTATGGAGATGATCTTGAGTCAGAACGCTTCATCGTAAGCGTCGTCTCAGAGAGAACTTGGCACCTCTCAAGATTTAACTTGGTTCGCTCGAGTATTAAGGAAGTCTGTGCTGTAGAATAATTCGAGATTTTCATGAGAATCGTTGTTACAGGCGGTGCGGGATACATCGGAAGTGTCTGCGTTGAGTCGTTATGCGACTCGGGACACGACGTGTTGGTGATTGACAATCTGGAGGAAGGGCATCGTGCAGCTGTCGATTCGAGGGCCCGTCTAGAGGTGATGGATTTGAAGTACCCTGAGCGGCTGTCAGATGTCCTCAGCAGCCACGGATCAGAGGCCGTGATTCATTATGCGGCGGACACCTTGGTAGGAGAGTCTGTGAGCGATCCCGCGAAATATTACCGGAATAATGTGGTAGGGGGGTTGAATCTTCTGGAGGCCATGGTCGCCTCCAAGGTTGCTAAGATCGTATTCTCGTCAACGTGTGCAACCTACGGGGCTCCGGACAAGAGCCCAATTGACGAGAGTTGCGAGCAAAAGCCAGTCAGCCCCTACGGCTATTCCAAGTTGGCCTTCGAGGGGATGCTGGGTTGCTTTGCGAGGGCTCATGGGATCGACCCCGTGATTTTTCGCTATTTCAATGCGGCCGGAGCGTCGTGCAACTTTGGAGAGGATCATCGAGTTGAGACTCATCTTATTCCGGTAATCTTGTCTGTGGCGCTCGGAAAACGAGAATGCGTTGAGGTATTCGGCACGGATTATGACACCCCGGACGGTTCTGCGGTCCGTGATTATGTTCATGTCGGAGATCTCGCCGAAGCACACCGACGGGCAGTTGAGGAGGAGGTGACAGGAGCATTCAATTTGGGGACCGGAAAGGGCTACTCCGTGTGGGAAGTCATTGAGGTTTGCCGTGAGGTCACTGGTCACGATATCCCGGTGAAGGAGAGCCCTCGCCGGAAGGGAGATCCTCCGATTCTTGTTGCTTCCAGCAAAAAAGCGGCATCGGCTTTAAGCTGGTATCCTGCAGCGGATCTTCGAACGATCGTTACCAGCGCTTGGGAATGGCATAGCGCTCATCCACAAGGCTACGGAGATTGATTGTCTTTTGCAGATTGCTGGCGCAGGCTACCCTCGTTGCGATAAACATCCTAAATTACCAGATGACCAAGATAATTCCTGTAGCCCTTGCCTTTGTAATAGCTCTCGCGGCCTACACCCCAGCTGCGAAGCCCGATGCCAAGGCGGCTCCTGCCAAAGCGGCTGAGTCTCCAAAGGCGCTAAGGTGTCTTCTGGTTACCGGAGGGTGTTGTCACGATTATGTCTTTCAGTCCAAAGCTCTCACTCTTGCTTCTGCAGCCAAGGCCGACATTGAGTGGACCGTCGTTAATAAAGGCGGGCGAGGGACGAAGGCGCAGATCGATCTTTATGACGACCCGAATTGGGCAACTCATTATGATGTGGTCGTTCACAACGAGTGTTTCGCCAATACCAAGGATCCCGATTATATCCGGAAGATCGTCAATGGCCACAGAGGTGGAACGCCTGCAGTGGTCATCCACTGTGCCATGCATACCTATCGTGCCGCTGAAATTGATGATTGGCGCAGGTTTCTCGGTGTGACGAGCAGGAGGCATGAGCACCAGTCACGCTATCCGGTCAAAACAGAGAAGGCAGATCATCCCATCATGAAGGGGGTTCCTGCAGACTGGGTTACTCCCAAGGATGAGCTTTATATCATTGAAAAGACGTGGCCAAACACGACCGTGCTGGCGACCTCCAAAAGTGAGAGAACTCAGAAGGTGCAGCCGGTATTCTGGGTGAATGAATTTGAAGGGGCCCGGGTGTTTGGAACTACCTATGGCCATACGAACGACACTTTTTCGGATCCCGTCTTTCTTGACCTCCTGACAAGGGGCATCCTCTGGTCGGCGGGCAAGCTCTGAGGCGTATGGTCAGGAAAAGTGCTCCTTGATTTTCCTGCGCAGAAACGCGACAGAACGTTGTAATTGCTCTGGACCATCTACTCCATCTTCTATGGAGACCCATCCGTCAAATCCGGTTGCGCTCAAGATAGAGAAGATGGCGTCGTAATCGTTCATGCCCTTTCCGATTTCGCCGTGGGCGAGACGCTCAGCGTATCCTGTAACTCCCTCTTCATGAGCAAGATCCTCGAGAGTGCCGTGCTTGAGGTAGCGATCGCTGGCATGCATGGTGACGACGCGGTGTTTTACTCTGGAGAGAAGCTCCAAAGGGTCTTCGCCGGCCAGAAGGGTGTTGGAAGGGTCATAGTTCACTCCGAATCCGGGATGCTCTCCAACGGCGTCAACGAGATCACAGAAGATGTCCATGGGCTGGGCGAATTCGGGGTAGTGCCAGAATCCATCTTTGTAGTGGTTCTCGAGAATGAGGGTTACGCCATGATCTCCTGCATGCGGGAGGCAGGCCCGGATTGCATCAGCGGCAAGGTCGATGCCTTCTTGCCGGGAAATTTCAGGCCGGCGCTGGCCGCTTAGCACGCGACAGAAACTGGCTCCCAGCGCATGTGCCATTTCGATCCATGTCTTTTCCTTTTCGATTTGGTCCGCCCGGAAATCCGGGTCAGGGTGGGTAAAGTCCGGGGAGCAGCAGAGCATTGGGATTTCGAGGCCCATATCGTCACAGGTTTTCCGGTAGTCTTCCCACGATCCCGGGTCCTTAAGATCCGAAATAAGAGGATAAAGCTCAACCCCATCGACATCGAGTCGGGACGCAAATTTCAGATAGTCGGAGAGGCCCATTGAGCCTCTGACGAGATCATCTAATTCAGCCTTGGGGAAGGTTGCGAGCTTGGGCATGTTTCTGATCGGGGGGTTGGCAGAGCGCGTAGAAGTTGAGTCAGAAGAAGACTTTTAAGAACGTCCCTTATCTCATAATCCAACTTTGTCAGGATTTCTTCCGTGTGCGGGATATTGTTCAAGTTCCACGACGCAGCCACTGACCGGGCCAGTGGCGTCGTCGAGCCAGTAGACTGCTCCTGCAGCTATTTCTTCCGCGGCGAGGATGCGTCCAGCCGGTGCGTAGATCCTGGGCAGTTTGGTGTGCCAGTTAGGTTCCAAGCCGTCTTCCTGCTTACGTGCCGATTCGTTTTCGGTGAGGACCCAGCCAGGGTTGATCTGGTTGACGACTACCCCGTATTCGCGATGGAGGGTGTCTCCGAGATTTCTCGTCAGGGCCATTAGGGCGCCTTTGGAGCTGGCATAAGCTGCAAAGTATGATTCTCCCCCATGGGCGTTCACGGATCCGATATTGAGTATTCGTCCCTTGTTGCGGGAAAGTTCCTCAAGCGCCGACTGGATAAGAAGAAATGGAGCCCTCACGTTTATGGCATACGTCCAGTCCCAAGTATCGAGGCTCATGTCCGCAGGCTGAACCCTGGTGACTACACCAGCATTGTTGACTAGTCCATCGAGGCCCCCGAGTTCGCGAATAGATGCCTCAACGAGCTGGGAGGGAACTGCGGGGTCAGAAAGGTCAGAGATGTGCCATGGAGCTCCATCAAGATCGGCCGAGGTTTCACGGGCGAGGTCCTCCTCGAGGCCGTGGATCATCACGTGTGCCCCTTCCCGAGCGAATCGCTGAGCGATGGCCTTGCCGATTCCAGTAGTAGATCCCGTGATGAGGATACGTTTATCTTTCAGTCGCATGGTGAAATGATTGTGAGAAAATAAAATCAGAAGGTGCCATGCACCGTCTGACAGATCATCTTCAGGGATTCCTCCACGTCCCCGGACGCTGTCTGGAAGGAATCGGCATCGATGGTTAGAGGGGCGCCGAGAACAACGAGAGGGGCACCATAAGATGGGCAGGCGACGGCCTGTTCGATGGATAATCCGCCTACTGCCTGAACGGGAACCGAAACAGCGTCTACGATGTCTCTCAATTGATCGAGCGGGCTGGGCATACGGTTGCCTGCAGCGGCAATACCACGGCGCTCATCGTAACCTATGTGGTGGACGATATAGCCGCAACCCAGATCCTCAAGCTGGCGGGCTCCCTCAATCATGTCGGGACACCCAAGATTGTCGCCCATCACACCCACCCCGTAGTCTTCGCCGCACTGGACCACACATTTGATTGTTTCCTCGTGAGCGCGTGCCATGACGACTACGTGGGTTGCCCCGGCCTTGGCCATCATCTCAGCTTCAAGGTATCCTCCATCCATGGTCTTCAGATCCGCTATGATGGGCGTATCCGGAAAATTTTCCCGAAGTGTTCGCACGGAGTTGAGCCCGTGGGCAAGCAGCAGAGGTGTGCCGGCTTCGAGCCAATCGACACCACACTTCAGGGCCATTGCCGCGGTCTCTATCGCCTCGTCGAGATCGATCAGATCTAGAGATATCTGGACGGTTGGTTTGTGCATGCGGGTCGTAAGGTTCGGGTGACGAATTCTGAAAGTCAAAGTGGCAAAGGCTGAGACTCCGTCCCCAAGAGAAAAGAACTGAGGCGACGCTGTCGAGGACTGGTTGCATTAAGGTTTTGTAAAACAGGGATCTATCCTTGCGCTCAGCATGGGGAGGAGCAGAATTGAGTTCCTTACCCCTTATTATACGAAATGGCTCAGGCAATAATGGATCCGGACGAGGTCCGGCGGTTCGCCAAGGAACTCAAACGATTCAACGATGAGCTTCAGGTGAAGGCCTCCTCCCTGCAATCCCGCTTCACTGGCCTGGGAGATACGTGGAAGGATCAGGAAAATCAAAAATTTGCTGAAGAATTCGTTGGCACCATGAAAGCGCTGAAGAAATTCATCGAAATTTCTGAGAAGCATACTCCCTTCCTTCTGCGCAAGGCTCAGAGAATTGAAGAATATCTCGATCAGAGGTAAGCGTTCTGTCACCCCGTAGTTAAATGGACCGTCAGGCCAAAGTTACATCAGTTGACGCTCTCACTGCGTTTCGTGCGAGTCTTGTTCTGTATACTGGATCAGTAGGAAATGCTCTGGACGGGGTGCGCGACGAGGTGCGCCGGATGCGTACTTGGCTTCAGGTGGACCAGAAAGCTTACTGGAGCGGACGACTTAAGCGGCTGCGCAAGCAGCTGGAACAGGCCGAGGCGGAGTTGTTTACTTCCCGCTTGAGTGCGATGACCAGCCACAGCGCCGCCCGCCAGATGGCGGTCACCCGCCTCAGAAGAATGGTGAGAGAAAGCGAGGAGCGGGCGAGGGAACTGCAAAAGTGGATTCGAAACTACGACACTCTCGTCGAACCTCTGCTAAAGAAGTTGGACGGAATACAGCATTTCGCGACGCATGATCTTCCCAAGGCTGCATCCTCTCTCGCGCAGGCAGAGCGGACACTTGATGACTATATCCGGATCGGGCCGGGAGGCGGACGAGGTCCGGAAACTGTGACTCCAGGAAAAGTTGCAGGGGAAGAGGAGGCGGAAAGTGAGGGATTTTCGGAGAAGGGAGAGGACCAATGAGTGCACGGGCAAGCGCGGTCAAGCTTACCAAGTCGACCAAGGTTTTCATGCAGAGTTGGGACCAGGTTAAAAGTAATTGGGGCGACCGGAGGCAGCGGGAGTTCGAGAAAGACTTTATGGAAACGCTCCCCGATGACGTATCGGCTGCGATTCGAGTGATTGAGGAAATCGATAAGATTCTAACAAGGGCAAGGAGAGACTGTGAGGAGTAGGATAGGAGTGACCAAGGGCTTGGAGCTCGCACATGGGCTGGCAGGAGCAATCAGAGATTTCTCTGCAAGGGACCAGAAGGCGGCCAAGGAGAGACGAACGAAGATATTTGCGGCCAAGCGGGCTTTCGAAAGGGAGTCAGAAGAAGAAAAGGAAGAGCTGCGAGCTTCCCTCGTCAACAAGGAGAAGAAACTGGGCGAATCTAAGAAGCATGCGGAGAGCCGCCATGCCGCAAGGGTGGAATGGATTGAGAGAGCCCTCCCCGCGAGCAAACGTCAATTGTCGAAGCGTGCCGAGGCTCTTCGGGGAAAGACTGCCTCTGATCTTCAAGTGACGGCTGTAACCAACAAGGTGAACCGGCAACGCTCCCTCGAAAAACTGACCCAAATGTATGAGGGCCTACGGATTGAATTAGGGGAATGCGAACAGGTTCTGAAGAATCTGGAGAAAAAATGCAGGGCGGCAATGCGTGGGTATCTTCGTTTTCAAAGGAAAATGACACCTGCATATGGGGCGTCTCTTGAAATCGGACCTGTTGACCATTCAGGACAAACTCCTGATTTTCTGGAGAGGGTTCGCTTTGCAATCAAGGAAGGGGAGCAGAAGCTGAATCGTTTCAAGGATAACAAGATCGCTCGGTTGCTGAGTTTTTTCCCGTGGTGGGTGATGTTGTCGCTCGGCTGGGGGGCTGCCCTTTGGCTGTCTGGCATGTGGACCGGAAGCGAGGAGGAATGGGCGCTTGCTGGCGGGGTGGCGCTGGGCACGGTATTGTTCATTGTTCTGGTTCAACGCTGTAGTGGTGGTGCCGCTGAGACAATAGTCGAGGAGGTTTCATCACAGTTGGAGAAGGCGAGGCGTGCATGCAGGTCCTGCTCGGAACGAATCTCAGCGAGATTCGCGGAAGAGCAGGCGCAGCTTGTCGCGGAAGAGGGCTCGGAGGCGAATCGATGGGATGAGGCTGACGCGGCAGCCAGCAGATTACGCGAGGAGGGAGGTAGAAACATTGACGAAAGGTATCGTCGGGTGAACGCAAGGAATGACGAAATGCGTGATCAGGTAGTGAGGCCAATTGATGCTCTCCATGAGAAAGAGGTGACCATTCTAAAGAAAGAGTCAGCTGACAGGATTTCGGTGTTTCAAAAGCGCCACGAATCAGCAGTGGAAGAAACTGAGTCTTCCTACGCCGAGGAGAGGAAGAAGATTGAAGAGGAATGGTCTGCCCTCGTGCAATCTATTTATCGGGATACGGCTGAATTGGAGGAGGCACTCGCGCCTCTTACTCCTGCATGGGATCAGAAATATCTCGCATGCTGGAAGCCATCAGCAGAGTTACATGATGTGGCACGGTTCGGCAGGGTGTCAGTGGAAGGGAATCGACTGGCAGAGGAGTTGGAACTGGATCTCCCGGATGCCAGGGCGATTGAGATCCCCATGGCGGTGCAGCTGCCTCGTGACGGATCCATTCTTTTTGAGACTGATGGAGATGCTGCTGGGCGCGACGCTGCGATCGGGTCTCTTAATAACATTATCCTGCGGCTTTTAGCCACGACGCCTCCCGGAAAACTTAACTTCACCATTATCGACCCCGTAGGACTGGGTGAAAATTTTGCGGGGATCATGCACCTTGCTGATTTTGAAGACAGCGTGATTAACGGAAGAATTTGGACTCAGCGAGGGCAGATCGAAGAAAAGCTGGGAGAGCTCAACGAGCATATTGAAAAGGTGATCCAGATGTATCTCCGTAATGAGTATGAGACGATTACGGAATACAATGAACAGGCAGGAAATATCGCAGAAAAGTATCACTTTCTCGTGATAGCTGACTTCCCGGCCAGCTTCAGCGAGGCTGCGGTAAAGCGTTTGCAGAGTATTGCGATGAGTGGCTCAAGGTGTGGAATATACACCCTGATGCACTGGGATCACCAGCAGACTGGAGGACCAGCTGAATTGATGCCCGAAGTTCTGCGTGAAAACAGTATCCGTATTCGCTGTGATGGGGAGCGCTCCCTGATTTCGACCGGAGGAGGGGCTGAATTACCCATAGACTTCGATCCCGCCCCTGAACCGGGCACGGCTATCGATTTCATCCAGAAGATTGGAGCCAGTAGCGTCGACGCCAACCGGGTGGAGGTGCCTTTCCATCATGTCATTCCACGGGAAGGTGAGTTCTGGAGCAGTGACACTACTCATGAGCTAAGGGTTCCTATCGGGAGGACAGGAGCGACAAAACTACAGTATCTCGCTATCGGAAAAGGAACCCGCCAGCATGCCCTTTTTGCAGGGAAGACAGGATCAGGAAAATCGACGCTCTTTCATGTCATTATCTCGAATCTGGCCCTCTGGTGCAGCCCGGATGAGGTTGAGTTCTACCTGGTGGATTTTAAGAAAGGGGTAGAGTTCAAGTGTTATGCTTCCGCGCGGCTCCCTCACGCGCGTGTGGTGGCAATTGAGAGTGATCGGGAGTTTGGGCTGAGTGTACTCAAGAGGGTGGATGATGAGCTGAAATTACGGGGGGACATGTTCCGCAAGATGGGAGTTCAGGACATAGCTGGTTACAAGAAGGCTGGTGGGGATAAGCCGGTCCCGAGGTCCCTGCTGATGATCGATGAGTTCCAAGAGTTGTTTGTCGAGGATGACCGGATTTCTCAGGATGCCTCTGTTCTTCTCGACCGGATCGTTAGGCAGGGAAGGGCTTTTGGAATTCACGTCCTGCTTGGATCGCAGACCCTCGGGGGAGCATACAGTATGGCCAGGACCACTATGGGGCAGATGGTCATCCGTGTTGCCCTGCAATGTAATGAGACGGACGCCTATCTAATTATGGATGACTCAAACCCGGCACCCCGGATGCTGACCCGCCCGGGGGAGGGGATTTACAACGATAGCGCGGGAGCGTTGGAAGCCAACAGCCCTTTCCAAGTAGTATGGCTTTCGGATGAAGAGCGGGATGAGGCTCTCCAGCAGGTCACCGCGATCGCGCAGGAAAAATCCTACAGTTGCGCTGCTCCGATTGTCTTCGAAGGAAATTCTCCTGCAGACGTGGGAGGGAATACCCTTCTTCAAACTCTCCTTAGTGCTGATGCTGTTGTCGCTACGGAGTCCAAGCGATCTTGGCTGGGATCTCCAAACTCCATCAAGGGGCCTACGGAGGCAACCTTTCACCGGCAGAGTGGCAATAATCTCATTATCATCGGTCAGCGTGAAGAGGCTGCTCTTGCAATGCTGGCGGTGTCGTTGGTGTGCCTGTCGGCTCAGTCTTCGAGGAATGGGATTCGTCTTGTGGTGTGTGACGGAACTGCTCCGGGATCCTCGGAGAGTAAGTTTTTGCAAAGTATTGTGGAAGTGATTCCGCAGGAGGTTGAACTTGCGAGAAATAGTGAGCTTCCCCGGGTGATTGGTGAGCTTGGCGATGAAATGAAGCGAAGGGCGTCCGATGAGGAGGCTGCCACCAATGATCCGCCAGTTTTTCTTTTAAT
>CETE01015440.1_pt1 | contig 14318 bp, 16 predicted proteins | sample 531241 | NCBI WGS metagenome assembly CETE01 (sample SAMEA2622336, study PRJEB7988) | marine metagenome | biome: marine biome (ENVO:00000447); feature: deep chlorophyll maximum layer (ENVO:xxxxxxxx); material: "saline water (ENVO:00002010), including plankton (ENVO:xxxxxxxx)" | depth 30 m
TGAAAATCATAAAAAAATAATTAGAATACTTGAGGAATTAGTATTTTATGGGGCAGGTCATTATAAAAGAGGTCAAGGTATAACAACAATAAATTGGGACAAATTAAAAGAAACAAAAAAAAATTTATTTATATTATTCTTTAAAAGTTTATTTAAACTGAAATAAGTTCGTAAGTCCCCGGCTTGGGCCATCCTGTATATTTGAGATCCTTTTTACTGAATTTTATAGATACCATATGATATCTAGGATTAAAACATCTGATACTCTGAGAATAAGTAATGCTAATTTTTTTTAATTCTTCATTTACATATTGTCTTATTCTATTAAGTCTTTCAAAATTTTTACCAAGACAGTTATCTCTCTCGTAATCTGTTACATTACCAGACAATGTTTCATATATATCTCTAATACTTTCAGTAAATACCATATTAATTAATTCATATACATCTAAAATAGTTCGTGCTTTTTCATACCTTTTTTTTCTTTTTTCTAGTTCATTTCTCATAAAATCTTCATTAATTTCATTCAATATATATTTAATCCTTAAATCTTTATTATCTTGATTATCATTACACTCTGTTCTAATTCTATTTAGTTCTGTATTTGAAAAGTATAAAATACTACGTTGAACTTCAGTTGCATTAACGCAATATTTTTCAATTTCATTTCTTACTCTAAAACATTTTCTATAAACCTCGTGGTAGCATAATCCAAAATTTCTAAATAAAAGAACTTTAAAATCGTGAGAGCGAGGCATACCACCACACATAATAGCACCCGGAATATTAATAGGCGCACGTGCTTCTCCTGAATTTTGCCATTCAATGAAATGTGGATTGTGAATTACACCACTCATTTTTAAACCTGTCTTCCAACTAAATGCAATATGACATTGAGTACACCACATTTGATCACAACCTTCTGTTTTAAATATGTGAGTTCCACAGCCAGGACAATTTTTACATTCACTCCGAATCATATCAGCTGTTTTCAAATCTTCTTCTTTGCAAACGTGTTCTGGATTTTTAGATTCGTCATCACTTTCTTTAATAGCAAAACACTTAGGGCAGGTATATTTATTACAAATTCCGCATTGGTAATCACTTGATAGAAATCCACGACATCCTTCGGCTGGGCATTTTTTTATAAATTGTTTTTTACAATCTTTATGTTGACCTGTTTCTCTAAGATATAACCGTGTTTCATATATACGATTTTTATTAATAAGTTGTGCAAGTTCTTCTTTCTTTTTTTTAATAATATCTTTATTATCACTAATTTTACATTTTAACTTTTTACATTTTAAATGATTTTCTACTTCAGACATTGTCTCTGGTAATCTTGACTTTTCGGCATCGAAAAGTATATTTTTAGTATGATTTTTATATTCATTATTTACAAAACTTTTAAGAGTTGCATCAATAAGAATGTCTCTCGTCCATCCATTTTTACATTTCATGCAATGTGGGGCGTCATTCGAATTTAAAAGATATGTTTTAATACATTCACGACAACAGTCAAATTCACAAGACGGACACTCAAACATCTTATGAGTGCTTTTATTATATTTTTCATAACAAACACTACACGTGTATTTTGTGTCTTTTGTGTCTTTTGTGTCTTTTGTTTCTTGAGCCATTTCTAGCTAATTTGTTGATGGATTAAGTGCTTTTAAATGTCAACTAATAGTCCTTTTCAATTTTACATAAAGACATTTTTAATATAGAAATATATATGTCAGGAATCTACATTTATTCCAATAATAATATCAGAAAAAAATTAAGATTATCTTTAAAATTTATAAAAATATTCTGTAAAGTAGAAAATTTTCTAATAAAAAATAATGATTGGTTAACAGAGAATAATCTAGATAAAGGAAAAGATTTTTTAATTAATAAAACAAGTAACTCAACTATAAGTTCTTGGTGTAGATATGAGATACCACCCGACTATATAAAAGACATTATTGAAGAAGATACTAATTTAATACTTTTATTAACAGATAGCAGAGATACAGTTAGGGGTATGGCATTGTTAAAAGTTAAAGATACAGATATGATTTTACATATACTATGTTCAAATATGTTACCAAATGTAAAAACAAGAGGAAATATAGATTATGGTTCTGGAAGAATGTTAGTTAAAATGATTAAATTTTTAGGAAAAAACTTAATTAATGGCATACAAGTTTATGCTTTAAAAGGCGTAATTACATTTTATTATAAATTTGGATGGCGTTTTATAACACATTATAAAGGAAAGGAACGAAGTCACATATCAAATGCAGTAAATAATTTGTATAAATATTATAAAAAAAATAAACATCGGTTGGGCGATATTCAAACAGAAGAATTGAGAAAAATACTATTAGCATTTCGTGGAAAAGCCAAAGATAGAGCACGTTATATTAGAACAGGAAATGCTATAAAAAAAGAAGCAACAGAAGAAGCAAGAGATGATGGTTATGAGATGAGACTCTGTCAGAACATGAATAAATATAGTAATTTTATTATTATAAAAAGGCACTAATAAAAAAGAACTATAAAAAATGCACTAATAAAAAAGAACTATGAAAACATTTAAATTAAATAATATAATAAGCAATTAATCTGACATTATATAGTATACAATGTCAGATAATTCGGAAACAGAAGAACCAGACTTTAATATAAAAAATTGGGATATTGAAAATTTAATGGAATTATTTAATATTGATTCATCCATAAAGAAAACCGAAATTAGTAATTATATAAATGAAAAAAAAGATGAAATATTGAAAAAAGTTCCTGAAAATGATAAAGAAGAATATGAAAATTTTTTAGATACAGCAGTTAATAAAGTTGAAAATAATAAAGATTTAATTATTAAAAAATTTAATGAACTATCTAAAAAAACAAAAGATTTAAGAATTGTTGATTCAAATATCAATTTAGCTGGTGGTGAAAAGGCGACACAGTTGTTAGAAGATGCAAATGTTTCAAAAACATATTCTAAAATAGAAGTTGTAGAAGGAAATAAAAATCCCATATTGCAAAATACTTACTCAACATGGTTAAATATTGATAGTGAATATAGGGATATTACAAAATCTACAACAAGTAGTATTCCATTATTAAAAATAAATTGTAGACAACCTATACAAAAAGAAATAAATACTGTAGAACAAAAGCATTCTTCAACTGATTTTACATTTACACTAGATTCTGTTTTAAAAGATGTAATTGAAATGTGTTTAGTAAATATTGAGATTGATTTAAAAGGATATTATACATTTTCAAATACATATGGTAATTTATCTTTTGAAATAAATAATGGTGAAACACACGAGATTAAAATAGATGAAGGTAATTATACAAACCAAGAATTAGAAAATAAAATTAATAGTTTATTAATAAACGATCTTGCAGGTATAAAGACAGTTATCAATAATACCGATAGAAAGACCTATTTTTATGGTGAACCTGTTAAAAACCCATGGTTAATACAAAATACGATACAGTCTTTACCTTCGGGTATAACTAGTGAAAATGTTAATGATATAGTAATAGATGACAATGATTTTATTTATGCGATATGTGATAAAGATGGGTCAAACAATAGTATTTACTTTTTAGATTTGAACTTCAAAGAAAGAGGGTGGATTGAAATGCATATTAAAAGCAATTATAAAAGAAGAGATTTTAAATGTGTAATTGATTCTGCCGGAGTTCTATATATAATAGGGGGTATAGATAACAATAATCAATATTCTAACATTGTAGAAAGTATTAATTTAAATAATCTAGACAATTGGTGGATTAAAAATAGTATTAATTATATAAATTATGTTACAGAAGAAAAGGTTTCTATAAATTCAGATAGAGGACAAATTGTAGAAAATATATTAGAAAATAATAAATACTGGAATGAAGAAAGTATTAGATTAAATACTAAAAGAAGTGAGTTTGCATTAGTAAAAGATTCTAAGGATACATTATTTATTTTAGGAGGTAAGAGCTATTACGACTATGAAGAACAATTATTAGATACAGTAGAAACGTTAGATTTTAAAAACAAAGCACTTGGATTTAAATTAAAAAGTGAGAAATTGAATGAAGAAAAATGTTGTTTAGGTGCAATAATAGTGAATAATAAGATCTATGCTGTAGGAGGAAAGAAAAAAACTACACAAATAGAAAAAACAGACACAGTAGAAACATTAGATATAACAAATGGATATAATAATAGTTGGATTAAGACTACATCGACATTAAATACAGCAAGATCAAATTTTGGAATATCAAGTAATTTTAAGAACAAAATATATGTATTTGGGGGAGAGGTAATATCAAATGAAAAAACAAATGAAATGGAAACATTAGATTTAGATAATGGTGACAATAGTCCTTGGAGTATTGACAACAATAATATAGATGCATCTAGATCGCATTTTGGATATGTTAGAGATAGTAACGAAGACTTTTATATTATAGGAGGTGATGTAAGTGGTAATCCTTCACCTCCTATAGAAAAATATAAAAGTAAGACAGATATAATATGGTATCAAAATAAAAAAGACGAATATTGTAATACAAGAAAAAATAAAGGAAAAAAAATAAACTCTTCATTAGGATGGACCTTAGGATACAGAGAATTAAAATCATCATTATTAAATACAAAAAATCAAGATAAATTAAGTTATTTACAAAATTTAAATGAAAAATATGGAACAGTTGGAAGTGCTGTATATAATTTATTTGGTACACCATATTTGATGTTAGAAGTTGACGATTTTAATAAAAATAGATATACGGGTGAAATAGGAAGAATGTCAATGCCAGCAGAAATAGAAAAGTTTAAAACTCCAGAATATGCAAAAAAGATCGAGTCATCATATTCAGTATGTAAAACAGATAAAAATAATCTTGTTTTTACAGAGACAACATTCAAAGATAAAAATATAATGATAAATAGACCGAATAGAATGGGAACACAGCCTATAGCTCAAGGTGTTGTGGGAAGAGATACATTAACTACAGCTCAAAAATATACAATGTTACAAATAAAAAACCATCAAAGTAAAATAAATATAAATCAATACTATTCACCTTATTCTGATAATATTTTATATAGATTTCCAGTAGAAAAACCAAGAGACATTAATGAAAGAATGGTAATAACAAACATAGCAGGAATGGAATATGGAAGGAAATTTTTTGGACCAGTTAATATAGAAAAATTAAGAATAAGACTATTGGATAATAAAGGATATCCAATAGAATTAAATGGTGGAGAAATATCGTTATCTTTAATTTTTACAAGATTATACCAATATTAAACAATAGTACAACAAGAATATTTAGAACAATTTTTATTATCATCAATACAATTTATTAAGCAATCATCTCTATTTTGAGAAAAATGTCTTCTAATTCCCGGACCTAAAACAACGGGATTCATTCTGCAATATATTTCTTTAATTAATTTTAAAAATGAGGATTCAATATTTTCATTTTTTTTACATGTTATCTCTTCATATATCATTGAATTTTTTAATGCAAAAACTTCAGCTTCATCTCTTGTAACTTCTCTATTTTTATTGTCAGATTTATTTCCTAATAAAAGTATTGGAAATGAATTTATTTTACAATTAGATTTTGTAATTATTTCTTGTTTCCAGTAATTTATTCTATTAAAACTATATCTATTAGAAATATCAAACATTATTATTGCTCCTGCTATATCTTTGTAGTAATGTGATATAATACCATTAAATTTTTCTTGTCCAGCTGTATCCCATATATGACTTTTTATTACGGTGTTATCGTCTAGTTTAATACTTTTAGAAAAGAAGTCAACACCCAATGTTGGTATAAATATAGAAGTATAAGTATCGTGAACTAATTTATCACAATAACTTGTTTTTCCAACACCTGTATTACCGATTAAAATAACTTTATATAAATAATCATAGGACATTACTTACAATATAAAAATAAAAAAATAATATATTATAAATGGATGATAAAGAAATAAACTATTTAACTAACTTTTTACTTGATAATCAATATAATATTAATAATATACCAAAAAAGAGTAATTTATATATAAATATTGAAAGAGAAAAAAAAAGGAGAGTTTTAGTAAAATTGCATCATTTATACAATAAATTAAATAAACATAGAAATAGAATAAATAAATTTATAAATACAAATTTAAATGAAAATTTGGAATCAAATGATTTTTTTAATTTATTAGAAAAAAAACCGTTAAATACGTTAAATAAATTACTTGATGAATGTAAGTAAAAAAAAAATGTAATATTTTTCCTAAAGCTTTACATTTTAAAATTAACTATAATTAATATCTTTTTTAAATATATATGGCAAAAACAAAAAGAAAGCAAAGTAAAAAACGAAACAGAAGCTTAAGAAAGCATCAACGTGGAGGTAATATACTTGATCAAATTAAAGGATTTGGAAATCGTATAACGAATTTTTTAAATAAAAGTAAAAATAAAGCTGAAGAAACACAAAAAAAATTTTCTAATGCACAAGAATGCGTATCAAATTGTTATAAAGAGTTTGGTTCACCGGACAGTGATCCAAAACCAGCAGAGCAACCTAAATCCATGGAACCCGTGGAGCAAGTTAAATCCATGGAACCAATGGAGCAACCTAAACCCGTAGTTAAAGAGTTTAACAATCCTTTACAGAAAACAGAAGATGAAAAAGAAGATAAAAAAGATGAAAGTGTAGCATTATTAACAGGTGGTAAACGTAATAAAAGAAAACATAAAAAGAAAACTAAAAAAAGAAAAAAAGTAAAAAGAAAAAGAACACACAAAAAAAGAAAAAGACGCTAATAATCTATTAATAAAATATTAAAAAAATTGGATATTAAGGATTCTTGATCATTAACATGTTCTAACATTTCTTGTTGAAATTTTTTTATTTTTTGTTGCATTGCATTCCAGTTTCTTTTGATAATTGGTATGCTATTTTTAATTTTATCTATTTTTTCTTTACACGATAAATCTATAGTATCCGTTTTTAATACTAATTTGAATAACTTAATTGCCAAATTAATATTATCAAAATTTTTAGAAATATTATGAAGAAATAAAATGGGTTTATTATCCCTAACCTCTAATTGAAAGTCATCTCTAGAACAAATACCACTTTTTAGACTTAATAATATTCCACAATTAATATCGTGATTGTTATCTATATCCCTATAAAATTTATCAATTTCGGGTTTAGTAACATTATTTTTATAATTTTTAATCTCTATTAGCATATTAAAGTCATTTTCCTTTAAAATAAAATCTCCTCTACCCTTTGTCTTATGTGTATCTTCAATTTCTGCTTTTGGAAACCTCTTAGTTAATTCTTGTAATGTCATTATTTCACCATCCTGTCCTATATTTGTTGAATTACTAGCACGTGATATTAAATTTGTTTTATTTATTTTTTCTTTATTTAATTTTTCTTCCCATTGCCTTTCTTTTTCATTCAATTTATTTTCAAATGTAGCATAAGCTTCTTGGAACTGTTTAGAAACCTTATCAGTTAATTCAGAAATTTTATTATTTTTAATATTAATTTCTTTCTTTAATTCTTGAATAGAATCTTCATATTGGAGAGATAGTTTATTTTGTATTTCAAATTTAATATTTTGCCTTTCTTCATTGTGTTCTTTTTTAGTTAATAATATACTATTTTGTTGATTTAAAAGAAGTTCTTTATATTTATTAATTTCGTTTTCATGGTGTTTTCTAATTTCTTCCTGTTTTAAATTCCATTCTTCATTATTCCAAGTTTGAAGTTCATTATTACCCATATTAATAAATTTCATACCCAATTCAATACTTTTCATTTGTTCAGGTCTTCTCATTTGTAAAAAAGCTAAAACAGTCTTATTTGCGGGTAAAGAAAATGTTATTTCTTCTTCAGATAACATTAATTAAATAATAAATTATATTATTTTATCTTTAACTAATTGAGTAAAATAATAAATCATAACAATATTTATTTAGAAATACAAAGTAAACATATATAGATGTCAACAGTTCAAATACCAGATATGTTAACTAGCTCCAACAAAAAAGAAAAGGTTAATATGATTTTAGAACCACTACAAGTTATGTTAACACTCGCGATGTTAAGTTTTTGTCCTGTAGGAACTAAAATATATATAAGTAATAACGTATTATATGTCCACGAACCCTCTATGTTACAAGGTGTTTATAGGTGGCTGGATGGTAATTCAAAGGATGATTTATATTATCTATTTCATGCTATACGAAGATACTATAAGTGGTATAAAACTATAGATAGTAAAGTATATGAATTAATATTAAAATTGGCAAAAGAAGGAATAAAAAAATTAATATCTACATATCAAAAGGCAAATCAAAAAACTATTTTGCATACCTTATCACTATACCATAATATTTTAGAATTAAACAATGAAAATCTCTTTGAAACAAAAGATCATGCGGATGTTATAAATATGGATCAAGTATTTCAAAATGTAAAAACGATTTACAATAAAAAAATACTTATAATAGCTTTTTCAACATTACAATTAATACAAGAAACGAGTGAAGAAAAAAACATACAAACATATATTACTGGTTTAAAAACGATATTACAACCAACAGAAACCAAAATTACAAATTGGATACAGACTAATTTAGTTTTATAAAATAATATTTATAAATATTATAAATGAATAATGTAGATGTATGTTTATTTATAACTGGTATTATTTCTTTACAAATTGTAGTAAAAATTTTGAAAAGAATAATAAAACAGAAACGTCCTTCACAAAAATTAAATTCTGATTACGGGATGCCTAGTACAAGAGCAGCCGTTGTTTTATTTATAGCAACGTATTTATTTTTAACAACAAAGAATCTCTCTAAGATTACAAAAATATTTATATTAATGTTTGCATTATTGAGTTGTTATATGAAATATTACCTTAAAGAACACAGCTTAGAACAATTAATAGTTGGTGGTTTGATTGGTATATTAACAGGATTTTTATTTAATAAAATAAGAATAATTATATAAATGAACCCAAAAATAGAATTATCAGTATCAACAAAACACCCTACCTTTAATTGTCAAAAATTATTACAGACTTTAAAAAAATGTGGTATTAAATCAAAAATTATAGAAAATTTTAGTGTTGTAAAGAGAGATAGTAATATTAATTTGGAATTAGGATGTAAAATGGAATTATATAATATAGCTCCCAATAGAATTAAAGATAAAGTTTGGGAACCCATTAAAAAAACTTACGATTTTGAATGTGGACACTTATGGATAGAAAACAAATTTTCAGGTTGTATTTATAATTATTTTAACAAAATAAATTGATATATAAACAAAATTGTAGAATATATCAATAAAAAATGACTTTACGAGAAGAGATTTTAAAGATTTCAACAAATTGGAGAGAAATTTTATTAAAAATATTAGATAATCATCCTCATATAGAAGATAAATACAATACAGAGATTAGTTTATTTGATAAATCTCTCCAAATATATCCAAAGAAGGAGAATATATTTCGTTGTTTTAACTATACAAATGTAGAAACTACACGTGTTATTATACTAGGTCAAGACCCATATCATGGAGAGAATCAGGCGATTGGTTTATCTTTTGGGGTAAATGAAAATATGAAACAACCACCATCCTTGAAAAATATTTTAAAAAAACTAGAAAATTCCAGAACAACAACAACATTAGAATGGTGGGCAAAACAAGGCGTTTTAATGTTAAATACCGCACTTACTGTAAGGCAAAAAACACCAGGTTCTCATTTAAGTTGGTGGTTACCTTTTACAAAAGATATAATTAAATATTTAAATGATTCGGTACAATCGCGCATTTTCGTAGCATGGGGAGCTTTTGCTCATAATCAACTAAAAGATGTAAATAAACACCATCATTTATTAGTAAGTTCTCACCCCTCACCATTAAGTTATTTTAAGAAATATAAAAATTTTCCAGCTTTTAAAGACGCAGAACCATTTAAAGAAATAAATGCAAGATTAATAAACCCTATTATATGGTAAGAATTGAAAAAATAACACTTGTTCAATTAATATGGTATTATCTAGTTCAAGTATTAATATTAACAAGAGGCTCACAACATTTTATAAGACAAAATCGGATATGTTTAAATAACGTATTTATATGTGCTGTTATTTTTAGCTATCTATTATTTATTTCAGTTCCAACATTTACACCAGTATGGTTTTTTTATTTTATAAAATGTATTATAGATTAAATAATAAAATTATAATAAATTATAATGAGTAAAGTTGGAAAAATTGGTAGAGTATTAAGACGTCCTTATAGAAATATTAGCTTATCAAATACAACAAAAGCGTATTCCTTATTAGATGATAAAAAACTTATAAAACAGCAACAATTATATAAATTGTTTAACTTATTTTCAAAAAATGAAAAAATTGGACAAAAAGCAATAACTACATTTATGAATACTAAGCCACCAATTATTTATCCAAAAATACAAGATACGTTATTTGAACAATTCTGTGGTGGAGAAAGTTTAGATGAGATGACACCTTTAGTAAAAAAATTAATGAATAAAAATGTAATGCCATTATTTAATTATGGGGTAGAATATTCAACAAAGGAGGAAGATTTAGAAAAATGTAAAGATGAAATGTTAGACATGATAACTTATTTAAATAGTAATAGAGACGGTAAGAAAAAAGGATATTCTATAATTAGAGTTACTGGTGTAATGTCACATAAAAGATTAGAAATGTTTCAAAATAAAAGATCATTTATAAAAAAAGATGCAGAATTATGGGAAAGAGATAAAAAAAGATTAGAGCAAGTATGTGAATTAGCTGTTAGTAAAAAAGTAAAATTACTATTCGATGCTGAAACTTATAATATACAAACAGCAATTCACCAATTATCTCTCCAAATGATGAGAAGATTTAATGGATTACATCCAAGAATTTATGGTACTATTCAGTTTTATAGAAAAGATTCACATGATCAGTTAAAAAATTTAATTGAAGATGGGATAGAAAATCATTATTTGCCTGGATTAAAATTAGTAAGAGGGGCGTATATACATGATGAAATCCTTGCAGGAACAAGAGGTATTATACACGATACAAAAGAGAACACAGATAAATCATATAACACAGCTGTAACAAAATGTATAAAAAATTTAGATAATATAGCTGTTTGTTTTGCTGGGCATAATACAGAGACTGTTTTGCATATATTAGAAGAATTAGATAAATATGAAATAGAAGCGATGCACCCACACATAATTTTGGCGCAAATGTATGGTATGCGTAATGATATAACCTTTAACTTAGAAGATGTCAATGTAGCTCAGTTCATACCATATGGTAAAAAAGAATTTTTATTTCCTTATTTAGTAAGACGTGGAATTGAAAATTCATCAGCTTTGGGTGGTTCACAACAAGAAGTAGATTTAGCTACAAGAGAGATAATAAAAAGAAAAATGAATTAATCATATTTTAACATCTTTTTACTTATTTTAATTTTGGAATTTATTTTTAATTTTTTATAAGTTCCAAAAATTTTATCGCAATGGTTAAAATAGTAAGCAAAATTACAATTTTGCTCTCCATAATAATGGTGCAAACAATGATCCGTATTATCATTTAAATATGGTATACTAATTTTATTAGTGCTATCATGTAAAAAATTTCCCCAAAAAGATGAAAAAACAAGACACATTTGCCATAAATAAATATTAATAGGTAAAACTAATGCAGGAAAAGTGAATGCTATATTTTCAAGATTAGAATCAATAATGTTAGAAATTCTTCCTGCCCAAGATGTTGGATATCTAAATTTATGATGTATATAATGAATTTTTTTATATAACATTGGCATATGAACAAGACGATGCATAAAATAAAAGATAAAATCTTGTAAAAGTAAATATAGAATTGGAGAGATTACTGTATAAAATATATTATATTCATTTACAGAGAAATATAAATAACCTGTTTTTTTAGTATAAATTAGATAAATAAATGTATAAGAAACAGAATTACCAAAGATCCATTCTTGGATTGCTAATGGTTCAACATTGCTTACTCTTGTATCTTTTTTTATTGTTACATCGTGAATAAAATTACTGATATGATAAAGAGAAAAATCACCTAAAGCCAAAATAAAATAATAAAAAAGAAATTCACATATATGATAATAATCAACCAACATTATATTATCTAAATATTAAAAGATAATATAATTTTAAGCTTTAAAGGTTAATTATTTACGTGATTTAGTTTTTCTTCGTTTCCTTAACATTTTAAAACCTCTTTTTTTAGTGGATTTTTTGGATTTTTTGGATTTTTTGGATTTTTTGGATTTTTTAGATTTTTTAGATTTTTTAGATTTTTTCCTACCTCCTATTTGTAATGCTGTGACATTATCATCCAAAGACTCATTTTTAAGTCGTATCATTTTCTCATTTTCTTTACGAGAAGTAGTTACTTGATCTTTAAGTTTTGCTTGTTTTTCAATTATTAATCTTAGTAAATATCCAAATTTTTCTGCGATAGGTCTCCAAGTATCGTCTGTATAATTTCCATTTTTTTTATGATATCTCATAATATTAGTTAGACTAATTCTTTCAATATCAATATCTCTCCCTTTAAAATAATCCGGCAAAATATTCTTAATTTCTTGATTAGGATTCATAGTCGTATTCTCTTTTCTTAATATGTTAATATACTTATCTAATATTTTTATAATTTCCTTTTCATTTTTGGCCGGACCTATTTCTTTTGTTATATCTAAAATATTAACGTTCTCAGGCATATATATATATTTAATATTAATAAAATTGAAATTAATTAAAATGCTTATGTTAATTCAAATAATAAAAATAAAAGATGTCTCAAGAAAAACACATCCAACTTGGATTATGTTGTTTAAATACTGAATTACGCAATCAAAAACCACCGATATTTCAATCAAGAAAAATGATAATAAGAAGTGTTAAAGAAAAAGGAATAGAAGAATTAAAAAAAAAAATACTTCAAAATTTAAAAGATACAATTGCAATGATAGAGTGGAATGAGAAAAATGGAATAAGAGTTATGCGTTTGAGTAGTGAGATGTTTCCGCATAAGTCAAATCCAAAGGTAGAAGATTATTCATTTGATTTTGCGAAAGATTTACTAAAAGAAATTGGTGAAACAGCAAAAAAATATAATCATAGATTAACATTTCATCCAGGTCAATACAATGTTGTCGGAACACCTAATGTTAAAACATTTAATCAAACGATTATAGATTTAAAATATCATGCTGATGTTTTAGATTTAATGGGAATGGGTTTAGATTCAGTAATGGTTGTTCATGGAGGTGGATTGTATGGAGATAAAAATGCAACAATACAAAGATGGTGTAAACAGTTTAAATTGTTACCAGATAATGTTAAAAGTAGGTTAGTATTAGAAAATTGTGAAAGATGTTTTTCCATAGAAGATTGTTTAAAAATATCGAATGAAATTGATATACCAGTAGTATTTGACACACATCATTATGATTGTTATAATATTTTACATCCAAATGAAAAGTTAAAGAAACCAGTTGAATATATTGAAGATATTTTAAATAGTTGGAAGCGTAGAAATATAAAACCTAAATTTCATGTAAGCGAACAAGGTTCAGGAAAATGTGGTCACCATAGTGATTTTATAGATATAATACCGGAATATTTACTAGAAATACCTGAAAAATATAAAATTAATATTGATATTATGATTGAGGCAAAAATGAAAGAGCAAGCTATATTTAAATTATACACAAAATACCCAAATATGAATTGCCGAAAAAAATGAAAAAAAATATATTTTGATAAATTTATAATGGAGCCTAGTGAAGAAAAAACGAACTTAAATAAAAGTTTAGTAAAAAAAAAACCAAAACAATGGCATAGTCAGCAAGAAAAAATATTAAAAAAATGGAGCGAGATAGGAAGTAGTTATAGATTTATGCATGATAGAGCATATATTAAATTTCAATCTAGAAATTTAAAATTTGCGTTACCAGTAATTATAATATCAACGATAACAGGTACTGCAAATTTTGCACAACCATCGTTTCCGAAAGAATGGGAAACATATGTGCCATTAGTAATAGGATTTTTTAATTTATTAGCGGGGCTAATAACTACGATCTCTCAGTTTTTGCGAGTATCTGAATTATTAGAAGGGCATAGAGCAGCAACAATAGCATATTCTAAGTTATCTCGTAATATTTCAGTAGAATTATCACTACCA
>CETE01132376.1_pt1 | contig 14317 bp, 16 predicted proteins | sample 531241 | NCBI WGS metagenome assembly CETE01 (sample SAMEA2622336, study PRJEB7988) | marine metagenome | biome: marine biome (ENVO:00000447); feature: deep chlorophyll maximum layer (ENVO:xxxxxxxx); material: "saline water (ENVO:00002010), including plankton (ENVO:xxxxxxxx)" | depth 30 m
TTAACTGTAAGCCCTTATAATCCAATTAGAACATTAAAATACACATTCTCAGTAGGGTATGAGGTTTCTTAATGCCTGCTCAAAAGTTATCTAGAAACGGTCAAATAAACGAAATAATAAAATGCGGAAAAGACCCTGTTTATTTCATGAATGCGTATTTGAAAATACAGCATCCTTTAAGAGGCTTAATTCCTTTTAAAACTTTTCCGTTTCAAGATGATTGTGTGCAAGACTTTAATAATAATAGATTTAATATAATTTTAAAAAGTAGGCAGTTAGGCTTATCAACACTTACAGCTGCTTATGCAGTTTGGCAAGCAATATTTTATAAAGAAAAAAATATTCTTATTATTGCTACAAAACTTGCTGTTGCTCAAAATTTTATTAGAAAAGTAAAGACTTATATAAAGTCTATGCCTAAATGGCTTTTAGTACCAACTATTACAGCTAACAACAAGCAACAAGTAGAGTTTTCTAACGGTTCTCAGATTAAAGCAGTTCCAACATCAGAAGATGCAGGTCGTTCAGAAGCTTTATCTTTGCTAATTGTAGACGAAGCTGCATTTGTTAGAAATTTTGATGAATTATGGATGGGTTTATATCCTACGTTATCTACTGGTGGTCGTGCTATATTACTTTCTACTCCAAATGGTGTAGGAGGACAGTATCATGAAATTTATGTAAAAGCTGTAAGAAAAGAAAATAAATTTAATCCAATTAAACTAATGTGGGATGTCCATCCTGAAAGAGATGATACTTGGTTTGATAAAGAAACCAAAAATATGTCGCAAAAGCAAGTAGCTCAAGAGCTTCTTTGTGACTTTGCATCTTCAGGTGATACATTTTTAACTGCTGAAGTTTTAGAAAAAATAAGACTTTCTACAAAGTCTCCTATTGAAAAAAGTGGGCCTGAATACAATGTTTGGTATTGGGAATATCCTATAGAAGGATTAAATTATATATGCTCTGCTGATATTTCTAGAGGCGATAGTGGTGACTATTCTGCTTTTCATATTATTAATACAAAAGATAACTCAATAGCTGTAGAATATAAAGGGAAAATTCCTCCTGATCATTTTGCATCATTGATTTACGATGTTTCTAGAAGATTTAACAATGCTATAATTTGTCCAGAAAACAATGCATATGGTTACTCTGTTTTGACAAAGTTACAAGATTTAGCATATAAAAATATTTACTTTTCATCTGAAAAAGAAAAATATAAGTTTTTATATGGTGATGGTACAAATATAGGAAAAGCAGGCTTTAATACAAACAAAGAGAGTAGAGAAAAAATTCTTGCAAACTTTGAAGAATCTTTACGCAACAATAGAATAAAAACTTATTCTCAAAGATTGTTTGAAGAGTTAAAAACATTTGTTTGGAATGGTAAAAAAGTAGGTGCAATGAAAGGTTACAATGATGATCTTATTATGTCACTTGCAATAGGTTGCTGGCTTACAGACAGTAATTCAAATACCTATAATGTTGAACAAATTAAACAAGCAGACGCTTTACTCAAAGGCATGGAAGTTAACAATACAAAAGCTAAAGATACAATGGTGTCACCTTTCTATACAAATAAGCACAACATTGTGAATCCAATGATTCCAATTTACATGTCAAATAACGAATTTTCGAGTAAAGAAATAACAAAAAAGAATCCTCTAGGTGATTTATCCTGGCTAATAGGAAAATAATAAATGGCTCAAGAAAACAACTCTAATTTATTTAAAAAACTAACAGATCTTTTTAGATCTGGCCCAGTAGTAAGAAGAAAAGTAAAGAAATTTAAAGGTAACAGTACTTCTAAATCTTCTTTGGAAATATTTAAAAAAGCGCATAGTGATGTATATAATAGCACACTTTCAGCTTATGGTTCTTATGATAGAATGGCTAGATACTCAGATTTTTCAGAAATGGAAGCTACTCCTGAGATTAATTCTGCATTAGATATATACTCAGAAGAATGTGTTTCACCTGATGTTGAAGGTCAAGTTTTACACATATACTCAGAAAATAGAGTAATTAAAAAAATATTAGAGGAACTCTTTTATGATGTTCTCAATATTGACTTTAATCTTGTAATGTGGGTTAGAAATCTTTGTAAGTATGGAGACTTTTTTCTGTTTAATGATATTCACCCCGAATATGGTGTTATTAACTGTTTTCCAATTCCTATTGCTGAAATTGAACGTGAAGAAGGATTTGATCCTGATGATCCTGCAGCTGCTAGATTTAGATGGGTTACACAAGGTAATCGAGTTTTAGAAAACTGGCAAGTATCTCATTTTAGATTGCTTGGGAATGATGCTTTCTTACCTTATGGTTCTTCTGTTTTAGAAGGTGCTCGTCGTATTTGGCGTCAACTAATCTTAATTGAAGATGCAATGTTAGTCTATCGAGTTATTCGTTCTCCAGAAAGACGTGTTTTCTATATTGACGTAGGTAACATTCCACCAGAAAATGTTGCAGATTATCTTGAACAAGCACAAACTTCTTTAAAAAGAAATGCTGTTGTTGATAAAACAACAGGTCAAGTTGACCTAAGATATAACCCGTTGTCTGTAGATGAAGATTATTTTCTACCAGTTCGTGGTGGTGACACTGGTACTCGAATTGATACATTAGCAGGAGGTTCAAATACAACAGCAATTGAAGATGTAGAATACATTCAGAAAAAGCTCTTTGCAGCACTTAAAATTCCGAAAGCTTATTTAGGATATGATGAAGATATCGGTGCCAAGGCAACTTTAGCTCAAGAAGACATTAGATTTAGTAGAACAATTCAAAGAATTCAAAAAACTATTATTTCTGAGTTAAACAAAATAGCAATGGTCCATTTATATACACATGGTTATTCTGAAGAAGATTTAATGCAGTTTGATTTAAAATTAAGCAATCCATCTTCTATTGCACAGCAACAAAAATTAGAATTAGTTAGAACTAAGTTTGATATTGCTAGTGCAGCACCTGAAGGTTTGCTTGATAGAGAATGGATTCGTAAAAACATCTTAGATTTAAATGATGACGAGATTGCAAGAATAGAAGCAGGTAAAGAAAAAGATAAGCTTCGAGATATGGAGCTTGAAGGTGTACAATTACCTAATGAAAATCCTTTTAGTTTTGGTGACGAATCAGAAAAAAGTGGAGATGAAGGTGGAGAAGATGAAGGCGGAGGCTTAGGAGGAGAAATTGGTGGTGGAGGAGATGAAGGCGGAGGCGGTGGAGGTGGTCTAGAAGGACTTTTTGCTGGTGAAATGAAAAGTGGCAAGTTAATGTCTGAAGAAGAACTTTCACAATATGATGAATTAATTGATGAAGTTGATGAAGATAAAAAAGAAGAATCTAAAAAAAATAAAGGTGCAAAAGTTTCAAATAAATCTAAAAGAGGATCTTATAATATAAAGATTGATACTATTAATCCTTTAGGTAATACAGCTTTTGAAAAAATTGGTGATATGGGAGCTTTAACAGCAGGCAAACCAATAACTGCGTCAGATTTAATGGATGGAATAATGCCTCAAAGTCCAGTTGTAGACAACTATATTACTAAAAAACTAGGATATAGAATGTCAAAATCACTCGATAACATGTCAAAGCAATTAAATATTAGTAATGCTAAACCAAAAATGTTAAACGAAAACGATATACTTATAGACGATGATATTTTTGAAAATGAGGAATAAAAATGGCAAAAGTGCACAATAAAAAAAGAAATATCGGTATTATCTATGAGCAAATAATTCAGTTCGTATGTAAGAAGATAATGGAAAATGATGAAGCAACTTCTGAAAAAGCCATCAAAATCATTAAAGAACATTTTGCTGATGGTACGCAGTTAAATAAAGAGTATAAACTGTTTAAGGCACTGTCAGATACAAAAAATGTATCAAGTCCACTTGCTAATTCTATTATATTTGAAGCAAAAAAAGCTTGCAATAATATGTTTGATGGTAAAAAGTTAGAAAGAGAAAAAAGTAAATTAATAAAATCTCTTAACTATTCTTTTGGTAAAGGAGTTATTTTTAAAGAAAGTGTAAAAAACTATAGAATATATGCAACAATTCAGACTCTACTAAATGAGTGGAGAGATCCAAAAAATGCAAGTTTTGATTTAACAACTAAATATGAAATTAAGTTGCATGAAAGCTTAACAGAAAATAAAAAAGTTTTAGCAGAAGTAAAAAATATTCCAAAAGTTGATAATTTAACTTATAATTTAATGAATAATATTTTTGAAAATAAATATAGTAATCTTTTAAATAAAAGTCAAAGTAATTTATTGAAGTGTTATGCTAAGAACGATGAAGATACTTTAATTGAAAGTTTTATTTCTTTAAAAGAAGAAACTTTAAGCTATTTAAATGATTATATAGGAAATTGTGAAAATAAAGTTCTTTTAGAAAAATACAAATCAGTTAAACAAAATATTTTAAATGTCTCTACTGAAAATACCTCTAGAGATAACTTACAAAGATATTTAACTATTGCAAAACTTAAAGAAGAATTATTAGGAGGCGAACAATGAATGCTCCAAGACTAATTACAGAGTGGACAAATTTTGAGTATGATCCAAGCTTAATAAAAGAGCAAAAAGCTATGGGTAAACCAATGATGATGAAAGGTATTTTGCAAAAAGCAGAAACTTTAAATCAAAATGGTCGTGTTTATCCAAAGATTATTCTTGAAAGAGAAATTAGAAATTACCAAAAATTTATTAAAGAAAATAGAGCTTTAGGCGAATTAGATCATCCAGACTCTTCTGTTGTTGAGTTAAAGAATTCTTCTCATATAATTAGAGAAGCTCATATGGAAGGAAACATAGTGTATGGTACAGTTGAAATTCTTAATACTCCTAGCGGAAAAATATTACAATCTTTAGTTGAAAGTGGAGTGACTTTAGGAATTTCTTCTCGTGGAGTAGGAAGTACAAAGTCTGAAGGTAATATGCAAATAGTACAAGACGACTTTCAATTAATTTGCTGGGATTTTGTAAGTGAGCCTAGTACTCCAGGCGCATTTATGATGAAAGAAGGTAAAGAAGTAAGTACACAATTTATAAATGAAGTTTTTAACAAATCAGATAGAATAGATAGAATATTTAATGACATATTGGAGTGGAAATAAATGACAACCGAAAATAATACAAGATGGCCAAGACCAAGTGTTACAAGTGTTCCTGAATATCAACTAAGTAGTTTACCTTATTGTAAGACTAAAACAACTCAATCTACAGCAAATTTTGTTTTTCCTAGAGTAACAAGATGGATAACAATCCACTCAGATAAAGCAATTGACGTTTTTTTTGTTGATGATCCAAGTAATGCAGGTAGTTCGCACGACAATCAGCATTTTAGAGTTGCAGAAGGTACTACAACACCAAGGCTAGAACTAAGATGTGCAAAAATTTATGTAAAATCAATAACGACTAATGTAGATGTAAATATTAGTGTAATAGCTGGATTAACACATATTACCGCTGATGATTCTGTTCCAGAAAGTATGTTAGATTGGGAAAATCTATAATGGCAAAAGTAACAAAAGAAGTTTTAAAAGAAATTGTAAAAGAGTGTCTTGTTGAGATTCTTGCAGAAGGAATAAGTGGAGGAAATGTTGCATCATTAAACGAGAGCATTGAAAATCATGTACTACAAAGAAAGCCTCAAAAAACAACACAATCTCGATTAATGAAGAATATTCTTCCTCCAAAAGAAAAAGTAAAAAACGAAGGTTTTGAAAAAAAACTAAGTAAAACTATTTCTAACGCGACTCAAGATCCAGTAATGGCATCTTTATTAGCAGATACTGCAAAGACTACCTTGCAAGAACAAAATAGTGCTGATTCTTCAAATAGATTTGCTGCTAGACCATCTGATAATGTGTCTCAAATAGTTGCAAATACAGATCCAAATGAATTGTTTTCAGAATCAGCTTCTAATTGGGCACAGTTAGCATTTTCTGATGCTAATAAGTAATTTATCATATAGATAAAAATATTTTAACAGACAAACATATATTTAATATTAGACACAAACTATTTTATTATATGGAGTTAACAACTATGTCTAGAAGAAATAAAAAACTTACCCCTAACGTTTTAAGAAGAATTATTGCTGAAGAAAGAGCAAGATTAAACGAAACTCTAGAGTTAGGATTAAAACATCCTTCAGAAGCATCAAAAAAGACACGAGAATTAGATGCTGATAAATATGCAGACTCTTTGGCTCAGTGTTGTGATTGGTATCAAATGTGCAAGTTAAAAGAATCAAAGTTAAGAAAAGAGTTAGCTCTAGTCACAGAAGCCAAAAAAAGACTTAAGAGAAAAATTCTTAAAAATATTTAATTAATATAATTACTATAGACCAATAGGAGATTAATATGTCAAGAAAAGAGTCTAACGCAAGAAACAGTACACTTTCTATAAATCAACAAACTGTTAGTCAAAGAGAAAGATTTAGTAATAGATTTGATGGAAAAGGTGTTGGTTCAACTAACGATAGGATTCTTTTTCCAGATAGTCCTATTGGCTATAGTGAAGATATTAATGGTCTTAACAATAGGGACAGTGGTTTAAGTGTTTACGAAGAATATTCAAAAGTTATTGATAACGAAGAACAAACTCAGGGATTTGGCTTTTCTAATATTGATTTTGCTCACATGAATTATAATCATCCACAAAATCCATTTTTAGATAGTCAAGGAAATACTGATTATAAAGCTTTAACTACAGGTGAAGTTAATAGTGATAGTGTACCTGTTAGAGCATACAGAGGTTTTCCTGATTTAAAAGTTGACAAAGAAAACATCGATACTCCATCCTTAAATCAAGATAGTGCACCTAGTTCTGAAATAAATTTACTTCCAGATGGTGCTACTTTTGGAAATGATACTAAAAGTTATAGAGAAAAAATTAGTGAATCAACAAGTACAATGATGGGAAGGCATGTAGAAGGGCAAGAAGGTAATGGTAGCGGAGATACTTTAGGAAAATACTTTAGCAAAAACTATATTGAACAATAAGGAGATAAACAATGCCTATTAATATAGAACTTAAAAAAGAAAAAAATAACGATGCACAAAGACAAGGACATGTAGGATTTGATCCAAATAAAATATATGATCCTTCTAGTGTATATGCTGAAGATGGAAATTGTGTTAGAGTAAAAAATATTTTTAAAACAAACTTTACAGACTTATCATCACAAGAAATTGCTGATGCAATGAAAAATAGATTGTCTAATCAAGATTATAATCCTGACTTTGATTTTGTAAGTTATGAATATAAAAAATCTGATTTTATAAACAAGATCAGATCAGAAGATTTACATAACATTGAAAGCGGTGAAGAAAGAAAAGCTCCTAATGTAGCACTTCCAGACAGCGAAGAATACGTTCAGCCTAAAGAAGGTAATGGAGGCTTTGGTAATGATAAGTTTGAAAATTCTCTTCACTCAGAAAGCAGTGAAGGTGAAATAGATAGTCTAGAAATTTTAACAAAATACTCAGAATAGAGTAACATACAATGACTAATATTGGAACGCTAAACGGGCCTATATCATCTACTACAAATGATACTCGAAGAGGATCTGGATACGGTAGTACTATAAGTAGTAAAGCTGGATTAGGTAGTGAATATAATGCAGGCGACGCTTTAAGTTCACCTATTGGTCCTTATGATGATGTAGAAAATAGAATGTTTGAAGATCAAGATGAAGATGAAAACTTTAGTAAAGAGAAAATAAAAGCTGATGCTAAAATTTCTACATCTTTGCAAGTACCGACAAAAGATTTCCATTCAGTAAAAAGTATACAACCCGGTTATTATGGTGATATGGCAGCACGAGTACCTTTAGCTGCAAGTTATAATCGAGGCGATGCACTCTTAAGAGAATTTATTAGTGAAGCTTTACATGAAGTCACATCTATGAGTGTTAGAGTTATGGTTCAAGGTGCAGGGTTAGGAAATACTTACAAAAAAAGCTCGGCAAATACGTATTACACAAATAGTTTAACACCAGGTGATCCTTCCATTAAACAAAAAGGATACGGTCAGAGTGTAGGAACACAAGACATATATCCTTATGTTAAAGCAGGTAAACCTACAACTGATGGTGGTGAAACAACATTTCAAACAAAAGCAAGTATTATAGACGAATTTGACTGGAATGATTCTGACTATACAACATCAGACCATTTACTAGATACAATGAATCAGGATTATTTAGATCGAGAAAATGTTCAAAGACATAATAGAAGATTTAAATAGTTTAAAAATTAAAAATTAGACATAATTAAAATATATACTAATAACGAACAAAATGACGAGAGTATAATAATGTCTAATAATTTATATGAAGAAGCGATTGATGCAGCAGAGCAAATTAAAGCAGCTGCTGAAGATCGTGTTAAAAATCAATTAATTGAGGCCATGTCTCCAAAAATTAAACAACTAATTGAAAGTCGACTCCTAGAGAATACAGACGAATGTGGAGAAGGTGTTGACGAACTAGATGAAGTTGAAGATCAAGATGAATGTGGAGAAGGTGTTGATAAACTAGATGAAGTTGAAGATCAAGACGAGTGTGGTGAAGGTGTTGACGAACTAGAAATTTCATCTGAATCAATAAAAATTCTCAAGAACATGATTGGCACAAGTCAACGTAAAAAAGCAATATCAGAGAAATTAGAAAACATTAGAACTGGAATTAATAATCTCAAAAAAGCTTTTATAATTGCAGAAAATAGTAGAAATAGAAGTAAGTTTAGAAATAAATTTGTACTTGCTTACAAAAATTTGTTATCAGAATTAAAAAATATCAAGTCTAACAGTATAATTAAAACTGATAAAACTTTATTAAAAGAATATTTACAATTATCCAAGGAGTTAAACAATATGACTAGAAGAAGAGCATCTAGAAAAAATTATTTAAATGAAAATCTAGAAGAACTTCTAGAGATGAATCTTTTTGAAGAAGACGAAGATGAAGGTAAAATAGATTTAGACTTAGATGCACCAGAAGAAGATGAAGGTGACATGGATCTAGATTTAGATGCACCAAAATCAGACGCTGGAAGTTCTGATGATCTTTGGGATCAAGCAAAAGACATGTCTCTAGAAGATCTCGTAATGAAAGCACTAGATTCAGACGATGATGAAGGTGACATGGATCTAGACTCAGATTCAGAAGGTGAAAAAGACGACGTCGAAGAAGGTGTGGAAGAAGTGTACGAAATGGACATTGATGAGCTAGACGAAGATCGTGCTCCTATGGAAATGGAAGAAGTGTACGAAATGGATGAACTAGATGAGCTAGATGAAGGTGATGATGAAGACAAAAAAGAGTCTATGGGTGAAGGTCTTTTCTTGGAAATTGATGAAAATATGCTTAAGAGAGAAATTAAAAACATGAGAAGACTCCGTGAAGGTGACGCTAGTGATATGGCATCTCACTTTGGTGGAGGAAGTTTAGATCGAGAAGTGTTTGTTGATTCTGATGAAGGTAAACACTTAAATGTACATGCAGGCGTATTAGGCCGTGAGGATGTACCTATGCCTAAGGTTGAAGCTGCTCTTAGAAAAGTGATGCGCAAGAATCGTATTACAGAGAGTAGAAACAAGCAATATAGAAATGCTCTTCGTGGAATGAAGAAGCAATTATCAGAAATGAATCTTTTTAACGCTAAGCTTCTTTACGCTAACAAGTTAATGCAAAATAGAGATCTCTCTATAAAGCAACAACGTCATATTGTAGAATCACTTGATGAGGCTGGAACTTTAAATGAAGCTAAGCTTCTTTTTGAAAGTCTTTCTAAGTCTTTGAGTCGATCACCTAGAAAGAGTGGGAACTTAAATGAAAGTACAAATCGTAGAACATTAGGTTCATCATCTCGATCAGTTCGAAGTGCGCAACCTATTAATGAGAACGTTGCACTTGACCGATGGGCTACTCTTGCAGGCATTAAGAAATAATTTTAACTAAACTTTAAAAATAAAACAAAAAGGAATTAAAAACTATGAGTTTTACATTACAAACTTTAACTGAAGGCATTCGTGATCGTCACGTAGGCCAACAAAACAAGAGATTGGTCGAGAAGTGGTCTCGTACTGGTCTTCTTCGTGGAATGGATGACGTAAACCGTGAGAACATGGCTACTCTTCTTGAGAATCAAGCTGCTCAAGTTTTACGTGAAGCAAATACTATGGGTTCATCTGGAAGTGATGTTGGTGGTTTCACTAACATTGCTTTCCCAATTGTTCGTCGTGTATTCGGTGGACTCGTTGCTAACGAATTGGTTTCTATCCAACCCATGTCTCTTCCAAGTGGACTTCTTTTCTACTTAGATTACACATATGGAAATGATAATGGCCCTTATACAGCAGGTCAATCTATTTACGGACAACCAAGCGGAAAAGCAATCCAAGAAGGTGCTGACGCTGTAGGTGGTCAATATGATCTTGCAGGTAGCGGATTCTCTAGAACTTATGATTCTATCGCAAGTTTAAACTTAGCTACTGGAGACGCTGATGCAGCAACTCGTTTATTCTCAGTTGATGCAGATGACGTTATTTCTTTGGGAACAAATAATGTTGAATTAGCTGGCGCTTCTACTAGCGGTCTTGGTGGACGTTTAATGCAGTTTGACTCTGCACTTCTCGATAGTTCTGAGAAATTTAACTTTTTACTAATTCCTCTTGATTTACTTTCTGCAAAAAGCCCCGACTTAAGCCTAGTAAGAAATATTTCAATAACTGAAGGTGCTGCTGGCGATTGTGACTCTCTTAAAGATGTTCCTCCAGCTCTTCAAGGAGGAAAATCTTCTTTAAATATTAGACGACTTAATCAAATTGTTAAGGTTACTGGTGTAGCTACTGAAGGTGCTGCATTAACTGTAGGAAACATTGCTGCAATTGCACCAGTTGCTGAAGGTTCAACTGTTTCTGCAGATGATCATGCTCTTCTTTGCGTTGTTGTTAAAGATGGAACTACTGCTGTTGATCATGCTAAACTAGGTAAAGGTGTTCTTGACATTGAGTTTGTTAAAGCTGACAAGGTTAGCTTTGCAGGAGGTGGAGAAGCAACAGGTGCTCCTTCTTTCGAAAGTAATTTTGGCGGATCAGGTTCTCCTGGTGATCCTTCACCAGAAATTCCAGAGATCGATATTAAGATCGAATCAATTCCAGTAACTGCTCAAACACGTAAGTTAAGAGCACGTTGGAGTCCAGAGTTAGCGCAAGACCTTAACGCATACCATTCAATGGATGCAGAGGTTGAGCTTACTCAAATCCTTTCAGAGCAAATTGCTTTGGAAATCGATCGTGAAATTCTTGGAGATCTTTTGAGTGGAGCTAAAGGTGCTAACTTCTTCTGGAGTCGTTCACCAGGTAAATTTGTTAACAAGAGAACTGGTGCAGAGATTGCTCGTACTTCTACTCTTAATCCAGGACCAGCTTTCACTGGTACCGTTCGTGAATGGTATGAGACTCTAACTGAGACTGTTATTGACGTAGCAAACGAAATCCATAGAAAGACTCTTCGTGGATCTGCTAACTTCATCGTGGTATCTCCAGATGTTGCTACTATCCTAGAAGCTTCTGTACTATATCGTCCTTCTTATAGCCTTGATGGTGACGGACAAGTAGGTGCACCATTTACTATGGGTGCTGAAAAGATTGGTACTCTTTCTAATCGTTTCACTGTTTACAAAGATCCTTACTTCCCTCGCAACAAGATCCTTGTTGGTTATAAGGGTGGATCTTATCTTGAGACTGGTTTCGTTTATGCTCCATATGTACCTCTCATCGTTACACCGACCATTTTCCAACCTGAAGACTTCACGCCACGTAAGGGTGTTATGACTCGTTATGGTAAGAAGATGGTACGTGCTGACTTCTACGGAACTGTAACTTGCTTGGACATGAACATTATCTAATAATTAGTTCAAACGCAACCTAAAAGTGACACAGATTTAAAGACCGCTTTCTTTGCTATGCAGAGAATTGCGGTTTTTTTGTGTTTGTAATATACTATTTTACACTTAAGTTTCATAATTAAGATAAAACAGAATAAAAACAGGATTTATTATGAAAAGAAAAGATACAAGTAAACTATTAAACGAATGGAAGAGCTTTTTAAACGAAAGTCAAATAGACAATGAATTTATTGATAATTTATCAGATGAAAACAGAAATGCTTTAAATAGTCCTAGTGCTAGAGAAGTAAACGAAGACAAAGAAGCAATATTTAGCGCGTTACACGAAATGGGACTTGAAGATAAAGATATATTAGAAGTTTTAAACATGATGAGTGGAATGTCTCCTGGAAGTATTGCAAAACTAGCTGAAGACTTTGATGAGGAATCTTTTGGAAGTCGTGAAGGTTTAGAACAAGATCCAGACTTGTCAGAAAGATAAAGTATGAAATTTCCAGTTTTTATAGAAAATTCTAAAATACCTATATGGTTAAGTAAAATAGCACCTATTAATATAAGCGCAATTACATTAGGACCTATTGTGTTAAGTCGTGGTATCCTGTCAGAAAGAGTAAAAAGACACGAAACTATTCATTTTATGCAATATAAAGAATTATATTTTATTGGTTTTCTGCTTATTTACTTGTATGATTATTTATATGCAGTATTAATTAAGAAAAAAGGCTTTTCTCGAGAAGCTTACTTAGCAATTCGTTTTGAGCAAGAAGCATATGATAATGATCATAATTTAGAATATTTAAGTAATAGACAAAAAAATGCTTGGAAAAAATATCCTTTAGGAGGAAAAAATGAAAGAACTTAAAAGACTTATCAGAAAAATACTAAAAGAGTCCAAACATGGTATGATGTTTGGTCAAGAAATGGGAGAAACTAGATCTCCTGAAGAAATAGCAAAAAGCATGTTACTAGAAGCAATTGAAAATTCAGAAACTGAAGTGTTTAATCATCCAGACGGTCCAGGTGGTATAAGGTTTAATCTTCCAAGCAGTAATACAGTTATTGAAGTAAACTATATGGGTCAAATTGAATGTAAATAGCATAAAGGAGCAATCATGCCATTTTTGTATCAAGGTAAAAAACAGCAAGTTAAAAAAATAAATACTTCTCCTACAAAGTCTGAAGTTGTTGCAGCAAAAGAGATGGGGATTGATCTTGCTAAAAATTGGAGAGCATATTCAAGAGAGGCAAGATTGCATGTATATGTTTCAAATATGAAAGAAATGGTAAGATTTTATAATCAAATATTGGAGTTTCCAGTAGTGAGATATTGGAGATATTCAGATGGTGACGGTACTATGTTGGATATTGGTGGAAATGTTATAGAGCTTTTTTCTAAAGGCCGAAAAAACTACTCAGAAAAAAAGTTTCATGGTAATGTTTCTTTGTCAATTAAAGTAAATGATGTTTGTAAGTTATATGAAAAATTTAGTAAAAAAAATATTGAGTTAGGTGAGTTAGTAAAAAATGACTGGGGTGACTCATCGTTTGCTGTAATTGATCCTGAAGGTAATAGATTAGTTTTTTTTAGTCCAGATATTTCAAAAGAAAAATATTACAAAGTAAAAAAAAGTTAATGTAAAATTTGACTAACTTATATATAATATAAAATATGTCGGTCCTATTTCGCGCTTTTTACATATAATATGAAGAACAAGGGTGTCAATTTGTAATAAGTGCAGTAATGCCGTTAGACTTGCTAGATTTTCACCCTTTCTTTAGTGAGAAGGAAACGTAGGAGGACATATTTATGACATGGCACGTTTACGTTGTTGTCTGTTTTGATAATTCATTTTATTGCGGTATTACCACAAATATCGAAAGAAGAATAAAACAGCATAACGGTGAGTTAGTTGGTGGTGCAAAATATACAAGAAGTCGACGCCCTTGTCGATTAGTGCATAAAGAAAAAGCCGAGAATAGATCTACGGCTTCTAAAAAGGAATATTGGTTTAAAAAGCTTTCAAGAAAGCAAAAAGAAAAGTATATTAATTACCCTTCTGATGACTCCTCTTCTACTAATGCACCACCGTCAGCAGGTACATCTTCTTCTGCAGCAACTTCTCCGCCTAAAGCTTCTTCTACAACTTCTGACGATTCTTGAGTACCACCTTCTGCTGGTACATCTTCTTCTGGTAGACAAGAATCTTCCACTTCAGGTAGTTCTGAATCATCTTCTGGTGGCACAACATTGTCATCACAGTCGACTTCAGCAGTTTGACCACCTTCAACTGGCTCTTCTGGAAGTACTTCACCTCCTCCTTCTGAACCTCCTGTAAGTTGAGATTCTTCTTGTCCACCTTCTAAACCCATATCAGATTCTTCA
>CETE01024898.1_pt1 | contig 14249 bp, 13 predicted proteins | sample 531241 | NCBI WGS metagenome assembly CETE01 (sample SAMEA2622336, study PRJEB7988) | marine metagenome | biome: marine biome (ENVO:00000447); feature: deep chlorophyll maximum layer (ENVO:xxxxxxxx); material: "saline water (ENVO:00002010), including plankton (ENVO:xxxxxxxx)" | depth 30 m
GTCCACAATTGGAGGATATTGATACCCATACCCACCATGAATGACTTGCACTGCTAATACAGAACCATCAATTCCTATGATTGGAGCTGCTTGAACCCCTACTCCTCCACCACCATAAAAATCAACTGCAGTTTTATCTCTTGCATCACTAGCACCTTCTTTAGTAGTTCCCCCAACTATAGGAGTCTTAAGATTAAACGCATCATCAATACTTTTCGTTGTATCTCCCTCTAAATTTAATCCAACAATACCACTACAATTATCATTCGCAGACATCTTATTTGGAAGCATGTCATCTGGAACTAAATTGTTAACCTCATTTATATTAAGATATTGTACCTTGTCTCTGTTTCTAAAAATAAATTGAGTACCAGGATTTAATTTAGCTTCTTGATTTGCTTCATATAATCCAATTCCATCCACAAAACCTCTATCGGTTGAAATATATCCAACCTTAATATCACATTTAGTTGCTGGTCCGAAAAGATCGAATGACATATTTTAGTTCTCTATAACAGTTATTTATTATTGAAATTCAAACTCAGCTTCATCATCGACAAACTGATCAATTTCATCTTGAGTGAAAGAGGGTTTATCCGTCAAATCAACATCAGAGGTAGCTTTTGTTGGTTGAGCAAACTGTTCAACAACTTCACCAGGAACAGTGTCTCTAACCTTATCAACTGCTTTCATAATTGCTGGTTTACTTGGTAATTGAGATTGTTTTTGTCCTGCCCCTCCACCACAGAAAGTATAATAGTCAGAAACTGCTTTATTTGGTGGAAGTTCAAAAGGAAAAACATTCATTTTAATATTCTCAAAATTTAATGCTGATGTCATATTACCTTTAATGTTCCCTAATTTAGCAAGAACACTGGTGATTCCTCCCAATGCCCCTCCTGCAGTGGACATCTCATTCATCATATCACCTATGAACGCATCCATACCATCAATTATATTGTTATTTGTTTCCTCTATCTTATCTTTATTGGCAGCTATAACTGCAGCTATGGCATCTTCAGATGCACAAACAGGAACTCTGGGTATTGCTTTTGGTTTTTCATCCCCTGTAGATGTATTATTAAATGCGGCATTTAATGCTTGAGATATTAATCCTGGTCCTGCATCACTATCATCCAGACCTAACATATTATTCAATACACCTTCCATCAGACCACCCATACCTCCTGTCATATCATTAAAACTTGACAACATGTTCTGAGTCATATTATCTTTCAGGTCAAGCATGTGCCATCTTTTACTTGCAGGTAATGCAGAAACTGCAGCAGTCATTTCTTTGTTTAGTTTCTTCTCACTGTATTCCATCACCTTATCCATCACAACTTTCATATATTTGGATTGAGTTTTAGAAGAATTACTAACAACTTTCTTTAAATTTCTAACTCCTTCTGTTATTGAAACGGCATCAGTATAACTTGACAGTGCATTCATAGCTTTATCAATATCCTGAGTCATATTGTCCATATCTGTCTGCATAGCCCTATTACAAGAATCAACAATATCATCTGGATTTAATAGAACTCTTTTTCTTTCACAAAGTTCATCTAATTTAATGGTGGCAGCAGTTTGAATATGAATTGCTTCAGATTCAATTGTTGCTCCTTTATTTACTTTTGATCTAGGAGAATTTGCTTCTTTTTTAAGTGCTGCCATACCTTTGGCAACTCTATCCTTAATTAAATTTTCCTGTGCTAATTTAGAAAAACCAGGATTATCCTTTAAAATTAATTCATTTTCTGTTATCGCACTATTAATAAATTTTTGTTGTTCTTGAGTTATTGGAAGATTGGCAGGTAATCCAAACTTATTTAATTTAACACCAGGAATATTATCAGCTAATTGCTTTGCCTGTTTAGGATCTTTTGGTTTATCAACTACCTTATCACAATCTGGAACTTCAGGTTTACTAGTTCCTTTATAATCTACATTTACTTCAGCAAAACCACTAGTTGCTAATGGTCCTGGTTGAGTATTACTAACTCTATTATCACCAATTTTAGTTGCTAACTCTGATTGGGAGTTATTTCCCAATACTCCCATGATAACAGGTTGTTCTTGTTCAGATCCATCTAAGAAAAAACCAAAAACAATATTACCCTGTCTGATCATGGGAGTTTGACCAGAGCTCTGAAGATATGCACCTGCAGTGACAGGATACATTATATTTGCCCAAGGTAGATCCTTAGATTCTATTCCACCTTCACCTGCATCATGAAGACCAAAAATCCTTACTTTATAACGATATCCCCAACCTTTAATACTTTGCTTATCCTTAAATTTGGCGGGATTAACATTATCTCGCCAATAAGAATCATCAGACACTTGACCAACCCACCAATTAAATCCTTGGCCAATGTACTGTTGATTAAATAATCCTCCTCCTTCTACTGACATTCTTAATCGTCGTATACTCTACATTCCAAAGAATCTGGATGATTGTCACAAAATACTTCTAAATGTTGATCTTCATGTCTTGTGTGCCAATCGTTTATCTTAGCACCACCAAGATTTTCTTCGTTTTCTTCATGATCATGAAATGCATCATTGTGCATCTGTAGATCTGCTTCAGTATACTCTAAGTACTTATTAACATGCTCCTTTCCATCTTTAGGATCGATGTATGCGTGACTTAGATCGTGTTCTGGAGTGTTGGTTGTCATGATTTCCTCTTAGTTAGTTTTACCCTTAGTTGGATTACCATCTCGACCAAAGGAGTCTCTAATCAAATTCAACTTAGTATAAGTCTCTTTGGCAGTAATGTAGTGACACAAATCTGCTATAATATATAGACCTCCATCCTCCTTGTTTACTTCGTCACCACAAGCTTTGTTTTGACTTTCACCTATTTGAGGAATGTCCATGAAGACCGCATCACCTGCATGTAAAGAGAACTCACCAGGTATTGTAATTGTAATTTGAGAAGCGAATAATTGATTATACCTCATAATAGACTGATTTACAACATCATTCTTCTTAAAGTTCTCTTTAGACGCATTATCAAGTTGCTCCTCAGTCTCACCTATGTGTTGTTGCCCCTCTGTGGTAAAATAATATGTTGTTCTTGAAAAATTAGCATCAGCACCATCCTTAGTAAATGTATCATTCTGGGTTGGTAGTCCCTTTCCACCCAACTTTAATTTTTTTTCATTTTCATGTGCATCCATAATTTTAGTTTCATAGTTTGTATTAAAGGGATTAATTGAAATACTACGTATATTATATGCCCCCTGTGCAAGTTTTTTCTGAACATTTATACGATTATCTGTATCTAATGTGAGTGCTTTTATATCATATTGCTCTGGAGTTCCAGAGGTATCTGGTGTCTCGTTATAGATAATTGACTTCTTTTTTTGCTGTGATAATAATGTATCAATTGATTTAAATTTATATCCTTCTGAAGTTTCAAAGAAAAAATATCCAGCACTAAAACCAGACTCTTGACTTCCTGCTGATACTGCTTTTTTAGATAAATCGTTCAGTACATAGAATGGTTTTCTATTCTTACCAATATATTGAATGGGATTTTTAGTATCTTCAATATCCCCATCTTTTATTTTTTCAGATTTTAGAACATCTTTAAATATCTTTTTTACTTGATCAGATATTTGATCAGCAGAACAATATCTTACTCTTTCCTTTTCATTATTAATAAACTCTTTAGATACTAAATCTAATTCATATGCCTTAGTTGTTGTTTGTGAGTCAGTGGGAAGGGCAGTGATCGAATTAACGTATAAACTATTATCATCACTAAATTTTATAGTATTATCTTTATTGTCAGTAAACTTTAAATTTACTTGCTCTTCACCAACTATGGGCAGACCCTCAACAGCACTTATTTTCTTTTTATCTTTTCTTGATCTTGATTTATTGCCCTGACCTCTTCCAGTTTTAACCGTTCTTGTCATGGTATTACCAGCATCACTAAAAACCACAGACGCCCTTACAGTATCTTGTAAGATACTCTCATAATATAATACACGAACTGTTCCACTTATTAAACTTACAGTAGAACTTGAATTTTCATTAGAAATAATATCTATCGTCTGCAAAAGAGCAGGCGCAGATTGCCTTACCTTTGCTTTTGTTTGTTTCTTAAACAGATCTCTGTCTGATTTAGTTAATCCTGCAAATGACATTAGTTATTTCCTCCCATATCTATTTAACTACCCTTATAATGTGCATCATCAATTTCAGTATCACCTCCTCCACCACCAACGGAAACTGGTGTTATTGACTCTTTAGTTTGTGTTTCTGGAACAACATCTCCAGTTTCAGATCCAGATTTAATCACAACTGTTTCTTCCTCATCATCATAAGATGAAATATTATTTGTTTTTTTAGCAACAGAATTTACATCTAATGGAACAATATTATTAGCATTAGCTTGAAGAGTCACTCTTCCTCCATCAATCTTTACTTTATTCAATCCATGCTCCATAATTAAATCAACATCTCCAGCAAATTTTGGATTACCAACATAATCACTATATGATTTTGAACTACCTCTTGCAGCACTAACTCGCATATTATATAAAGCTTGCTCAATATTACCTCTCTTTCCTGATAGCAATAGATCCATAGTTCTTGGTTCATTAGATCTATCTATGGTGGTAATTGTTTTTTTCTTCTCCTCTTTCTTATCTTCTTTAGGTTTATTCATCGGATCTCTTGAGAAGAATGCCTTGCCTATAAGTTTAACCTTATCAACAATATTACCAGGATTCAATATAAAAGCACCCAATTTAAATGGATTTTTTGGTAACCCTTCCATTAATCTACCAAAACCCATTTTTGACCAATCAAATATTGCCTTACCTACATTAAAAACTTTTTTCAAATCATTTTTCAATTTATTGAAAACTGCTCCTACTCCTCCACCTCTGAATAAGGTATATAATAAATCACCAATATAAAATCCAATTGCTCCACCAATTAAAGTTCCTAATATTGGAATAGGGATTGCTGTTCCAAACATTTCACCAAGTGCAGTTCCTAATCCTATGAACAATGCTTTATCTAATTTACCATCTGCAAGATAAGAAGTTATTGCAGCAAGTATAGGACCAACAATTGGTATCCTCACACCCTTTGCCATTTTAGATAGTCCTTTCATACTCTGAACCATCCCAGTATTCATCTTCATTCCTAGTCGGGTGACGATTTTACCAGCAGATTGACTTATTTTACCACTTACCTTACTAAGATTTTTACCAACTGTTTGAGTTGTTTTACCAAGGTTTTTACCAACTGTTTGAGTTGTTTTACTAAGATTTCTACCAACTGTTTGAGTTGTTTTACCAAGATTTTTGCCTATTGATTGTGTAGTCTTACCAAGGTTCTTACCAACTGTTTGAGTTGTTTTACCAAGATTTTTACCAATTGATTGTGTAGTCTTACCAAGGTTCTTAGTTAAATTTTGTGGTGTTTTCTTTAAACCTCTAGTAAATTTTTTCGCAGTTATTTTTCCACGTTGAATAGTCTTACGAAGTGCTTTTGGAGTTCTCTTCTTAAAGAATTTTTTTCTTTTTATTCTTTTTTGTTGTTGTTTAAATTTTTGACGACGTTCGTATCTTTCTTTTAATTTTGGTTTCTTTTTGGTTCTGTTTTTTATCTCAGATTGCTTTTGTTTATTAGATTCGTTACCAACGGCAAGAACTCCTAATGCAATAGCACCAATCAGATTAAAAAGTTTATTTAAATGTCCTGTGATATTATCAAATGCTTTTGCCCCATCTTCACCAAATATATTTTCTATAAATGCCCTAGTTCCCTCAACTGCTTTATAACCAAAATCAACAAAAGTCACTAATCCATCAAATAACTTACCACCAACAAAAAGAAGAAAATCAGCAATTGGTCCTAAAATCTTCAAGACCTTCATTATCTGCGGCAAAAACTTAATTAGATTAAAAGTTACCCATCCAACAAGAACATCAGATATAAAGTTTTTTATGCCATCTAGGAAACTAAGCCTAGGCATTATAAGTTTATTTTTTTCCTTATCACCAGTATCTGGTTTATCTTTTTCCGTTTGTTTTTCTTGCTCTGCTCTTTTCTCATCTTCTTTTTGCTTTACCTCATCCTCTTGTCTTTTTTTCTTCTCAGCAAAAGTTCCTTTTAAAAGATCATCAACTAATATTATTTTTTTCTTAATAGTAAAAACAATACTATCACTCTCTTTAGCAGACTTTATTAGAGGGGTTTTTGGCATAACTGCCAAATCTCCTCCCGTTTTTCCTTGTGGTAGAAACTTTTGAGCAGTTATTGCCATTATACACTAACCCCTAATACCTTTATCTTTTGAGAGGATCTCATGGCAGTGACACTAAAACTAGGAATCTCCTGAGAAGATTTTTCCATATTTGGTTTATCTGCCATATTATCCTTCTCTTCTGCATATGCAACAATAACTTTCTTTTTCTTTATCGGTTTTATTTTATTTGCCTCCATTCTTCTCTTTGCAGCACCCCTACCCATCTGCACTCTCTGCACTTGACCACCACCTTGGAATGCCTGAACCAATCCACCACGATTCATTCCCCTCCTGCTCATCGCTAATGCTCTATCACGAGCAGATAATCCTGCCATAGCTGCAGGACTAGTGGTATCTGCTTGTGCTCTTAAGAATAATCTATTTGCTGCTGTGCCTGGAATATCTTTGTTAATATCAAATGCCACCTCCCCTTTAAAGTTAGGATCATCCAGTGTCTGCCTCTTAATAAAAAGTGCTTTTTTAATAAGTGCTTCCTTAATTTCTGGAGGCACTGCCTCATTATTCTGAAGCATTTCAAGTCCTTTATTAAATTCAGCCTCACCTTGATTATAAATGAACTCACCAAAGTTTGGCATATTTCCATCTCTATCCAAGTTTAACTTAATACCATTAAAAGCCTCAGGATCTTCATCAACTGCTGCATTTTGTTGCTCCATAAACATTTGCATTCCAGGCATAGCCGCTTCTATGAATTGCTCTTGAGTCATAGAATCTGGTTTATCAGGAGATGAAGGAGTAGAACCACTAGCAGCTGCAGCATTCATACCTTCTAATGTATCAGTACCAAACTTCTCAACTGCACCCTTAGTAACTACAAATTCACCTGGAGTTAATACGGCAGGAACTGTATCTTTATCACTTTCACCAAAAACACTTGGACTGACGAATCCACCAGTATTAAAACCAAATCTACCACCACCTAAAGGATCATCCATCCCTGTTTGGAGCATATTGTTGCTGGATCTAATATTAGTATCTCCTTGTGTCATTCTATCAACATTTTCAGTCGTTACTGACTGACTTAAACCCTCCGCATCACCAGCACCCATCCCTTCTTCTTGAAGTTTTTCTGATGATTGATTTTGTGCATCTGCTATATTCTCTCCCTCTTTGTCCTTATTCATCATCTTACCCATTTGGTAGATGCCAACACCTGCACCAACTACAGCACCAGCAATAAGACCTCCTTTTAATAATGATCCTGCTCTTAATTTTGTTAATCCTGCTAGAAGTTTAGGTATCAATTTAGCCGTAAGTTTAATGGCAAACTTGGCGACCATGACTCCCAATTTAACAGCCATTTTGCCAAAGGAATTACCAAATAACAAGTATGCTGTTAGTAAAACTGGCCAAGTATCTTTAAAGAATTTGATTATACTTTGCAACTTTCCTTGATTATCCTTATTACCCATCCATTCCAAAATTTTGAAGAGGACTCTACCAAGAAGAACATTCTGCAAAAATTCTAATAATTTACTCCATGCACTCTTTACTGGTTCTAATGCCTTTGTTGCCGTTTTCTTTAAACCATCAAATATTTTAAATTCTAATTTATTTTCTTCTTTTCTTCTTTTAAATCTCTCTGCCATTTTCCTTAAAAAGGAAAAATGTTTTTTATCTTGTTTTTTCTCTGCCTTTAAAGTTTCAACAATAGAATCAACACCTTCAGAAACTTTTATTATTGCACCTCCAATTTCTCCTTTAGGAAGAGATTTATTTTTATCTGCTTTTATGTTCTTTTCTTCTTCCTCTTCTTTACCAAAAAACTTAGATACATTTATTTTCCTTCTTCTAAATTTAAGTTCTTTCTTTACCTCTTCCTGTAAAATTTCTATATAATCTCTATTAAAATTACCACCTAATGTCTCATCAGAAGAAAAATCATTCACAGCAATATTCAACGCCTTATGGTATGGTGTATTATCGTCTAGATAACCATACTCTACAAGGATGTCTAATGGTTCAGTAAGTTTTATAGAACTAGGCATTAGATTGTTGTTGCTGTTGCTTTAAGTTTTCTTCCTCAATATGCTGTTGAAGTAGAGCCACATAGATGTCTCGTTCCCAAGGCATCATATTTTCAATCTCTGTTAAGCTATATTTATGGTACTGCATCAAGGCAAAATTTAGTCTGAAGTAACTCTCCAAACTCATATGCAGTAGGGCTAAGCGAAAAAAGATGCTAAACCCTCCAAAACTACGTCACTTTTCACCTTTGTATTGGGATTAGTAACTTTAACTGTATGAGATAATTTAGGCATAGTCTCAAAAAATGACTCAATCTCTTTAAATTGATTAGAATTCATCTGCTCTAAGAAATCTTTCATTTCCTTCTTAGTGCAATCAGCAGCTGCCCATACCTCATCTTCAGTATAAATCTTATCAATACAAGTAGCAATCAAATCAAATGATTGATCCATCACATTATCAGTAAAATCAAAATTATTCTTAATAAATTGATCAAGTGATGGATACTTCATTTCCATCATAATAGAATCATCCACTTTGATTTTATTAGTATGATTATCATCTCTTTGAACTTTAATATCATCAAGATTAATAGTTACTGGAACTTGGGTTTTTTCATCATCAGGGCATATAATATTAACGTCTAATTCTTCTCCAACGGATTTACCACGAATATTTAAAAATAGATATTCAATATCAAACGTGGGAAGATCTTCCACTTTTATTCCTTTAGAGAGAATGCAACTCTTAAGAACTGCTTTAATAGCATTTGTAATCTGCTTATTATCTTCACTCTCTAGAGCAATCACAAGAACCTTTTCTTCTTTTACAAGAAATGGTCTATATTTAACAGTTTTACCTGTTGAAGGTAACTCCAACTCATAGGTTGGAGTAGCAATTTTTGGTAAAGGCATAATTTACTTTAGCACTTCAGTATTGTTATTTAGTGAGTTTATCTCAAAGATTCTTGAACAAGTCCACCAGCTATGTCTCCAAGAAGATCACTACCAGTTAAATTGTCAACAACGGTATCTACTATACCACCAGCTAGATTTGATACAAAACCACTAGAATTAAACTGTGACTGGAAAAAAGGATCTGATGAGTTAGCATAAGTGGTTGTTCTATATAAGTTCTTTACAATATATCTCACATAACTTAAAGACACTGTGCATTTTAGTAATGAAGATGCATCATAAGAAACAGGCATAGAGTTTATTGCTAAGGGAAATACTCTAATAAACTCATACTGTAATAGGTTTTGATGATCTTTCTCAAACTTTGTAATCTTCAACCCCTGATCTGCCATGTAACTATCAGGATACTTTATCCTATAATCATAATTAGATTGCATCAGTTGAGTATCCTGATCTGGTAATGAAATATTTCTTCCATTAGTAATATATGCCATCCACTGTTCAAAAAATTTAATTGGTTGATATAGTCCAGCATCAACATAAAAAGTTAAATCAATTCTATCATCAAATATTCTTCTATGAACGTGTTTCTCTGTTACACCTGTTCTGTCATTATTAATTTCAAATGTTGCTAAATTAGAACCAGGAAGTGATGCCTCTGAACACAATAATTCAATCTTATCTTGTTTGCCTATACCTCTCCATCTAGAGAGAGCACTAATAATAGGCATCTCCACCTCAAAATGAGATGTAGTGGCTGGTCTTAATAAGTTTGCCTTGATGTTTGAGACTGTTCTGACGGAGGGCATTTATAAATACTATTTGACCTTATATATTATGTATAAGAGATATGGCAGAAAGTATTAAAAGTATATTCAAACCTAAGAAACCAAAGAAGTATAAGGGTGATATAACTAACATCATCTGTCGTAGTTCTTGGGAAAGAAGATTTTGTAATTGGTGTGATATAAATGAAAATATCGTAGAATGGGGAAGTGAGGAATTTTGGATTCCCTACCTATCTCCAGTTGATAAAAGAGTTCATCGTTATTTTCCTGATTTTATTATAAAGGTAAAAGAAAGCACAGGTAAACTTAAAACCTATGTTGTTGAAGTTAAACCACTCAAACAAACAAAACCACCAACACAGAAGAAAAGAGTGACTAAATCATATCTATATGAGTGTAAAACTTATGCTGTAAATCAGGCAAAATGGAAATCAGCAGATGAATGGTGTAAAGATCGAAAGATTGAATTTAAGATCATAACCGAAAAAGAGTTAGGGATCAAATGAATAGAATTGAAGAAGTTAAAGATGACTTAGAAAAATCCATAGGTGATCCTGAAGATATGATGTTAATCATCATGGAAGCATTAAACGATACTGTAACACCCATTCCTGAAGTAGGACAATTCTATACTTTTATATACAACGCAAAGACTCCAGAAATAACATATGACCAACACCCTCTTATTGCTTGTACAGATTTGCAGTCATGGGGATTTAGAGGATTAAACTTTCATTGGAGACAATCACGTAATTATACATGGGAAGAACTGGCAGGACAACTCTATATTGTGCAATATGATGAACTTGATGATCTTCTCCGATTTCCTTATGGGAGATTCATTACTAAATAAGTAAAAAGACTATATCTAATGGCAGATTCAGTCACTAGTGGAATCAAAACTATCTACACTGGTAGGGATGGTTTAAAGAAAAAAGAAGTTTACATGGCAACCAAAGCAACGCCTACTACGGATGCTGATGGAAATAAAACATATAAAATGGAAATTGTTCAATATGACAATAAAAATGGAACTGGTGGAAAAGTTATAGGAACTAGGGATGGTGATAAAATAGTTTTTAATGACGATGCAAGTAATGATATAAAAAATAATGCCACTGCCATAAAAAATATCAATAAAGAGTCTAAACACTCTGCAACGACTTTAGAGAATCAAGTTGCCACAAATTCAGCAGATAAAGAGGCATTTAATAAATCCAACGGGAGTGGCAATAAAGGAAAAGAGTCTGGAAATGAACAAGGTGATCCAAAATTAACCAGTATCAATCAAGCATCAGATGTTCTTAACGCAGGAGCAGGTAAAGCTGCTGCTGGAACGAGAGAGAGTGGATTTGGATCCTACGTATTTCCTGCAAGTCTAAGACAAGGAACAGATGGTCAAGACTTTTTGAAGTTTGATATGCTTAAATATGAACCAAGAGATTTTGATGATAAATCATTCTCATTTAAGAAAAGAACAGATGCAAATAAAAGAACTATAGGAACAGTCATTCTTCCTATTCCTGGTGGGATTCAAGACGGTCAGAGTGTTGGATATGGTGATAGTCGAATGACTCCATTAGATATGGCAAAAGCTAATATCGCACTTACAACAGTATCTGAGGGAGCTACTGCTGGTATTGCTGCTGCAGGAAGTGCAGCAGAAACCGTAGCAGGTGCATTTGGTGACAACAAAAAAGCACTTGCAGCAGTTATTGCAGGAATGGCAGCAGGAGGTCAAGATTTACTTACTAGAACTACAGGTGCTGTTGCCAATCCTAATATGGAACTATTGTTTAATGGTCCAGAACTAAGAACTTTTAGTTTTCAATTTCTCCTTGCTCCTAGAAGTCAAGCAGAGGCAAAAACTATAATTCAAATTCTTAGATTTTTTAAACAGGGAATGTCTCCAATTAGAACAAAATCCAGATTATTCCTAAAATCACCTCATACTTTTCAACTATCATATAGAAATTCCAGAGGTCAAGATCATAAGTTCTTAAATAAATTCAAAGAATGTGCTCTGGCATCATTTGGAGTTAATTATACACCAAATGGTAATTACTCAACATATGAGGATGGAGTAATGACTGCATATCAAATGACTATGACTTATAAAGAACTTAATCCAATATACAACGATGATTATGGCAATAGTGGTTCACTTCCTGCAGAAATAGGTTTCTAAAATGTCAAATTATTTTAATTTAGTTCCAGATTTTGAATATGTTAGCAGACTCCCTGATGCTAAAATATCAGACTATATTACGGTAAAAAATCTTTTTAAGAGAGTGTTTCTTAGAGAGGATATTTACCAAAATCTAACATTCTTCAAAAAATACTCAGTTGTTGGAGATGATAGACCCGATAACGTTGCTGCTGAAGTGTATGAAGATTCCACTTTAGATTGGTTGGTTCTTTTAGCTAATAATATCATAAATGTTCAAGATGAGTGGCCATTGCCCCAAAGTGACTTTGATCGTCATTTATTAGATAAGTACGATGATGATTATAATAAAATTTACAACGGAATTCACCATTATGAGACAGTTGAAGTAAAAGATAGTAATGGTGTTATCATAGTTCCTGAAGGATTAGAGGTAAGTGAAGATTTTTCAACAACTTACTATGATTTCTTTATTAGTGGATTGACGACTGCAAACAATATTACCAGACCAGTCACAAATTACCAATATGAAGAAAAATTGGAAAATAAGAAAAGAGATATTTTTATCCTAAAACCAGAATACATCAGTGTCGTGCTAGACGACATAGATGACATATCATCATATAAAAAAGGTTCCACCGAATTTATCGATGAAACCTTAAAGAGAGCAGAAAATATTAGATTATTCCAATAAAAAAACCTAATAGGGCAAAAAAATACCAGGAAATTTTTTGCGACTTTTTTGGAAATAAAAGTCCAATTTCCCTCAGCTATTCCTCCGCTAACTTCTGAAAGTATGATAGTGCATCATCTTCCTCTGAACTAGCAGATGCCACAGCAGCAGTCACAGTTTCTTCTGCCTTACGTGTTTCAAAGTTAGGTTTAAAAGAACCACGAGAGTTGTCCTCATCAAACACTTCCTCATCTACACGACGAGCAGGTTGCTTATGTCCTAGAACATAATCCAAACGTTTCTTCAGGTCATCATATGACTTGAACTGATCTGGTGCGGTAACAGCAGCAAGTGAATACTGTTTTTTCCATAATGCTTCTAATGCATCATCATCTTCAAGTAAAGGAGATACTTTATCAAACTCTGACTTATCATAGTTCCAGTAACCATCTTTCTTGACGATCTTCAACTTAAAGTTTGCACCTTGCCAGAAGTCAAAAGGATTGATTGGGGTTTCATCCTCAAACTCTGGTTGCATAGCTTCCATTACTTTATCAAATATTTTCTTACCAAATTTGTAAAGGAATACTTTGCCTTCATTCTGAGGATTTGTAGGATCTTTTACAATATAGATGTTCGCATAGTAGGAAAGCTTACGTTTCTGTCTACGAACCACATCTTTATCTGATTCATTACCACTATTCCAAAGTTCACGATTGTATTCTGAAACAGGATCCTTGCCACCAGTTGTGGTCAAAGAGTTCTCAATATACCAACCACCTGGTCCTTGGAATGCATGTGAATATACCTTTGCCCAAGGTATTTCTTCTCCTTCAGGTGAAGGTAAGAAACGAATTACGGCATAACCGTTTCCTGTTTTATCAACTTCAGGTTTCCAGAGACGGTCATCACCACCTCCACCTGTGTTGTTCATCTTCTCCACTTCTTTAACTAACTTCTGAGTTAAGGATCCTAGAGAGGATTGTTTTTTTAGGTCTTTGAATGACATTAGATTTGTTTTTAGATTTGGCTTGTGTGTACCCTAATAGGTTACTATTAAAATTGATTCCTGTCAATTTGTTTTTTCAATACGTCAACCATCGTAGACATTTGACTAAATGCTTGACTCATATCAGAACTAGATGGGAAACCCATCATTTTAGCAGACTCAATAATCTGCTCTTTCATTTTCTTTGCTTCAGGATCATCAGATAAACTTAAACGAGTGTACATTATCGATTGTTTTTCAATCAACTTTTCTAAAATATCAACATGACGACGTTGATTTTCCTTAGACATGCTAGGAAACTTAAAGACATTATCATAAACTTCTTCTTGAAGTTCACTAATCTCTACCATCTCCGCACGAACTACGTCTGATTGAAAAAAACTCATTTGTTTCTACTTAATAGTTGATTATGACTCAACGACGGTATCA
>CETE01153516.1_pt1 | contig 14220 bp, 13 predicted proteins | sample 531241 | NCBI WGS metagenome assembly CETE01 (sample SAMEA2622336, study PRJEB7988) | marine metagenome | biome: marine biome (ENVO:00000447); feature: deep chlorophyll maximum layer (ENVO:xxxxxxxx); material: "saline water (ENVO:00002010), including plankton (ENVO:xxxxxxxx)" | depth 30 m
AGTCAATGAGACCATCCATAACTTCTTTGGCGTGATCTAGATATTTTTGATCTACGTCTGGCATGGCACAAATCTCTACCCCAAAACTTTCTGCTATCTTTAGGCCGGGAATGTCGGGGCAGTCAGAAAAAGAAGGTGTACTGAAAAGAAGCACTAAAATGAATGTTGCATAAAGATATTTAAAATTCATGATGGTACCATTACTTGACTATTTTTTAATCATGATAAAGGTTTTATTTTAGAATACAATCAGTAATACAGGGTTATGAATTGCAGGGGTTTTATATGTGTGAAATAAAAGTAAACGTTCAGTTTGTTCGGATTAAATCAAATAAAAAATTCACAAAAAAAATTTTAACTGTGGATAAGATTAATCTGTTTTTTTGACAAATTTACATAATCATGATTGAATTATTCTAATACCAATTTTTTATTTAATAAGTAATTATATTCTAGGAGTAGTTTTATGTTAAAAAGGAAGTTTCTAAGTCCAGAAAATGTCTGGCAAAGGGTCCAAAAAACAGATCAGTGTCCAGACGGTGAACTATTGTATGTTCCAATAACATTAAACATTGATGAATCTCGTACTTTTATTTACCTCGCAGGCCAGACGGCACGTTTACCTGATGGTACTGTAGAGAGTGACGATATGCGAGATCAGCTTAGGCAGACTTGTGAGAATATTGGGATCTGCCTTAACTATGTTGGCGCAACATTTGATGATGTCGTAACTTCTAAAACATACGTACTAGACCTACAGGAATATTATGGAGTATCAGATGAGAGATTTAAATACTTCAAGAATAATAGGCCGGCTAGTACACTTTTGCAGATCTCAGGATTAGGCTTTCCAAAATGCAAAATCGAAATTACTGCAGAGGCTATAATCGAAACTAGTAGATTAACGATCGATTATTAATTTTTTACTTTATTAAATTCTGAAATTGGCCTCATTAACCAATGAAAGGAAATTATTCTAATGTATAAGATTACAAAAATATTAGCGGTTCCATCATTATTGGTCTTCAGTGTGTTATTATTTGGTATCACAACTACATCAAGCCTAGCAAAAGCTCCAGGTGCATGGATAATTGAAGTAGATGAAGAAAGATGTGCTGACCCAAGGGTTGCTCAAGCCAATAGAGAGGGTGAATTACTTGTTGTAGCAAGTATTTATGAGACACCTGAAACCACTAAAGCTCACAGTGAAGGATTTAAAAAGTATTGGTGCCTAGATGATGATTTTGAGGTAAAATTCGAGATCAGAAATACACCAGGTACAATTGCGAGACTTGAAGCTGAAGCAAGTGAAGGTGTGCCCATATCAGGTGATGTAACAACAATGCCTGCAATTACATGGTTTATGGATGCTGTAGATAGAGGATTGATTATGGCATACAATTCACCAAATTATGCAGAAATGAAACTTCCAGAAAAGATTGGACTAAATAACGTACCATATTGGACATCTGATATGTACATGTTCGTGCCAATGTGGAACAGTAATGCATTGCCAGATCTTGAGATTAATAGCTGGATGGATCTACTTGACCCAGAATTAAAGGGTAAAATGAGTATTCTTGATGGTTCACTTCAACAATCTGTAGCACTAGTTTATGACTATATGAAAAAGAGTGGTAAACTTCCGGATGATTACTGGGAAAGGCTAGCTGACCAGGATGTATTAATTTCATCAACATCGTCTCTATCAATTGATATGATGATGTCTGGTGAGCGACCAGTATCAATACTGGGTGTATCAGCTGATGCTTGTGTGCTTCATAGTCAGGGAGCAACATTCATTAAAACGGCCGCACCTGTTGAGGGCGTAATGTTGCAAGAACAAGCGTCTGCTGCATTTGCAAGCGCTCCACACCCTAATGCCGCACAATTATGGTTAGATTTCTTAAGAAGTCACGAAGGTCAAACTATATTTGAGTATCACGAAGGACGTGTGCCCGGAAGAGCTGGTGTTCCAAGTAGCTGTGCAGTTACACCAAACAATGACGATTTGATGGATTCAGCCTTTGCTCCTGATTATGAAGCAATGGTAAAGGATGCTGATCTTGTTGCTAATGCACAGGCAGAGTTTGGAGCATTATTTGTAAATTAATAATTCATATCAACTCTAAAAAATTATGCATTGCTTCGCATTTAATCATGCGAAGCAGTGTATTTTTTTAGCAATGTATAACTGAAATGGGATTAGCTAACGTATGAGTGCATTTTTAAAAGTAGAAAATCTTTCAAAAAGATATGGCGACCATCAAGCAATAGACAACATAAGCTTTGAGATCGAGGAAAAAAAGCTTTTTGTTTTATTAGGTCCAAGTGGTTGCGGTAAAACAACAACATTGAGATGTATAGGCGGATTAGAAAAGCCAGATACAGGTATTATAAGTATTCGTGATGAAACCATATCCAATAATGAAGAGCAAATTTTCGTAGCAGCGGAAAAGCGTGGAATGGGCATGGTAGCTCAGTCATATGCAATTTGGCCACATATGAGCGTATTTGAGAATATTGCATTCCCACTTCGTATGTCAAAGTTTGATAAAAATTTGTTAGCTAGCCGCGTGGAAGAAGCTCTTGATATGGTTCAATTGAAAGGCCTAGGCACAAGGAATGCGACAGATTTATCAGGGGGACAGCAACAACGTGTGGCACTAGCACGTGCAATAGTAGGCCGACCGAAATTATTGCTATTTGATGAGCCATTAAGTAACCTCGACGCAAAACTTAGAGAACAAATGCGATATTTACTGAAAGAAATTCAAACAGAAATTGGTATTACAGCTGTATATGTTACACATGATCAATCAGAAGCAATGGGCCTAGGTGACGAACTCATTGTGATGAATAATGGTAGAATAGAGCAAAGTGATCAGGCTAAGAGCTTGTATAATAACCCTAAGACGAAGTTTGTTGGTGAATTTATTGGAACAGCAAACATGATAGAGGGTCGCATAACTCAGAAAGAGTCCAATTCTTGTAAAATAACTCTAAACAATAAAAATAGTGAACAAATAATTAAAGCCAGGCTATCTCGCAATACTGACTCAGAACAAGGCATGCTCTTGTTCAGACCCGAGTGGATATCTATTCAAAAAGGCAAAAAAGATAACCAAGAAAATTCAATCGATGGAGTTGTCAGAACCTATCAATACTTAGGTGATAGATCTGAACTGATAATAGAAACAGAATTCGCAGATATAAAGGCTTCTGTCACAGATGATGAGGATTATATCGTTGGTGATAAGGTTACAATAAAAATAAATGAAAATAAAGCAATAGTCTTTTGAATGGAATTATATGACATTGTCTACCCAAAACACCAACATAAATAGCATTGTTAGAAATATCTCAATCGAGAGATCTCTTTTTTGGATAACCGCAGCGCTAATGTTAGTTGCTATATTATACCCAGCATCAATGGCTATAAAGGCTGCATTTTTTGAGAATGATATATTTACACTTGCCGGATTTGAGAGGATTCTCCAGCTTGACACAATAGCATCTGATATTTGGAACACACTCATATTTTCTGCAGGTTCAATGTTTGGTGCAACTATTATCGGTGTTTCTTTGGCATGGGTTAATGCAAGAACAGATGTGCCAGGCGTAAAAGCAATCGAAGTTTTCTGCGTAATTCCATTTTTTATGTCCGCTTTTGTGGGGGCCATTGCATGGCGTCTACTTTTTGTACCTAATGCAGGCATGATTTCCATGTTTCTTACCAAACACGGTTTTCCAGAATTTTTATTACCAGATATTTACTCTCTTGGTTCAATGATTTTTATCCAGTCTGTTTTCTACTCTCCATTTATGTATCTCTATGCAGTGGCATCATTTAGACAGATGGATCCAACACTTGAAGAGATAGCTCGGATCCATGGCGCTGGTAACTGGAATACTCTACGAAAAATTACTCTATCTGTAAATGGACCAGCTTTATTATCGGGAATGATCCTTGTTTTTGTTATGTCCGTTGGAACACTCGAGGTACCTATGGCACTTGGCTCCGCTGGTGGTAATTATGTACTTTCAACCAGAATTTGGGCACTGATGAATAATATGCCCCAAGATGTAACCGCTGCATCAGCACTCGGTATGATAGCAATTCTTATTGCAGCTATTGGTATTATCATACAAAGAAAATTACTTGGTAATAGAAAGTTTACGACAGTTACAGGAAAGGGTTACAAATCGAAGAAAATATCACTTGGACGTTGGAAGTGGATCGTTTTTGCCCTTGCAATAACATACATTATTTTTGCAGTAATTATGCCGATTGTGACATTGATACTCGTAGCACTTCAAAAATTCTGGACAGGTTCATTTAGCATGCAATTTTTCACCTGGGCTAACTTTAATACTGTTCTCTTTGAATATGATGTTACCGCGAGAGCAATAAAAAATAGTTTATTCGCCTGTTCAGTTGCTGCAACAATTTCTGTGATTTTTGCATTAATTCTATCCCAAATTAGATCACGTAACGCTGAAGCATTTATGGGGCTTTTGGTTTTATTGCCAATTGTTATACCTGGTGCTGTTTTCGGTATGATGGTACTATTCGCATTTGTAAAAACACCTATTTATAATACAATTTTCATTATAATCTTTGCATATGTTATCGCCTATTTTTATTTAGCATACAGGACAATATACTCTGTCCGCCTATCTATTCATCCGGAACTTGAGCAATCTGCACGAATACATGGAGCAAGTTGGTTTCAGTCAACACGCAGGATACTGACCCCACTATTAAAGCCAGGGATTGTATCTGCATGGCTTATGTCGTTCATACTATTTATCAGAGAATTTTCTTCTGTGATGTTCTTGTACCGACACGGGACAGAGGTAATGCCGGTTGTCTTTTTCATGCTTATGGAAAGGCATTCAGCAAGATTAGCAGCGTTTATGGTAATTCAAACTGCTATATTACTATTGATTATGATTGTTTATCAACGTTTTACTAGCAAGAATGCAACCGGTGCCGCTTTTTAAGCAATAAGAAAGGGGAGTTAGTTATGACATCAAAATTCAAATACCTAAGAGAGGATAATAATATTTATCCTTTGGCAGTAAAAGCAGGTGATCTAATTTTTATTAGCGGACAAATGGCATATGAAAGTGGAGTTGGCATCCCAGATCACTTAAAATTGCATGAAGGCATGCCTCATCATGGATCGCTTATCGAGAAACAATTAAAATTTATTTATAGTAAACTTGACAGTTCACTGGATGAGGTTGATACATCCCTAAAGCACATACTGAAAATAAATTCTTTTCATATGCATGGTGAGGATGTTGATATGGCGTTGAGAGAAAGGAGGAATTGGTTTAGTAAAGACAACCCTCCTCCGAGTACTTTAGTTTTTACTCCAGAACTGCCTGTGCAAGAGGCAAGAGTGTCACTGGATATGATAAATATATCAAAATCAGCTAAAATGCCTATTGAATCAGTCAAATTGACTAAGTCACCCGATATTGCCCAGGTAAAATCTATTGGTTGGGCAGTCTTTTCACAGGTTTTAAAAGGCGCAGGGTTTATCTTTACTCGTGGCACTACAGCACATAACCAGGATGGTCCGCTTAAAGAGACGCTTCCAAATTATCCGTTTCCCTATGATAATAATATTGTTAAATATCAACTTCGCTATGAGATTGAGAGGATGAAGGATCTACTGGAAGATGCTGGTGCATCACTAAAGCATGTTGTGAGAGCGGAATTACATATGACCAATATGGAGGACATTGCAATAGTTGATGAACTATGGGAGGAATACTTTCCTATCGACCCTCCAGCGCGAGTCATTATCCCAGTCCCTCTAGTGGTACTTCCAATGCGAATTGAGTCCGAATTTATTGCTGTTGATCCAGATGGCCCCTACAAAAAAGAAATTGTAAATTGTAAGAATGTACCAAATTCAATTAGTCCTGAATCAGTTGCTGTAAAAGCAGGTCCATACCTATTCCTATCAGGACAACTTGCTACAGATTTTGAGAATGGTCTTGCCCCTGAGGCTACAGTTAACCCTAATTTTCCATATCATAAAAATCAAGCGCGACTTGAGGCGCAATATATAATCAATAAAGTATCTAATATATGCGAAGCTGCCGGTACGTCTATTGAAAATCTTGTTAGAAGGCGGGTTCATTTCGTTGATATGGTGGACATTCCAGTAACGGAAGACCTATGGGTAACAAGATTAGGAGATAAAATGCCCGCTAGTACACTATTTAAAACTTCGGGACCATTACCAATTCCATCCTGTAGCATCCAATATGATCTCACGGCATTCATCAAGTAATATTTCTTCTTGATATAACCAACTAAGCTATTGTATTGAAATAAAATGAATGATAGAAACTAAACGAGTTTTTTAAATAGAAAATTGGTGTTTAATATTTAAACTGCTCCGAAGAAACCAGCCAATTGGCTGGTTTTTTTGTTTACTATTGATATATTTATTGGTCTAATAGCCTACACAATTTTCAATTCAGGTTAATTATGTTGGGGAGTTTTCTAGCTTTATTATCGGCGATGTCATTTGCGTTCAATGATGTGGCTGTCCGACGCGGTATTCTATACAACTCCGTCTATAAATCAATTGCAGTAACTGTCCCGATTGGCGTTCCTTTATTTATATCTGCTATATTAATATTTGACTGTATTGATGAATTATTAAGTCAATCACCTACATCAATTTTTTTCTTTGCTCTTGCCGGTATACTTCATTTTATATTTGGAAGATTTTGCAACTATAAGTCTATTGAGCATTTAGGCACGACCATTGCCGGTCCAATAATCCAAATATCCCTGTTGATTTCAGTCTTTTTTGCATTCTTCATATTGAATGAATTATTCACCTACCTGCACTTACTTGGTATCTTGCTAATACTCTTTGGTCCTATTATTATTCTTGCCGGTCGTGATAATAATACTACAAGGTCTGGTATAAAGATTAATTATCCCCGTGGGTTCCTTTGGGGAATTTTATGCTCACTCGCCTACGGTACCAGTCCTCTGCTCATAAAATTAGGCTCAAATGATGGGGGAATTAAGGATAATGTAGCTGGCGGTTTTATATCATATTTATCAGCTTCTATTTTTTTATTCTTAATAATAATTATATTAAGAGTGCCACTAAAAGAGTTATATAGATTGGAACCGGAGGGGAAAAAGTGGTTCTTAATTACGGGAATTATGGCTTTCGTATCGCAACTTCTTAGATATATGGCCCTTGCTTTGTTGGCAATGTCTTATGTCGAACCAATTCAGCGATCTTCTATTGCGTTTCGTGTCTTGTTTGGGTACCTACTCAACAGAAAATATGAAATCATAAATATTAGGGTCATAACCGGTATAGTAATATCTATAATTGGGGTGTATGTACTTCTATATCAATTACGACAAGCAAGCCTTTATTAATCAACTGGCTTAAGATTGGGATTGATATTAAAATCAACTTCCATAATTGAATTACCTCTTCTTATCTCATCATAATAGACAATTTGTGTTGGCAAATCTGGGTCACGACCTTTTTTTTCTTCTCTCATCTTGTATCTACTTACAAAACTTCGATAAATACCATATTTAAAATAAGTTGACTCCGGCATAAAGTTTATTGGGGATTTGTTTATTTCATGCTTCTTATTACCATTTACCCATACTTGCATAATTTTATCAACATAGTTTAGGCAAAATGAAATATCATTCCATTTTTCAATCATATCGCTGATGTTTAGAAGGTGATAGTCAATTCTCTTATCTCTTATATTTGTCGGAGACCCTTTTAAAGAATGCCATCCGAAATGTAATTTTCCATGCTTTGCGCCTATCTGTATAAGCGGTGGCAATGATAAAAAACCTCCAGCTTTTCCTGAAGGCCCACCCTTTTGGTGGATTTGTCCTAAGTCAGTATTTGTAGGGTAGATATCAATAAAATCACTGTCTAATTTAATACTATACGCAAAACATTGTATGCCCTCCGGCTCTTGAGTAGGTCTAGACGAAAACTCGACTCGTTCTCGATCAGCCGCACAGTCGTTCCAGTTATCATCACCAAAACAATCACCATCTCTGAGTTCGAATCGTTGATAAAACTTACCCCTTCTAGAACCCGACGAGTCTTCTATGTATTCATAACTATAGGTATTTTGACTCATATAATTGGTATGCGTCTGATATCCAGAGTGTGGTGGCGCATCAAGAGCAAGCTTACCTTTGTTGTCCTCATAGACACTTGAGTAGGCTTTAGTTGTAAAAATAATCACGAAACAAAGAAATATTATGACCCGAATAAAATACATTTCTTATGAATATAATCGCTATCATTATTAGTCAACATTAACTCAACTTTTAACTTCACCAATTAGTTTAATTATGCAATGATGTTTATATCATAATTGCATATATGAGCTTTCGATGGATCTTGGCATAAAAAACATAAAGTCACTATTTTATATTATTATTTTTGCAACCTCTTTATCAGCATGCAAAATTGATTTTGAAGGTGATATTTACACCTCTGATCTTATTGATGTGCTTGAGAATAGAAGTCAAATTGACATCCCAATGGTTGTTAGCTTTCAAGTATCTTCTTGTGATGAAGACTTATATGATTTGCACAGCACACTGCGTGATTATTTTTTAGAATACAGCTATATTGGCTGTGAAGTTGGCAATGACTTTATGTCATATGTCTCATCAAGAGTTCGCGTGCCAATCAATTCATCCCAAGATGATTTTGATAATACAGATAGCTTAATAGGCTATTTAGTTCAGGAGTTTGATGATGGTATCTATGTTTATACGATGCTAAATCAGTTATCATTTGATATGTTGAGCAATTATGTTGAGTCGCAAACATTTCAAAGTCTTGATCTCAGCGAAAGTAGTTTAATTGTTAATGTTCACAATGACCTACGCTATTTAAAATTATCCATTTTCCCCGGATTTGTTGATGGTAATCCGACTGTTTTTGTTGAAAATTACGAAATGGAAAAAAGGGATATTTTAACAATACTGAATTCAGACTCCAGCGCAGCTCATCTTCAGATATATGGCTGGTCACCAATATTTTACATACAAAATAATGAAATTTAGATTATCAGAATGAGACTCCAATCTCATATGAATTAATTTGTTTTTACATGCCCGAACCATTATAAATAAACTATGAATATAATATCTCAAATTGGTAACACGCCCCTCATCTACCTAAAAGATGTATCAGAACTTACATCTTGCCATATTTACGGGAAGGCAGAGTTTTTGAATCCGGGTTTGTCTGTTAAAGATAGGGCAGCGCTTAGCATCATCGAAAACGCTGAAAAACGCGGTGATCTAAAAAAAGGCGGAACAATAGTTGAAGGTACAGCGGGTAACACTGGTATAGGAATAGCACTTGTTGCTAATGCTAAAGGTTATAATGTCAAAATTATAATTCCAGAAACGCAAAGCCAAGAAAAATTTGACACGTTAATTGCACTTGGTGTCGAGCTCATAAAAGTCCCTGCGGTACCATTTTCAGATCCCAATAACTATCAACATGTCGCTAGAAGAATTGCAGAAGAGGAAATGAAAACAAACCCAAATGGTGCAATTTTTGCTGATCAGTGGAACAACCTAGATAATATGATAGCCCACTACAAAACTACCGGTCCAGAGATCCTAGCACAGACAAATAACCAAATAGACGGTTTTATTTGCTCAGTTGGTACGGGAGGAACACTCTCCGGTGTGTCAAAATACCTAAGGGAAAATAAGTCTGATATTCAGATTGGTATTGCCGATCCAAAAGGAGCGTCGATGTATAATTTTTTTCAGAATAAAAGAGTAGAACCATCCGAGGGTAATTCAATTTCAGAAGGCATCGGACTTGGAAGAGTGACTCCTATCATTGAAGAAATCGAAAAAGTAGATTATTGCTATTCAATTGAGGATGTAGATGCCTTACATTACATCTATGATCTTGTGAAGAATGAGGGTGTTATTCTTGGTGGATCAAGTGCAATAAATATCGCTGGGGCAGTTAGTCTAGCACGAGATATGGGCAAGGGAAAAACAATAGTTACTATACTATGTGACCATGGAAGTCGATATCAAAGCAAAATATACAATCAAAAGTTTCTTAAAGAGAAGAATTTACCTGCGCCAGATTGGCTAAAAAATTAATTCTCAAGAAGTTCTCCGTCTATTATTCTTATTATTCTATCAGATTTTTCAGATAATTTGGTGTTGTGGGTTGCAAGTAATACGCTTGTATTATTTCTTCGAGCAAGAGATATAAATTGTTCAAAGACAACCTCAGCGGTTTTACTATCTAGATTACCCGTTGGTTCATCTGCGAGTAATATATCTGGATTATTAGCCAACGCACGACATATAGATACTCTCTGTTGCTCGCCACCAGAAAGCTGCGACGGTAAATGATTAATCCTATCTTGTAAGCCCAGATTTTCCAGTAGATCTATTGCTCTATTCTTGGCGTTTGATTTTTCAGTGCCTGACAATAGCATGGGTATTGCAACATTATCAATTGCAGTAAAATCAGAGAGTAAATGGTGGAATTGATAAATAAAGCCAATAGACATTCTTCTTGTAATTGTACGATCAAAATCGGTCATTTTGGAACATTTCACCTTATTTATAAATATTTCACCACTATTTGGTTTTTCAAGAAGTCCTGCGATATGAAGCAAAGATGATTTACCCGATCCTGAGTTACCGACCAAAGATATAATTTCGCCTCTTCTCATATCCAGGTTTATTTTATCTAAAACATTTATTTTATTATCTCCTTGCGTATATATTCTTGAAATATTTTCTAAGGATAATACTACATCTAATTGATTTATCTCATTATTATTCATTTCTTAAAACCTCAACTGGATCTATTTTTGAAGCCTTCCATGATGGATATATTGATGCCAATATTGAAAATGATAAAGCCATAGTAACAACAGATAGTAATTCGTAATTATCAATCTCAGCTGGTAGCTTAGCCAAATAGTACATTTCGGGTGAAAAAAGTTCAGTTCCTGTTATTTTTGAGATAAATAAACGAATTGTATCTATATTTTTACAAAATATTACCCCAATGATCACTCCAAATGTCGTTCCAGCAACGCCAATAGAAGATCCTGAAATAAAAAAGATCCTGATTATCGAGCTTTTTGATGCACCTATTGTTCTCAGGATTGCAATATCAGAGTTTTTGTCTTTCACCAGCATAATTAGACTAGATATAATATTTAAACCTGCAACTAAAACAATTAGCGAGACAATTATAAACATCAGGTCTCTCTCGACCTCTAGCGCGGTAAAAAAGGTTTTATTCTGCTCTTTCCATGTAGATACATAGCCAACTCCATCGACAATTTCTCGTACCTTTATTAGTGTGGGATCGAGCTCTTCCGGATTATCCAAAAATATCTCTATTGTATTAACTTTATCTTTCTTACTAAAGTATTTTTGAGCCTCTTTAAGGGGCATATATACAAAATTCGAGTCATACTCTGACATGCCAATATTGAATACACCTGTTATGGGATAGGACTTTATCCTTGGCGTTGTCCCAAATGGGGTTTGCGAGCCTTTCGGTGAGATTAGAGTAAGAGTATCTCCTAAACCCAGAATTAAGTTACGTGACATACCTGAACCGATAAGCAGCCCTTCAATTTCACTATAAATATCTAAATCTAGGTTTTGATCTATTTTTGGAATATTCGGAATATCACTGTAATCTATTGCTTTAACGATAGCTCCGGCTGTTTGTTCGCCCGATGAGACCATGACCTGAGAGTAAATTGTTGGCACAACCGAATAAACATTATCAATAAGTTCTATATCATCTCTTATTTGGTCATAGAGCGCAATATCTGAGCTGTATGATTGTATGGTTATATGACCATTTATACCAAGGATTTTATCTAATAATTCCGATCGAAAACCGTTCATTACAGCTAGGACGATAATTAAAGTTGCTACGCCTAACATTATACCGACCAATGAAAACAAACTAATGATAGAAATAAAACCTTCTTTCTTTTTGGAGCGTAAATATCTGAATGCTATCATCCACTCAAACGATGCAAATGGAAGGGTCTGTTTATTTGATTTGGTCTTATTAACCATTATTAAATTGCTTCAGGTACTCATCAATTTTTATTACTTGTACTTTTCCTGAAGACCTCTCTTTTAATTCAAGTGTATTATTCTCGATAGAATTTTTACCAAGTATTATTTGCAGTGGTATTCCAATTAGATCTGCCTTATTTAGCTTTTCACCGACAGAGCTAGTGGTGTCATCATAAAGTAGGCTATTATTTTCAGATATTTTTTTGTAAATCATGTCCGAGAGTTTAACTAAATTCTCATCTTTGGGGCTAAGATTTAGAAGTATATAATCAAACGGCGACACACTTTTTGGCCAAATAATACCTTTATCGTCATGACTTGCTTCAATTATTGCCGCAACCAGGCGTGAGACACCAATACCATAAGAGCCAGATTGAATTGGATTAATTCTTCCTTCGCTATTTTGAACATTCGCTTTTAGTGGTTTTGTATATTTGTCACCAAAGAAAAATACATGGCCAACCTCAATGCCCCTCATTTCTAGCCTATGCTCTTTACCAACCTTTTTCTCATAAGCCTTCTGATCATACATATCATCAGTTACAGAATAATATTGTGTCCATTCTTCAACGATATTTTTTGAGTCATTTTCATAATCTATATTGTCTGGAATTTCTAAGTCTAATATTCTCTTATCGATATAAACCTTACTCTCACCCGTATTTGCTAATATTATAAACTCATGGCTTAGGTTACCACCTATGGGTCCAGACTCAGCCTCCATAGGAATTGCCTTTAATCCCATTCTTTGAAAAGTCTTCAAATAAGATAAAAACATCCGACTGTATGATATTCTCCCCTCTTCTTCACTAACATCGAAGGAATATGAGTCTTTCATCAGAAATTCTTTACAACGCATGACACCAAAACGAGGACGTATTTCATCTCTGAACTTCCATTGAATGTGAAAAAGAGTTTTTGGAAGATTTTTATAAGATTTAAAGTAATGGCTTGATATATCTGTGATCTGCTCTTCATTAGTTGGTCCATAAAGTATGTCTCTATCGTGCCTATCTTTCATTCTAAGCATCTCAGCACCATAGTCATCATATCTACCACTTTTTCTCCATAAATCTGCAGATTGTATTGTTGGCATTAATAACTCAATTGCTCCCGCATGAACTTGCTCTTCTCTCACAATTTGTTCAATTTTCTTCAAAACAGCATGGCCAAAAGGTAGCCACACATAAATACCAGAGCTTGCTTGGCGAATCATACCGGTACGCAACATTAACTGGTGTGAGATAATCTCAGCATCTTTTGGAAGCTCTTTTAAAGTTGGCAAAAAATATTCACTTAATCTCATAACTAACTCAACTTATGCCTAATATTCCGTCTATCGTTAAAATATTAAAATAGAAAATTGCGACTAAAATCAATAATATAATAGATGTTACAAATGTAGTAACGATGATTTTATAAAGAAGGTTCGGATTGATCGGAACGCTTCCATGTATTCCCTCAATGTCTATGCCCTTATCCATATGAGTGGTGATATTTAATGGTAGGACAATAAAGAACACTATCCACCATAAAATAAAGAAAATACCGAATAATGTGAAATAATTCATATTAAAATCACCTTATACAAATGTTAAACAAACCTTTATAAATGGCTTTTTACCCCATAGTGAAAATAAATGGTTTCTAATATTTTTTTCAATATACCCTATCATATAATCATCGTCCGATTTTTTTGCTTTTGGGAGTGAGTCAAGCGCATCATCAATTTTGTATTCTATAAATTCTAAAACATTATCTATATCATCCATTTTATTTGGTATTCCAAACATTTCCACTATTGGATCAACATAAAGAATCAAGTTTTTATCTAAAACTAGATTTATAAAAATAATACCCGACTCCTGAAGTCTCCTTCTGTCTTTTAATGCTCTATCATTTGGTGTAATAAATATGTCGCCATCTCTAAGGAAAAAATTTGGCTCGTTTTGATCCCAAAGCATCGGACTATCGGGATATAATCTTATAAGATCACCATTTTTTGCAAAAATAGGATTCATTATATTATTCTCTCTAGCAACTTTTATATGCTCTGCCAGATGAAATAATTC
>CETE01036190.1_pt1 | contig 14139 bp, 10 predicted proteins | sample 531241 | NCBI WGS metagenome assembly CETE01 (sample SAMEA2622336, study PRJEB7988) | marine metagenome | biome: marine biome (ENVO:00000447); feature: deep chlorophyll maximum layer (ENVO:xxxxxxxx); material: "saline water (ENVO:00002010), including plankton (ENVO:xxxxxxxx)" | depth 30 m
GAAAAGTGGATGCGTTGTATTCAAATTGCTCGAGAAAATAGAATTCCCTTTATTAATTTTGTTGAATCAGCTGGTGCGGATTTAAGAGGTGGCACAGGTGATAATGGCGAAAACCTTGCTAGAAAACTAGAAAACCCCCACTTTGCTGCATCTGGTAGATCATTCTATGAAATGACTGAATTATCGAAATTAAAAATTCCAGTCGTATCAATTGTATTTGGATCTTCGACAGCTGGAGGAGCTTATCAACCTGGCATGTCTGACTATACAATTTTTATCAAAAATCAATCTAAAGCTTTCCTAGCTGGACCACCTTTGGTTCAAATGGCAACAGGAGAAATTTCAGATGATGAAACACTTGGTGGTGCTGAAATGCACTCCAAGGTCTCTGGATTTTCAGATTATCTTGCTGAAGATGAAATGGATGCATTACGAATCTGCAGAAATGTTATTGGCCATTTAAATTTAGTTAAAAGATCAAGTTTTGATCTGACAAATTTTACCGCTCCTAAATATAGCTCAGATGGTTTATTAGGTTTGTTTAGCGAAGATCTAAAAACTCATGTAGACATTAGAGAAGTAATAATGAGATTTGTAGATGAATCAAGGTTTGAGGAATTTAAACCTCTTTATGGTTCAACTATGGTTTGTGGATGGGCGAATGTCTTTGGATATCCAGTAGGCATATTAGGAAATAATGGTCCAATTTACCCGGAAACAGCTGAAAAATCTGCATCATTTATCCAGCTTTGTAATCAAACAAATACTCCTCTTGTTTTTCTTCACAATGTCACGGGATTTTTAGTAGGAAAGGATTATGAAAGACAAGCAATAATTAAAAAGGGTTCACAATTAATTAATGCTGTATCTAACTCAACTGTTCCACATATTTCGTTTATTGTTGGAGCTTCATATGGTGCTGGCACATATGCAATGTCTGGTCGAGCTTTCAATAACCGATTTATTTTTACTTGGCCTTCAGCCAAGATCGCAGTAATGGGACCAAAACAATTTGCTGGAGTTATGTCTATTGTCAGAAAGGCAAAAGCTAAAAGGAAGGGTGAAAAGTTCGATGAAAAAGGTAATAAACAGTTGGTTGAATTCATTGAGGCAATTGCTGAACAGGAGTCCCTTGCCTTATCAGCAAGTAGCATGCTTACTGACGATGGAATCATTGATCCAAGAGATACCAGGAATGTACTAGGTTTTTGTTTGTCAGTTATTGATAACAACCAAGTAAAAGGTGCTGATAGTTATGGAGTGTTTAGATTATGAGAATTAATAAACTTCTCATAGCTAATAGAGGTGAAATAGCTTTAAGAATTTTAAATACAGCAAGAAGCATGGGCATTGAGTGTGTCACGATGCATTCTAAATCAGATAAAAAATCTCAATTTGTAAAATCATCTGATGAATCTTTCTTTCTACCAAATGGTTACATGGATCAAGATAGAATTTTACAAAAGGCAAAGGAACTAAAAGTTGATGCAATCCATCCAGGATATGGATTCTTATCAGAAAATGCAGAGTTTTGTGAAAAAGTAATAAGCCAGGGTATTAAATGGATTGGGCCTGATGCAGAAACTATCAGACTAATGGGTGACAAAATAAATTCAAAAGATTTATGTATAAAAGAAAATATTCCGACCCTAATGAAAAGCTCAAATATAAAATCTGCAGAAAAAATTGGATTTCCAATTCTTGTAAAAGCGTCTGCCGGTGGTGGCGGAAAAGGTATGAGGATAGTTAATTCGAATAATGAGCTTAAAGAAGCAGTTACCTCAGCAAAAAGAGAGGCAAAATCAAGTTTTGGAGATGATAGAGTTTTCCTTGAAAAGTACATTAGAAAATCTAGGCATATTGAAGTGCAAATACTTGGTGATAATCATGGAAATGTAATCCATCTTGGTGAAAGAGAGTGTTCTATCCAAAGAAGACATCAAAAAATTATTGAGGAATCTCCCTCAAGTCGATTGACTGAAAAGCTTAGATCTGAAATAACTTCAACTGCTGTTAAATTAGCAAAAAAACTTGGCTATAAGTCTGCAGGTACAGTCGAGTTTTTATTTGACGAGGATACTAATGAGTTTTGGTTTTTAGAAGTTAATACTAGGTTACAAGTCGAACATCCAGTTACAGAAGAAGTTACAGGAATAGATTTGGTTAAAGAGCAAATTAATATTGCAGAAGGCAAAAAATTAGGCATTAAACAAGATGAAATAATCGCACATGGACATGCTATAGAAGCAAGACTTTATGCTGAAAACCCTCAAAATCAGTTCCTTCCAGAAATAGGTAGAATTGAAACAATTAGATTCCCTGATAGTGACGAGATTAGGTGGGATAGTGGTATTGTTTCTGGAGATGAAATAACACCTGAGTATGATCCAATGCTTGCAAAGGTAATTGCATGGGGAGAAACACGTGAACAGGCTGCAAAAATACTTGCAAGAGAACTTAAATCAACTCACATATCTGGAGTGATCACTAATAAGGAATTTTTAGTTAATTGTCTTGAAAACAAATCATTCCTTGGCGGAAAGACTACATCTGATTTTATTGAAAGAGAGTCAAAAAAACTTTTTTCATCAATTGATAAAGGTCTAATTGATCGATCGATGAAGGCAGCAATTATTTGGTTACAAGAAACAAGTAAATGTGGCAATTCAAGATTAAATTTTCTGCCACGAAATTGGACAAATGGAATTATGCCACACGAACAAATGATATTTAGCTTTGAGGGTGAGGAATATATTTATCAATATTCAAACAACCAAGATGTTTTTGAAATTCATAGAAAGTTTTTTGAGAGAATTTCTCAATCGCGTGGAAAAATTTTGGAATTCAATGAAAACAATCTTTATTTTGAACTTGATGACTCAATCTTAAATGCGCAAATAACTGAATCCTCAGGGAATATTACGGTCAATTTAGGTAAAGGTGATATTACCTTCAAAATTAAACCAAGGTTTGTAGATCCAAATGAGGTAGTTATTGAAGGGGGCTTGTCTGCTCCCATGCCTGGAAAAATTTTAAATATTAAAGTTAAGAAAAATAATAAAGTTAAAAAAGGTGATACGCTCATTACATTAGAAGCGATGAAGATGGAGCACTCAATTAAAGCAAATACTGATGGAGTTGTTGAGGATGTATTTGTAAAAGCAGGTGAGCAAGTTGAAAATGGTAGTCTGCTCATGAAAATTAATTAAATATGAAAAATGTTATAAGAATTGGAAATTGTAGTGGTTTCTATGGTGATCGATTATCGGCTGCTAAAGAAATGGTTGAAGGAGGCCCAATAGATGTTTTAACAGGAGATTATCTAGCTGAATTAACAATGGCGATTCTTTTGAGCCAAAAAATGCAAAGAGGAGAACAAGCAGGTTATGTAGGTACTTTTTTAAAACAGCTAAATGAGATAGCTGAGACTTGTGAAAAGAAAAAAATAAAAATTGTTTCAAATGCAGGAGGCTTAAATCCAAAAAGCATGGCGGAAGAAGTTAAAAAAATTCTTGATGCTCAAGGAGTTAATTTAAAAATTGCTTACATTGATGGAGATGATCTGATGCCCAGAATAGATGAGTTAAAAAATAGTGGGGAAAAACTTACAAATATTGATACTGAGGTAGATTTCTTTAACCAAGATATGCCTGCTTTATCTGCAAATGCCTATTTGGGGTGCTGGGGAATTAAAAAAGCTCTTGATTTAGGAGCAGATATTGTAATTTGTCCAAGAGTAACAGATGCCGCAGTCGTTATGGGTCCAGCAGCCTGGAAATTTAATTGGAATAGAAATGATTTTGATCAATTAGCTGGGGCGCTGGCAGCTGGTCATGTTATTGAGTGTGGAGCACAAGCTACAGGAGGTAATTACTCATTTTTTAAAGAAGTGCCAACTTTCAAAAATATTGGTTATCCAATTGCAGAGATAAATGATGATGGAAGTTTTTTTATAACAAAGCATCAAAATACTGGGGGACTTGTTTCAAAAGGCACTGTTACAGCTCAACTTCTTTATGAAACCTCTACTCCCTCTTATTTAAATCCTGATGTTGTTGCACATTTTGATACTTTAAGCATAGAAGAAGTTGAAGAAAATAAAGTGCTTGTAAAAGGCACCAAAGGAAGCCCTCCTCCAAAACATCATAAAGTCTGCATGAACCTTGCTGGTGGATATAAAAATACTATGGAACTTATAGTTACTGGTTTAGACATACCTGAAAAAGCAAAAATATTCACTGAAGAACTATTCGATTCTCTTGGTGGAAAAGAACAATTTGATGATGTAAATATTCAGCTTCATCGTACAGATAAAATTGACCCTAAAACTAATGAAGAGGCGATGGCTACCTTAAAAATTAGTGTTAAATCTAAAGATCCGGAAGTGGTTGGGAGAATTTTTAGTGCAAAAGTAGTTGAATTAGGATTAGCCAACTATCCAGGCTGGACCGTGCAAAGTGATATCAAAAAAAGTAGCCCTTTCATTTCTTACTGGCCAGCTCTATTAGACAGCAAATATATAGATGAAACGGTTTATTTTGATGAATTAACTCATCAAATTGAAATTGAAGAGCATGATGATGTAGTAATAGAAAAGCCTCAATTCAATATTGCAAAAACCGAATACACTGATACAAAGAAAATAGAATTTGGGCGAATTTTCGGGACTAGGTCTGGAGATAAAGGGGGATGCGCAAACCTAGGCACATGGGCAAAAGATTCAAAAAATTATGAATTTTTATACCATTATTTAACTATTGATAGGCTCAAGGAACTTCTTCCAGATTTACAGGATTATGCTATTGAGAGATATGAGCTACCTAATATAAATGCCCTTAATTTCTATGTTAGAGGTTTACTAGAGAATGGAGTATCATCAAATGACAGAAGAGATGGTCAGGCTAAATCATTGGGTGAATATCTAGGTGCTAAATTCATTGATTATCCATCAGAATTGTTGAAATAAATATGACTATTAACGAAACAAAGTTCAAAACCCTTCTAGTTGAACATCAGGATCATATTCTTCACATAAGTTTAAATAGACCTGAAAAGAAAAATGCAATTAATCCAGCTATGACTAATGAGTTGCTCTTTGTGTTGGATTATGCCGATAAAACTGATTCAGTCAGAGTCCTAGATTTATCTGCGCAAGGTGATGTATTTTGTGCTGGCGGTGACCTAAGAAATATGTCTGGTGAGGAAAATGACGACATTCCTAATATGGATGGAAACCTAGTAGATGTAATTAAAAATCTACGAAATCTCAATAAGCCTGTTGTATGTAGGATTGAGGGAAATGTTTATGCAGGTGCACTGTTATTGGTTTGTAATGCAACACATGCATATGCTCTTAATGATGTAACTTTCACAGCCCCCGAAATAAAAAGAGGAATCTGGCCATTTATGGTAATGGCTGGTTTATTTAGAGTTATGCCTAAGAGAGTAGGTTTAGATTTTATAATGAGAGGTAATGCAATTGATGCCAATCAAGCTCTAACTCATGGCTTAATCAATCAGCATTTTGTAAAAGAAGATTTCCAAATTGAGGTTGATAAAATTATTTCTGAACTATCATCTATGCCTCCAAATGCTATGAAAAAAGGTTTATCAGCTTTTCACAAACAAGAATTTGATGACTTTGAAGATGCTATGAATTTTCTGGAATCAGAAATAAATGACAGTCTAAAAAGTGATGAAGCTATTGAAGGCATTACTGCTTTCCTAGAAAAAAGAAAACCTAATTGGAAATAAGATTAAGATATAATATTAATCAATAAGGGGGCCAATCTTCTTAAATTTTTTATGTAAGGAGTTTAAATTATGAATTCAAAAATTTGTGAAATATTAGGAATAGAATTTCCACTTGTTGCATTCAGTCATTGCAAAGATGTTGTTGCACAAGTTTCAAAAGCTGGTGGTATGGGTGTATTGGGTGCAGTAGGCATGACTCCAGAAATATTAGAACAAGAACTTAAATGGATAGATGAACATGTTGATGGTAAACCTTATGGGCTAGATCTTTTGGTACCAAATAAGTTTGTTGGTAAAGAAGGTAGTGTTGATCCAGATCACTTAGCTTCAATGATCCCACAAGAGTATCGAGATTTTAGAGCAGATGTATTAAAGAAGCATGATATAGATGGCGAAGACCTTAGAAAACAATCCACAGAATACTCTAACTGGGGAGCAAATATGCAAGAGGATGGAGCCACCAAAATGTTGGAAATAGGTTTTAATCATGGAGTTAAGCTTTGTGCAAATGCTCTAGGTGTGCCACCAAAATGGATGCTTGATCTTTGCAAAGATAATAATGTTCCAGTTGCTGCCCTTGTTGGAGCGAAGGAACATGCAGTCAAACAAGTTGAGGCTGGTGTAGATATCTTAGTTGTATCTGGCACAGAAGGTGGTGGTCATTGTGGTAGTGTTTCTACAATGGTTTTGGTGCCTGAAGTACATAGAGCTATCAAAGAGATGCGAGATGTACCAATACTTGCAGCAGGTGGTATCTGTACAGGAGAACAAATGGCTGGAGCTATGGCTATGGGTGCTTCCGGGGCATGGTGTGCTTCCGTATTTTTAACAACATCAGAAGCTGAAACTTCAGAAGTTGTGAAAGATAAAATGCTAGCTGCTTCTTCAAATCAAACGGTAAGATCTAGAAGCAGAACAGGCAAGCATTCAAGACAACTTCAATCTGATTGGACAGATGCTTGGTTAGAAAAAGATGCACCTGATCCTTTACCAATGCCTCTACAAACAATGGTCAGTGAGCCAGCATTAGATAAAATTGATAAAGCTGCCGAGGTTGGACATGAGGGAGCAAAGAAACTAGCAACCTACTGGGTTGGTCAAGGCATTGGCTTAGTTGATGAAAGAATTACTGCAGGACAAACAGTCCAAAAGTTTAAAGAAGAATTTATTGAAGCATACGAAAGACTAAATAGCTTTATGGAGTAATTTATTTTTAATTTAAGAAATACATCATTCCTGCTTTTTGCAACTCTTTTAAATGTTATAAACTTTGTCGATAGGCAGTTTATATCTAGCTTTGCTCCATTTTTAAAAGAAGATCTTGGCTTAACAAATACAGAAATTGGTTTACTAACAGGTCTAGTATTTATTTTCTTTTATACCATAGCTGGTTTGTTTGTAGGGACTCTTGCAGATAGATTTAATAGAACAAAGATTATAGGTATTGGAGTAATCTTATGGAGTGCCTTCACTGCGGTTTCTGGTTTAGCTAAAAACTTTGTGCAATTAGCAGCACCAAGACTTTTTATAGGTATTGGTGAATCTGCTATCACGCCAACAACAATGTCTATTCTCTCAGATAGATATGATCAAAATAAATTAGGTTTTGCTGCAGGGTTTTATTATCTTGGTGTTCCTGTAGGTGTTGGTATAAGTCTTATAATCGCTGGCTACATTGAACCACTAATTGGCTGGAGAGGCTGTTTTTACCTACTAGGAATAATCGGTTTGGTGCTTGGCTTTTTAATGCTATTTGTTAAAGATACACCACGAAAAAATATTCCTAAGACCTCTAACCCTGAATCGTTCTGGAGCATTATGAAATTGCTCTTCAAAGTATTATTAATGTCAAAATCATTAATGTTTACTGTTCTGGCTGGAACTTTATACCATGTAATACTCGGTGCTGCTCAATTTGAAGTTGTTTGGGCTGTTGAGGACAAAGGTTTCAATGGCAATACTTTTGCTCAAATAAATGGATGGATTTTTGTTGTATTTGGAGTTTTAGGCAGTTTATTTGGCGGAGTAGCAAGTGATTGGGCGCTTAGAAAATTTAATTTGCCTCGAACTTGGTTCCTTGTAATCTTAACTTTATTACTTATTCCTTTTGCCTTTACTAGATACCTAGAAACAGACAACATATTATTTTGGGTGGGAGTTTGTACTTCTGCATTTAGTCTTGGTGCTTTTTATGGGCCAGTATTTGCAGTAATACAGGAGCTCGTTCCAGCGAAAATTAGAGGCACAGTGGTAGCATTTAATCTGCTTTGTTTAAATATGTTAGGCATTGTACCAGGGTCACTTTTAATGGGCGTACTTTCAGATAATCTTATTGCCCAGGGCTATGAAAACCCTTACACAAACTTATTAGTTGGTTTTAGCGTCATGTTCTTAATTCTGGGCCCTCCTCTGTACTACTTAGCTGGTAAGTTTTACGAGTCTGACAAAAAGAAGCTTGAAGCAGCTTTTAATTAGAGTTCATCAAAAAGAAAATCTTTTAGAACCGGCATATGTGCTTTAATATCTTCTTTTTCTCCAAACGTATGGCCTAGCTTTGTCATTGTGAAAGCTTGATAAGGCACATTATTTTTGTCTAGAGCTTCCTTCATTAAATCTAAATGAACAATTGGTGATATCTGATCTTGTAGCCCATGCCACATTAAGATTCTTGCATTCATTTTATCTGCATTAAATACAGGTGAAAAATCTACAAGCTGAGCTTGATCATCGCCCCAAAACTTTTCAGCAGTTTCCTCATAATCTTCTTGATACGTATAAATGCTTTCATCACTTCCATCTCTAAGAATTTGCATATCATAAACGCCCATTCCGCCTGCTACGCATTCATATAATTCACTGTGCTTATATGCCATACCTAATGCAGCATAACCGCCATAACTTGCCCCAAAAGCGCAAGTTTTACTTCTACCAATCCCTAATTCTTTTTGGACTGCTATTGTTGCATCAGCTATATCATTAAGTAATGTACCGCCCCATTCTTTGTAAGCATCCTCCATAAAGTTTTTGCCGTAACCACCGGATCCACGATAGTTAACTTTTAGAACTGCAGCACCTTTGCTTGCTAAGTATTGCTCAGAAAAATCATATTGATCATAATCTCTAATACCATATGGCCCACCATGAATGTAGACTATTAGCCTTTTCACTTCGCCTTTAGGTAGGGTTAAAAATCCATAAATTGTTTCACCATCTCGAGTTTTAAACTTCTTTGAGACCATTTTGTGTAGTTTTTCCTTTGGCACATTGGATGTTCTGCCAATTGGTATAAGAGAACCTTTGGTCAAATCCAACATGAAAAACTCCGATACCACTGAAGAGTCTGAAACAGAAAAAATTGCTCTATCATTTTTATCTGTCCAGTTGCCCAATGTAATGTTCTTATCAGGGAAGCTTGGAGCAAGTTGACTTAAAATCTGCGCATCTCTTTTTTCTTGGTCAAAGTAAATAATTTCTTTCATACCATCACACTCCATATCAACTGCATAAGGAATGTCGTCATTCAATGAATTCATTGCACTGATAACTGTATGACAATCTGAAGGCACAGCTTTCTGGATTTTTTTCGTCTTAAGGTTTAATACACTTACATCATGCGCACCTATACCACTCACGCCATACATCCAGAGCAAATTCCCTTTTACAGCGAATGGGGTGTAGTCTTCAAGATCAATATCAATCTTAGTGGTCTTATTGTCAGTATAGTGAGCATAAACCCCATCTAAATCACTTGAAAAAGTTAAAACAGGTTTCTTATCTTTGTCGAGAATGTAAATGTACGGAATATTGCAAGCACTGTTTGCTCTGTAACCAACTTTAAACTGACAAGGCTGTTTGGATACATATAGATCAGTTCCATTAGGTTTAACGCCTCTTTTATCGAAGAAAACTCTTCTTAAATGGGCATACCTAAAACCCCTTTTGTTTTCTGCAACTGACATCAAGACAGACTCATCATCGTATTTTGAAATGAATGTTGCTGGTCTGTATCTGTCAGCGAATGTCATGCTTCCTTTTTTTGGAGCAGGCTCTAATGGGTATAGAAAATTTTTGAACTCTTTAGTTTCTATATTGAACAACTTAAAGACCCCAAGAGCTTGGAAGACCTCACCTCTCAGCCTATCAAAGTTTTTACCACATATTTCAACTAAGATTAGTGTATTTGAAACCCAGTTAAACCTGCATAAGAATAATTCTTTGACACGCAGAACATCATCTCCTGTTTTTTCTAATGCTGCTTTGGCTACTGTTGCTTTTTCAAGTCCCTTTTTAGGATCTAGAAAGTCATCTGTCCTTGCTACTAGCAAACCTTCTGTAAATTCATCACTCTTACTTTGAAATGCTAGGTGTTTTCCATCAGGAGAAAGTGCAACGTCAGAAAAGAAACTGCTTTTTAAGTATAGTTCTAAGTCTTCGTCTGAACCCTCAACATAATTGAAAACGTCCTCATCTATTCCGACAATATCTTCCACCCATCCGTAACCAGAACCACTTGATTGTGCTTGATAATACTTGCTTTTCTTTTGCACTCCTTCTGATACAGAGCCTTTTGTGTGATTATCAGGTTTAGAATCAATGACAGTTGAACTGTCCGCAATTGGACGTTCTGTTGGAGGTGTGTCTGAAGCAAATACATTAAAATGCATCAGAAGATTAACGATAATAAGTAGAGTAAGTTTTTTCATAATTAGGTTATTAAAGATACAATTTTAACAGAAAAATATCATCAATTTTTTTGAGGTTTAAACAAAAACAACAAGAATAGGAATGTTGCTGGCAACAACCCACTGGAATAAATTCTATGGTCAGCTATTGGAAACAAAATAAAACTAATCAGCACTCCAAAAGAGAAAGAAGCAAAAATTAGTACTTCATTTTTTAAATATCCTTTGTTTTTCTGCATCAAATAAATTGACCCTATTGAAAAACTTAAAGCTATTGCAAGCCAGCGATTATAATTCCAATCTGTCAAAGTCCAGAAAAACCAGTAGTTTAGTGACTCAAGATACTGGTTGAAATCAAATGGCGGATCATAACCTATGAAGGTAGTCGGCATACCAATTAGGCTAGAGTGAAAACTCTTCCACCACCCCAATCCACCGATTATTTTTGCATTTAGATAATAAACAAATAATGAAACTGATGATAAAAGTAGGAAATATATGAATTTCTTATCTTTAAGTAGAAAGAGTGGGATAAGTCCTGTGTAAACTATATTGCTTGGTCTGACCAATAAAGCGAGTATTAGCAAAAAGAACCCAGCTACTTTTAAATTTCTTAAAATTAAAACTACTGAGCATAAGAAAACAAGACTAGATAAAGCATCAGGAGTCATTAGCCTTGAAAGATGAAGAACCTGAGAAAGCACTAGTACTCCAAAAATTGATAAAAAACCAAAAATATTAAGTTGAAAGAAGAAGCTAACAAAAAGAAAAACTATTCCTAAAACAGAGCTCAAAGATATTAGGTTTATCGCCTTATATTCATCTACACCTAAAAAGTCACTTGTGATTCTTATAAGTTGAACGTACAAGGATTTGATTTGATATGCCGGCATATGTGACGCAAATGCTTCATAGTCATTAGACATTGATTTTCTATAAGCGCTTGAACAGCAAAGACCATTATAAAATTGAGGTGCTTTTTCTTTCAGAAGATCATAAGAATAATTGTGAGATATTTCATGATCTTGAGTTTGAAGGTATTTCGCAGATGCTACATATGGGATTGAGTCATAATTGTAGTAAGGCTTATCGTAGCTATGATTAATAATTAGATTACAAAATAAAAGTGTAGCAACTACTTTGATTAAAGCGCTCAACCAAATACTCTTATTAGTTATAATGTTCATTAATTAGATTCAACAATGAAAACTGTAACTATAATAGTGCCCTTTTACAATGAAGAAGAAAGTGTAAATACTTTTTTTGAGCACCTAGATAAAACACTCAATGAATTAAAGGAATACCATTTTTCCTTCATATGTATTGATGATGGATCTACTGATTCAACATTAAGCACATTACAACAACAGCAAAATGCCAGGGATATGGAAATAGTTGAATTTTCCAGAAATTTTGGCAAAGAATCAGCAATTACAGCTGGTTTAGATAATTTCTCTGGGGACGTAGCCATAATAATGGATTCTGACTTGCAAGACCCTCCAAGCCTCATACCTGAGCTATTGCAAAAGTTACAAGAAGGCTTTGAAGTTGTAACTGCCACTCGTACCGATAGATCTCAAGATAGTTTCTTTAAGAGAACTACTGCTAAGTGGTTTTATAAAGCTCATAACTCCTTTTCTGACATACAAATTCCTGAAAATGTTGGTGATTTCAGAGCAATGACATCACAGGTAGTCCAAGAAATCAGACGCTTAAGAGAAAATAATAGGTTTATGAAAGGTATTTTTACTTGGGTTGGCTTTAAAACAAGCACTGTAAATTATGCAAGGCCTGAAAGAGAAAAAGGTGAAACTAAGTGGTCATTAAGTAAATTATGGAATTTTGCTGTGGATGGTATAACAAGCTTTAGTTCACTACCAATCAAGATCTGGACTTATATTGGTGTCATAATTGCAATAATTTCCTTAATTTATGCTCTTATTATTATTACGAGAACTCTCCTGTTTGGTATAGATGTGCCTGGATATGCATCAATATTGGTATTCATTCTATTTTTAGGTAGCTTACAGCTAATAAGCATAGGTCTTATTGGAGAATATATAGGCAGAATATATATGGAAGTAAAGGAAAGGCCAATTTATGTTGTTAAGAGAATACATAAGAAAGAATCGTAAAACATTCATAAAATTCTGTATTATTGGCTTTCTCAATACATTTATACATTATTTTTTAGCTATAACCCTTTTAAAATCAGGGTATTCATTCTTTTTAAGCAATTTAGGTGGTTTTGCTTGCGCTTTAGTTAATTCATTTTATGCAAACGCAATTTTTACTTTTAATAAACCAGTAAATCTAGATGCATTCAAAAGGTTTTTGATACTATCAGTTGGAGGTGTTCTTGCAACTCTGTTAATAGATAATATTTCGACAATTATTTTAATAAGTGATCAAATTAAGATAATATTTGCAATTATTATAGTATTACCCGTAAATTATATTCTTCTGAAATCCTTTGTTTACAAGGTTTAAATACAATATGTAGTGTTCAAAATATAAAAATTGGTGTTCAAATTAATAATAGTGTTCAAAATAATGGGTTATTTAGTGTTCAAATCTGTAATTTATCATAATTTTTCATGTTTTCGGTGTTCAAAACATTCTATTTAACCTTCAATAACCTTATATTAATTGATTTAAATGATTTATATAGTGTTCAAAATATATTAGTTATTTCATATTATTTATCTATTGTTACAATGTATTCTCTATTATGAAAAGTTTTTTACCTGTTCTTTTATTACTAGTATCATTTTGTAGTTTTTCTGCGAAATTAGATAAATTTACATATGATAAATGGGATAAACCTGCTTTAGACGTCTATTATCACCTTCCTGAAACCATCAATAACCAAACAAAAGTCTTATTCGTTATTCATGGAAATTCAAGGAATGCTGATAATTACTTAGAAACCTGGATTAAACTTGCTAAAAACAAGAATTATGCTCTATTTGCCCCCCATTTTAAAAGATCACAGTTTATAAGCTTTAACACTCTACAAATGTCGACATCTAGTGGAAGAATAAGAGATGATAAGAATTTATATTTAAATAATTCTATAGATCTTTTGTTTGACTATATAAAGCCCTTATTTGGTCTGAATCAAAAAAAATATAACATATATGGTCACTCTGCCGGTGCTCAGTTTGTGCATAGATACTTGCTGTTTTCAGACGAACCTAAGGTAAATAAAGCAATAGCAGCTAATGCAGGATGGTATACATTTCTTGATGGGTCTAATTTTCCTTATGGTATTAATAAACCTCCTATTGAATTTAGCTCACAAAATGTAATTAATTTTCTTAATATGGATCTTCATATACTTATTGGGTCGGCTGACACTGATATTACCTCGTCAGTTAATCAATCAGAAGGCGCTAATAATCAAGGTCTAAATAGATTTCAAAGAGCTAATAATTTTTTCAAATATACAACAAAAATAGTTGAAGAAAACGAGTTGAATTATAACTGGAGTTTCTTAGTGGTAGATGGGGTGGCTCACAGCAACTCCAGGATGTCTAGAGCTGCTGCTGAAATTATTTTTGTTAATTAACTTGAGCCATATAATTGGTTAAGCGCTCCGCATTAACGGCAATAGTAATTTTTCCTAGTTCCGACATTACTTTATCCTTATTAACTGGGTTTCCAGCTTGGATTACTCCAACCATTCCAAGAATAACGTGTG
>CETE01066339.1_pt1 | contig 14112 bp, 12 predicted proteins | sample 531241 | NCBI WGS metagenome assembly CETE01 (sample SAMEA2622336, study PRJEB7988) | marine metagenome | biome: marine biome (ENVO:00000447); feature: deep chlorophyll maximum layer (ENVO:xxxxxxxx); material: "saline water (ENVO:00002010), including plankton (ENVO:xxxxxxxx)" | depth 30 m
AAAATCTATGACTATATTAATTGTTACCCATAATATGCAACAAGCAATCAGGGTGTCAGATTTCGCCGCATGTATGATGGCAGGAGAGGAAAGAATTGGTGAGCTTATCGAATACGGGGAGGTTGATCAAATTTTCGGTAATCCAATTGATAAGAGAACAGAAAACTATGTCACAGGTAGAATTGGATAAAAATTTAATAAATTATGGATGAATATAGAGGCAGAAAATCATTAGATCTTGAGCTGCTTGAAGTTGAAACAAAAATTAATGTCTTGTACAGACTAGTTAAGACTGCTTTTAATGATTGCATGGAATCTTTTTACGAAAAAGATTTAGCATTATCAAAAAAAGTCATTGAAGAAGATGAAAAGATAAATGTTTTGTCCAAAGAGATCGAAAATTTATCTATTCTTGTTATAAGAAACCAAACACCTATAGCTTCAGATATAAGAAAATTAACCTCACACATATTTGTTACTCAAGAACTTGAAAGAATTGGTGATTATTTGAGAGGAATTTCAAGAATAAATTTAAAAATAGGCCAAGAGCCATTCATTACTAAATTTGAGAAAATCCCAAAAATGGAAAAAGTTGCTAAAGAAATGCTTAAAAGAAGCATGAAGTCTTTTCTAAATGAAAAAGAAGAAAAAGGTGCAATCGAAACAGCAAGAAAAATATTTACTCAAGATGATGAAATTGATAATTTAAATACTCAAGTTCAACAAGACTTAATAAAAAGAATGTCTAAAGATTCAAAGTTAGTCAAACAGGGAACCTATATTATATGGGTGGCACATAACTTGGAAAGAATATCAGACAGGTCAACAAATATAGCAGAAAGAACATTGTATGTTCTTACGGGAGATTCGTCAGCTATAATTGATCACGATCTAGACGGATAAATTTCAAATTTTTTGTAAATATTATTTCTTATATCAAAAGATAGGTTTGAATTTGGTTTAAATTTTTTAAATGCCCTATGTACAGTCCTAATACTTATATTATATTTTTCTGATATTTGCTTATTAGATAAACCTTGGGCCCTGTCTTTTATAATATTTTCATCTCTTCTATTCTTTTCTAAATTTCGAACCAATGAAGGGTTGTCATAAATACAAATTTCAATTGGACAATTTAGACACGAGGTACTAAACCTGCAACCAGAATCTTTAAAATTTATTTCATCATTTTTTAAATTTAATTTGTTTAACATTTTTATAATAGAACTTTTGTTCTAATATTATAGAACGTATGTTCTAAATGTCAACTACCTTTTTTTCTAAGAAAATTTATAATTACGTCTATGAATGCTGAAATTGTTGCCATAGGTTCCGAATTATTGCTAGGTCAGATTGTTGATTCAAATTCTGCATGGATTTCGAAAAGACTTGCTGAAAATGGAATCAATTTATTTTACAAGACGATTGTTGGAGATAACCCTGAAAGAATGGAATATATTCTATCAAAGTCATTATCAAGGGCAGAAATTGTAATTACATGTGGCGGAATAGGTCCGACTAAAGATGACATAACAAGAGATATTGTTGCAAAAGTTACAGGCAAAAATTTGATTGCTGACAAAGATTCTCTTGATCATATAAATAATAGGTTTAGGAAGAGAGGGATGATACCTACTAAAAATAATGATAGGCAGGCACATTTTCCAGATGGCTCAATAATCATTAAAAATCCTAACGGTACTGCCCCTTCATTTATTGTAGAAAAAGATAATAAATGCATAATTTCTTTGCCAGGGGTACCTTTTGAAATGAAGTGGCTTATTGATAATGAAATAATTCCTTATCTTGTTAATAAATATAAGCTTGAAGAAATCATTCACTATAAAGTGTTAAAAACAATCGATTTGGGCGAAAGTAATGTTGATGACTTAATAGGAAAGATAATGGAGAGCTCGAAAAACCCAACTGTTGGCGTGCTTGCACACCCGGGGCAAGTAGATGTAAGAATTGCTGCTAAAGCAAAAAATAAAGAAGAAGCTACAAAATTAATAACACCAGTAAAAAATGAAATTGAAAAGCTTTTGGGTAATAATATTTTTGGTGAAGATGAAGATACATTAGAAAAAGTTGTTGCAAAAAAATTAAACAAAAGTAGAAAATCAATTTCAATATTTGAAAATATTACTAGCGGAGTGATATCTAATTCGATCAAAAATTTTGCAAATAATAGGTTTAAAATTGGTCTGACATCCGAAAACGAAAATATAAATGAGTTTTTAAAAAAATTTAATATTGAAGAAAAAGAGCAGTCTCCTGAAAAAAAATGTCTGATGCTTGCTGAATTTATTAAAAATATTTCTTCTTCAGATATTGGCTTTGCATACTATGGAATAACCACGGGAGATGAAAATGTCCAGAATCTTGGACAGGGTGAGAGCTATTTTGCAATAGTTGATGATGCTAAACATCAAATTAAACATGTCAGGTCAGCTGGCATTGGTGTTCCGGATAAAAGAAGGGCTATAATGAGTTCATTAAGTCTAATTAAGAGTTTTTTGGATAATTAAATGAAATCACTATCAGCTATTCAAATAGATAATAAACCGGAACTTATCGTTGATGAGATAGATATTGCAGACCCAATTGAAAATCAAGTTATGATTAAGCTTATTTCAAGTGGAATATGCCATTCCCAACTTCACCAAATGAATGATGCAAATCTTCCCAAACCTTTTCTTTTAGGACATGAAGCAACGGGCATAGTTATGAAAACTGGTCCTAAATGCGATTACGTAAAAGAGGGTGACTATGTAATTGCGACATGGGTCAGAAGAACTCCAATCGAAGGAAGGTACCTTCCTGAACTTAAGGGAGTTAGTTATCAAGAAAAAAAATTAAATTGCAGGATAACTTTTACATGGTCAGAAGTAATAATGTGTGAAGATGAATATATTGTGAAAATTCCAAAAAAATATGCGACACCCGAATCTTGTATTGTTGGTTGCTCTATTTTAACTGGTGCAGGTGCAGTTAAAAATACTGCAAAAGTTAATCCAGGCGAAACTGTTGCTGTTTATGGTGTTGGAGGAATTGGATTAGCTGCTGTAAAAATGGCATCACTTTTAAAAGCTTCAAAAGTTATTGCTATTGATATTGATAATGAAAAGTTAGAATTTTCAAAAAAATTTGGTGCTACGCACACCATAAATTCAATTGAAAATGATTCCATAAATGAAATTTATGATCTTACTAATGGTGGAGTAGACTATGCCTTCGATGCAATAGGTAAGGAGGTAACCATGAATCAAATTTTTGAGGCAACAAAGAAAGGTGGTTCTGGAGCAGATAATATAGGAGGAATATCTATACTAATTGGTATACCTGAGTCTTCAAACATATCTATAGATGCTAATCAAATTCTATTAAATCAAAAAACTTTTAAAGGTAGCTTAGGTGCAACTTATCCTGAAGAAGATTTTATTTATTTCTTAGATATGTACCATAAAGGTGAATTTCCTATTGATAAAATGATTAGTGAGTCTTTTAAACTCCCAGACATAAATAGTGCCTGCCATAAATTAGAAAGTGGAAAAATAACAGGAAGATCCATAATTAAATTTTAATGATTATGGATTTTGATTATTCAAAAGCCATTGAAAATCTTGAAAAAAGATTTAATTTTGAAAAGAAAGAATCTAAAGATTTTTCCTTCTTTAAGCTTGATAGAAGTTTTCAACTTATGAAGTTGCTAGATAATCCTCATAAGTCAAATGCACTTACCATCCATGTTGCTGGAACAAATGGCAAAGGTAGTGTTTCATCATTATTGTCTTCAGTTTTATCTTTAAAACATAAAGTTGGCCTATACACCTCTCCGCACTTAAACGATTACACAGAAAGAATAAAGATAAATAAAAAAGATATTCCAATGAAAGAATTTGCTAATATTTATTTTCAAATTGAAAAACAGATTTCTGTTTATGAAAAAAATTTTAATACTCAATTTTCTTTTTTTGAAATTCTTACTGCAATTAGTTTTATTTATTTCAAGAAAAATTCAGCAGATATAAACATAATTGAAACAGGAATTGGTGGGACTTTTGATACAACAAATGTTTTAAACTCAGATATACAAGTTATTACACCAATAAGTTACGATCATCAAAATGTTTTAGGTAATACAATCAAGCTGATTGCAGAAAATAAAGCAGGAATAATAAAGAAAAATTCTGTTGTAATTACTGCAAATCAAATAAGTGAAGCTCTTGAAATAATCAAAGAAAAATCAAAAAAAGAAAATTCAAAATTGATACCTTTAAATTACTCTATTAATGTAAAACCATTTTTAAAAAATAATAAAATGAATTCTGTTATTTATTTAAATGATGAAGAGTATGAAATAAGCACTTATTCAATTGGGGAGTATTATTTGGATAATATAGCCTTATCAATTCAAACTTTGCATCATTTAAATAAATTCAAAGTTGATAAAATTGATGTAGAGAATGGAATAAAAGAAAATTTTTGGCCTTGCAGGGGAAACTTAAAAAAATTTAAGGATAGAAATTTTTTTATTGATGGTGCTCATAATGAAGATGGGTTTAAAAAACTTGAGACAACAATAAATGAATTCTTTGGTAAAAAATTTATTCTTATTTTTGGGTTAAACAAAAATCATGATATAAATTCTTCCATAAAATTTATAAAGAAGTTTAAATGTAAAACGATAATTTCTGAATCAGGTCACCCAAAATCTGAAAAAGTTACTTACATAGAAAAAAAATTCAAATATAATAATATAAATTATATTAAATCTAATGACATGGAAGATGCTCTGAATATTTCTTTGAAAGAATCAAAAGAAGACGAAACAATCATATCTGCTGGATCCCTTTTCATTTCAGCAGAGATAAACAAAATAATTGAAAATGAACAAAGAAAGTAAAGACAGGATTGTTGTAACAGGGATGGGAATTATATCCTGTGCAGGAAAAACAGTTAATGAATTTTGGGAATCACTAATTAATGGAAAATCAGGTATTGATTATCTTACCCAATTAAACACCGATGGATATTCCTGTAAGATCGGTGGAGAAATTAAGAATTTTGATTCTTTGAATTACATGGACAAAAAAGAGTCAAAAAGGCTGGCTCTAAATTCTCAATTCGCTGTTGCAGCTTCAATGGAAGCAATATCTGATGCAGAATTAGATCTATCAAGTATAGATAGATCAAATATTGGAGCATTAATTGGGAGTGGATCTGGAGGAACTATACCAGAAACAGAAAAAGAAACCATACAAATGTTTAAAAAAAATAGGAATACCATAAGCCCAATTTATGTTCCAAAAATGTTGCCAAACATGGCGGCTTCAAGTGTGAGCAGGATATTCAATTTAGAAGGTTATTCAAACTCTATATCTACTGCATGCGCCGCTGGAACACAATCTATAGGTGAAGCTTACGAAGTAATTTTAAGAGGAGATGCAGATATTATGCTAGCAGGTGGAGCTGAAGCTCCATTTTGTGAAACAACTTTAGGTGGATTTTGCAATATGCATGCACTTACTTCTCAAAATGATGACCCAGAAAAAGCTAGTAAACCATTTGATAAAAATAGGGATGGGTTTGTTCCCTCTGAAGGTAGCGCAATACTAGTTTTAGAAAGGTTGGAAAATGCTGTCAAAAGAGGTAAAGCTCCAATTGTAGAAATACTTGGATACTCCTGCACTTCTGATGCTTATCATTTAGTTCAACCTGAGCCTGAAGGAAAAGGTGCAACTAGTGCAATGAGAAAGGCGCTTTCAAAAGCGAATTTAAATTTTGAGGAAATTGATTACATCAATGCTCACGGCACATCAACCCCTGCAAACGATAAAGCTGAAACATTAGCAATTAAAAATGTATTTAAAGACCATGCGTATAGTTTAAAAATAAATTCTACTAAATCGATTATCGGACATTCATCAGGTGCTGCAGGTGCTATGGAAGCAGTGACTTGTGCAAAATCTATTTATGAAGGCAAAATTCATGGAACAATAAATTATAATACTCCTGACCCTGACTGCGATCTAGATTACACGCCAAATAATTCAATTGATTATGAAATTAATTATGCGTTATCGAACAGTTTTGGGTTTGGGGGACATAATTCATGCATTATACTATCTAAATTTTCATAAATAAGTAGACTATTTTTTGGTCAAAAGATATTCTTATTTGTAAATTATGACTGAAAAATCCTTCGTCCATTTACATAATCATTCAGAGTTTAGTTTCATTGACGGGAGCTCTCTTCTTCCTTCAATGGCTTCTATTTGCAATGATCTAAACATGCCTGCTATTGCATTAACTGACCATGGCAATTTATATGGAGCAGTTGATTTTTATAATGCATGTAGAAATAAAAATATTAAGCCCATAATTGGTTGTGAGTTCTATGTTGCCCCTAAATCTAGATTTGAAAAAGATCCAAATTATACTTATGACCATTTAACCGTATTGGCTAAAAATAATAAAGGATACTCAAATTTAATAAAATTGGTTTCAAAAGGTAATTTGGAAGGTTTTTATTATAGGCCAAGGATAGATAAAGATTTACTCAAAGAACATTCGGAAGGTCTAATAGTGCTCTCTGGTTGCCCATCCTCGGAATTATTTAAAAAAATTATTTCGGAGGATGAAAAATCAATTATTGAAACTATTAATTGGTATAAGGACGTTTTTGGAGATGATTATTATTTGGAAATTATGAGGCATGAACATATTGAAAATCAAGAAAAAGCCAATAAATGGATTATTGATAATCATAAAAGTTTAGACTTAAAAATAGTAGCAACAAATGATAATCACTATGAAACTAAGAATGATTATGAAAAAGAAATATTGCTCAAAAATGTGAGGTCTGGAAGTTCAAACCCTAGGTCGGATATCTTAGAAGATAACAGTTATTATATTACCAGCCCAGAAGAGATGAGAGAGAAGTTTAAAGATGTCCCAGAATCTTGTGATAATACATTAGAAATTGCTGAGAAATGTAATGTAGAAATTGACTTTTCTAAAACTATGATCCCAGAATTTAAAGTTCCTGATAATAAAGACTCTTTCAGCTTTCTTAAAGAATTATGTGAAAAAGGTTTAGAAAAAAAATTCCCTGAGCCTAGTAAAGAAATTATAGAAAGGCTTGAATATGAATTATCAGTAATCAAAGAAACTGATTTTGCTGATTATTTTCTTGTTGTATGGGATATATTCAAATTTGTTAATAGTAAAAAGATATTAACAACTTTAAGAGGTAGTGCAACAGCAAGTTTAGTTCTCTATTGTTTAGATATAACTAAGATCGATCCAGTAAAAAATACTTTGGTTTTTGAGAGATTTTTAAATATTGAGAGAAAAGAAATGCCTGATATTGATATAGATTTTCAGGATGATCGCAGGAAAGAAGTGCTTGAATATTGTACTGAAAAATATGGTTATGATCATATTGCACAAATTATCGCATTTAGCAAAATTAAAGCTAAAGGCTCACTCAGAGATGCAGGCAGAGTTATGAATTTACCATTGGCTTTTGTTGATAAAGTTGCAAAATTAGTTCCAAATAGAGATCCTGCAAATCCCACTTCTGACATGACATTAGAAAAGGCACTTAATTTAAACCCTGAACTAAGAAGAGAATATGACTCAAATGAGGACGTTAGAAATCTATTTGAGAATGCAATGAAAATTGAGGGTTCTGTTAGAAATATTCAAACTCATGCAGCGGGGGTAATAATTTCTAAAGATCCTTTAGATAATTCTGTGCCAATCCAAAGGCCTCCAATAAGCGATGATGATGCACCTCCTCTTACACAATATGAGATGTTTGCACTAGCTGACTTAGGGCTATTAAAGATGGATTTTTTAGGTTTATCAAATCTTACAATAATAGACCAAACGATTAAAATGATTAGAAAGAAATCTGGTATTTCAATAGATTTAGATTCTCTTCCAAAAGATGATAAAAAAACTTTTCAACTATTAAGCCAAGCTAAAACGTCTGGAGTTTTCCAACTTGAAAGCTCTGGAATGAAAAGATATATAAAAGATCTTAAGCCAACATCAGTAAATGATATTTCAGCAATGATTGCACTTTATAGGCCAGGGCCTATGGAGCATATTTCGACATTTATTGATTCAAAACATGGAAAAATACCTATCAAGTATCCGCATCCATCTTTAGAAAATATCTTAAAGGAAACATACGGAATTATTGTTTACCAGGATCAAGTTTTACTTATTGCTCAATCAATTGCTGGTTATTCTTTGGGTGACGCAGATAGATTCAGAAAAGCTATGGGTAAAAAAATTCCTGAGGTTATGCTAAAAGAAAAAGATAAGTTCATGAGAGGAACCATGGAAAATGGTTTTACTAAGGAACTTGGCGAAAAAGTTTTTGAACTTATTGAACCTTTCGCAGGATATGCATTCAACAAAGCACATAGCGTAAGCTATGCAATGATTGGGTATTGGACAGCATATTTCAAAGCAAATTATCCTGAAATATTCATGTCAATTCTAATGAAAAATTCCGCAGATGATAAAGAAAAAATCTCAAGCCTTATTTCTGAATGCAGTTCGATGGATATAGGTATTTCAAGGCCAAACATAAATAGAAGTGAAGTTGATTTTGATCCTTATATTGATGATTTGGGTAAAAAATATATAAGTTATGGACTTGGCACTATCAAAAATATTAGTTCAAGTTCAATGGAAGTTCTTGTAAATGAAAGAAATAAAAATGGTCAATTTAAAAATTTAGAAGATTTTATTTCTAGGATGTCTAAAAACCCATTAACTAAAGGTTCTTTGGAGCCTTTGATTAAGGTTGGTGCGTTCGATGATATTGAAACAAGAGAAAAACTTCTACCCTCACTTGATAAAATTGTTCAAGAAATATCAAAAAGGAACCAGTTAGAATCCAGCGGTCAAGCTAATATGTTTGATTTGTTAGGTGATGAAGTTAAGGTTCCAATTAATTTAGATCTTCTTGAGACTGATGTTGATTATAAGGAAAGAATGTTTTGGGAAAGAGATTTAATGGGAACCGCATTAAGTGATAACCCAATTAATAAGAAAATTGAATCTTACTCAAGTACTCATGCTGTTTTCTATGGACAAATAAACTCAAAAAAATCCTATGAGCAATTAAAAACAATTGGGCAGGTGTTATCGATAACTAAGAGAACTACAAGATCTAAAGATCAATTTATTATTTGTGAATTAGGATTATTAGATAATTCAATTGAGTTAGTAGTTTGGCCGGATAAAATGGAGTCTTCACAACTTTTATGGGAAACAGGAACATATTTGGAGTTAGATGTAAAAACAAATTTAAGGAACGGATCAATAAATATGATTTTTGAAAATGGAAAAAAATTTGAATTTGAAAATCATGACCTAGAAGAATTTGTATCTGCTAAAGAAAGTGTTGTTTCAGATCACGCACCAGAAAATGATTCAATAAATTCAGATTATGATGACAATGTTGAGGAAATTGATGAGAGAAGTTCACCTATTATTAATAATGAAGATAATGAGCCAGAAGTCGAGTCACAAAGCATTAATAAACAATTCAAAATTGAATTTATGGGTTCTAAAAATTTAATTGAGGATAAATATAAATTTGAAGACGTCATAAAGCTTTTACTTGAGAATAAAAATGATAGCGAAAATAATAACGTTACTATAGAAATTTTTTATGAAGAAAATAGCATTGAATTAGATTTACCCTTATCAATTAATTATTCTGATGACTTGAGATCCAGACTAGATTTAATTATAGGGAATCACAACATAATTATTACATAGAATATTTTCTATAATATAATCAGTCATATGAAATTGAATTATCCTAAAATTTTGATGTATTCACGAAATATGTGTTCCGATTGTATTAGAAGTAAAAATTACTTAGAAAGAAATCAAATTCCATTCGAAGAAATAAATATAATTGAAAATCCTGAATTTAAAGAAACTGTAGAAAAGCTTAACAATGGAAGGCAAACTGTTCCTACAATAATTATTGAAAATAAGACAGATAAAATTATTCTTTCTGAGCCATCTGATTTGGAGTTAGGCATCTCAATTAAAAAGTTAGCTGGGTAAAAATGAAAATATTAATTTTTATTCCCCATATGGGACAAGGTGGAGTCGAAAGAAGCTTTATTAATCTTTCTAAAGAGTTAGAACAAATAAATCATACTGTGAAATTTGTAACTTTAAATAAAATTAAAACAAGCTACGAAGAAGAGTTAAATACTATTAAATTAAATTCTAAAAGAACATTATTTTCTATAATAAAGCTTTCAAAAATAATAAATGATGAGTCTCCAGATGTTTTGATTTCAGCACAATATTACGCAAATATCGTTGCAATTATTTCAAATCAGTTATCCAAAAATAAGACAAAGATAATTATCTCTGAAAGAAATCATTTAACGTCCGCTTTAAAAAAATATAATTTTATTAAAAAAATAATTATTAAATTTCTTATAAAGTTTTTATATGAAAAATCTGACCTAATTTATGGAAATTCAGAGAGTGTATGCAATGACCTTAAAAAAAATTTTATTAAAAAATCTAAAGTTGTAAAAATATTAAATCCTTTTAATCCTCAGAATATTATTAAAATGTCGAAGGAAAAAATTGATGATAAATGGATTAGTGAAGGCAATGTTCCTATATTAGTATATATTGGTAGGCTTGAGCAGCAAAAAGATATTTCTACGCTTATTAAATCATTTGAATTACTAAATATAAATCATGAAGCCAAGTTACTTATTATTGGAAACGGGAGCCAAAAAAATAAACTATCTGAAGTACCCTCTTATCTTAGGTCAAATATTAAACACATTGGCTTTGATTCAAATCCATATAAGTATTTAAAATATTGTGACTGCATGGTGCTGACTTCGACTTATGAAGGAATGCCAAATGTTTTAATTGAAGCACAGATTGTTGGGATTCCTATTGTTGCTACAGATAGCCCTGGAGGTACATCTGAAGTTTTGGGGTATGGTAAAACGGGTATTTTAGCTGAAACCGGAAACCCTAAAGATATCTCAGAAAAAATTTTAACAGTTCTTAAAGATAAAAAAATTGTTTCAAAATTGACTAATAATTTTAATGAATCAATTAAAAGATTTGATCCTGTTAAAATCTCAAGCCAGTTGTTAAAAGAGATTGATAATTTAAATTAAGAAATCTCAATTTTTATTGGAGAATGATCCGATTTCCTTTGCCCTAAATCAATAGGAGGGAAAATTAATACTTCCTGTCCATCTATTAAGGGGAGTAAGGATTTGGAAGCTATAAAATAATCAATCCTCCATCCTGTATTATTTTCGTATGCATTACCCATATAACTCCACCAAGTGTAATGTGTATTTTCATTATCTTTTTCTCTAAAAACGTCGCAATAGCCAGCTTTCATTAAATTATCAAAACTATCTCTTTCTTCATCTGTAAATCCTGCATTTCCTTTATTTGGCTTTGGGTTAGCTAAATCGATTTCTTTATGTGCAACATTAAAATCGCCACATGCAATTACAGGTTTGTTTTTTGAAAGTTTGTTTAAGTATAAAAGAAAATCGACATCCCATTCTTCGGTTCTATAAGAAAGTCTGCTCAAAGGATTTTTTCTATCTGATCCAGAATTTGGAACATAAACATTTACTAAATAAAAGTTTTCTAATTCTGCAGTAATTACCCTTCCTTCGTTATCATGCTTTTCAATACCTATACCATACTGAATATTATCTATTTCTTTTTTTGATAAGATCAGTGTGCCTGAATAACCTTTTCTTTCGGCGCTATTCCAATATTGATTGTAACCAGAAAAATTAAAATCCACCTGTTCTTTATTAGCCTTAGTTTCTTGGATACAAACAATATCTGGATTGTTATTGGTAATAAATTCCTCAAACCCTTTGTTTAAGCAAGCTCTTATTCCATTTACATTCCAAGATATAATTTTCATTGTACTTATTTAGATATACTATAATTATTACATGATTGAAGATACTAACAATAATCTTATTTGGCTAGACCTAGAAATGACTGGTCTTGGAGATGAACATGTAATCTTGGAAATAGCAATAATACTTACTGATGAGAAATTAAATATTGTTGATAGGTTTCCAGATTCCGAACTCGGCTTATCTATAAAAAGATCAGAAGATGAATTATCAAAAATTGAGCCATGGTCACTAAATCAGCATACCAAATCGGGTTTACTAGAAAGATGCAGAGATTCTGAATACGAGATAGAGGAAGTTCAAAACATGGTTCTTGAATATATATCAAAAAAAATAAAACCCAATAAAGGTATTTTATGTGGAAATTCAATATGGGTAGATAGAAAATTTTTAAAAAAGGAAATGCCTCTTTTAGAAAAATATCTATTCTACAGAATGATAGATGTGTCATCCATCAAAGAATTGGTTCAAAGATGGTATCCAGATGTAAAATTTCCTGAAAAGAGCAAAACGCACCTTGCCATGAAAGACATATCAGAAAGTATTGATGAATTAATATGGCTCAGAGAGCATTTTTTTTCAAACCCTGATTATATAGGCAACATTTGACCGTTATTTGAACTAGAAACATTAGCATAGTAAATTTGACTAATCTTTTTAATTGGCTTTGTTTCTTTAACCTGAAAATTCTTAATTGTAGGTTCTTTTTCTTTTTTTGAATTACTAATATTTTCTTTGCTTTCAAATAATTTAGGTTCAATATTTTCTGCAATCATATTTAAAAGTGTTAGCGATCCACCTCTAGGCAGGTAAGCTCCGGTCTCCCACTCACTTACTGTCTGTTGCCTAATGCCAAGTTTTTTTGAAAAATCACTTTGTGACATTTTTAAAGTTTTTCTTAAACTTTTAATAGTATTTGCATCCCAATATGGGTTTTGATTTTTTATAGTGTCTTTTAACATATAAATAAAATACATTATTCAAAATTTGATTTTCAATAGATTTAAGAGCTAATTTAAAAAAAATCTTTATTTTTTGTTAAATTTGGGACATTATCAATAGATCCTGCTGCAGAAACGATCATTGTTTCATTATTAAATATATACCCAATTGTGCTTATTATTTCATCAAAAGTGACTTTCTCCAGAGATTTTAAATTTTCATCAATTGATATAATTTTTCCATTAAGCAGTTCTTGCGTACCATAATTCATGGCAACTGATCTAGAATCTTCATATCTCATCATTAGTCTTCCCTTTATTAGTTCTTTTGATGAAGAAATTTCTTCAATACTTAAGTTATCTTTTAAATTATTTAATTCTTGAATTATCACCTTGAAAGTTTCTTCAGTATTTTCAGGTGCAACCCCAGCATCTATATAAAAAACTCCACAGTCTGAATAAAAATGCGCATTAGCACTTACTGAATAAGCTAAACCTCTTTTTTCCCTTACTTGCTCAAAGAGTCTACTTGTCATCCCTCCACCTAAAATTACAGAAAGTACAGAAGATGAATACCTGGATGCATCTTTCATTGAGTAATTTTTGAAAGCCAAAGTAAGGTGAGTTTGATTTGTTTCCATTTTATCTAAAACAGTTAAAGGTCCTTCATTGTTGTAATAAGATTTTTCATAATTAAGGGGCTCTCCTTCCCTAAAACCTTCGAAATTCTTTTTTGCAATATCAATAACTGACTTTTCATCAATATTTCCTGTAACTACAAGCACTGTATTTGAAGCAGTATATTGCTGTTTTAGGTATTTCATTAGGTCTTCTCTAGAAGTTGCTTCTACCGTTTCAATAGACCCAGCAATATCAACTCCCATTGGTTGGTTGGGCCATAAATTTTCATCTGATTTGTTCGATGCTCTACTACTTGCTGAATCTAAATAGGCCTTAATTTCTTCATAAACAACATTCTTTTCCATGGACAGATCTTCTTCTCTAATAAGTGGCTGCTTAGCCATGTCTATCAAAACTTCTATCCCTTCCTTATAAGATGTTGATGGAACTTTACACCAATATCCCGTTGACTCTTTATCAGTATAAGCATTTAATATGCCACCTTTTGACTCAACTACTTGAGCGATTTCTTTAGGAGTTTTTCTTTTTTCGGTACCTTTAAATAGTAAATG
>CETE01271792.1_pt1 | contig 14111 bp, 15 predicted proteins | sample 531241 | NCBI WGS metagenome assembly CETE01 (sample SAMEA2622336, study PRJEB7988) | marine metagenome | biome: marine biome (ENVO:00000447); feature: deep chlorophyll maximum layer (ENVO:xxxxxxxx); material: "saline water (ENVO:00002010), including plankton (ENVO:xxxxxxxx)" | depth 30 m
TTGCATTAGTTTTTTAAAATATTTTTTGTCCCACAAAACAGGATTACCCCTCTGGTCATTATAGGTTGCAATACAAATTTCATTTCCAATTTTTGGATTATAATACTCAATCAACTTATTTATTTCATAAATACCAATCATGGGCATATCGGGTAAACAGATAATGGCAGCATTTATATTTTTTGATAGTGAATTAATTCCTGTATTCAAGGAGGTTGACATACCTTCCCTGTATCTATCATTATGGATAAATTTAACCTCGTAGCCGTCTAGCTCTTTTTCTATTTCAATCGACTGATGCCCCGTCACTATAACTATTTCTGATACGTTGGATTTAGAAATATTATCTATATAATTTTTTATAAGAGACTTGCCCGCGACCTCCAAAAGTAGCTTATTTTTGTTTCCCATTCTTTTTGACTCACCAGCGCATAACACAACTGCTGCAATATTTGATTTTTTTGTATCAATAGTTTTAGACACTCTTTTTCTCTTTACTGCAAAATCAATATCTTTAAGCAAACCACCGACACCCAGAGAATTTACCATTTCTTGATTAACTTCAATATTTGCGTGCGCACAATTTAAATGCCAATCAAAACCATTCAGCGAGTCACTTCGTGCAGATCCAGCTGCAACAATAATATCAATGTCATTAATCTTGCCACTCAATGTCAAATTTCCAGGATCAACAGGCATACCAAAAGACTTAATCTCTCCACCAAGATCATTAATTACAGTTGGGACAATATCATTTACATCTGTTATTGACGTGGAAAGAAATAATAAAATACAATTAATGTTACTATCCAATAACTCTACTACATTATTTTTTATGCTAGCATAGTCGTGTGGCAAAACTCTCTCATCCATGATGGTAGAGTTATAGTCACTTATTCGAGACATTATTGATTTTTTTGTTTTCTCAATAAGAGATCGCTTCTCATTTTTTGCAATTGTATAAATCACTCCAAATCTCATAGATTTAAATTTTTTTAATTTAACGATACTATTTCGTTTTAGGAAATTTATAATTTTATTTAAATCATATGATGACATAGCAAACGAAATTATTTTTACACTCACTGTATGGTCGCCTCGATATACAACGTCATGATTATTGAGAGTTGAAACAGCAATGTTGGGTGATAGATTATTTAGTTTTGTGACATTACCCTCATCAATTTCAATGAGACCATCTGCTGTGGATGTAATATTTGTTTTTCCTGAGAGAGTCGGTGATATGGCAAACTGATTTGTTGCAATTGCTTTTGCAATCAGACCTGAAGCATAATTCTCACTAATATCATCATCTTCTAACTCACCAACATGAACCTTTTCTATAGCAGAACTCTCCATCATAGCAATATCATCTTTATCTATGATTTTTCCTTTGCGAATTCTTCCATCTTTTAGAAAAACAGAATGCATTAATAAGTAACCAAATGCCTCTTGAATATTTTTTTCAAATATTTTCATACAAAATACTTACAATCTCAATTCGGATATTATTTGACTTACAATCGATAGCGCGATTTCAGCTGGGGATCTTGCACCAATATCTAAGCCGATTGGCCCACGGATCGCAGCAAGATTTTTCTTTGAATGTTTTTTGCTTAACCTTTCAATCCTCGCATTATGTGTTTTCTTTGAGCCAAGCGAGCCAATGTAAAAACAGCTTTTATCTAGCACATAATCTAGCGCGACATCATCAATTTTTGGATCATGTGTTAGCGTGACTATGGCCGTTCTTTCATCAATCTCAAGCTTAGGTAGAACTTCATCTGGCCAGTTATTATATATTTTAACATCAGCGAAACGTTCTTTATTTGCGAAACCTTCCCTTGGGTCAATTAATATGCATTCAAAATTGAGATTATTTGCGAAATTAATTAAATGCTGAGCGATATGAACTGCACCTATGATAAGCAGCTTTAAGGGTGGATTGTAGACATCGATAAAAAAATTTTTATTATCTATTTGAACTCGCTTGCTGCGGTCAAACCTTAAGCAATCGATAATTTCTTTATCAAGCTCTGGGTAACTTGTCTTACTGCTTCTTGTGAAAATAAACTCGTCACCGCTATCAGTATCGGTAATATGAGCCAAGGACTTTCTCTCACCCTGCTTCAATATAATCTCTTCTAATATCTTTCTCTGCATGCCTAATTTAACTCAGCTAGATATATCATTATTGTACCGCCGCATGCCAACCCAACTTCCCAAGCCATTTCATTGGAAACGCCATATTCGAGGATTTTAGCCTTTCCAGTCTTAAAAAGATCTGAAGCCTCTCCAATTACAGCACCTTCGACACAACCACCGGATACGGAACCTTCAAAATTACCCAAATCATCAATGAGTAATTTACTTCCAACCCCTCTAGGGGCAGATCCCCATGTTTGAATTACTGTTGCAATGGCAACTTTTCTGCCTTTATTTTTCCACTCCAGAGCAATATTTATTATATCATGATCACTAATTGCCATACCCAATATAGTCCTTGTAATAATCTGTAAAGTTATATTTTATCATATAATGATGAAAAATGACCAGTGGAATAGATATAGGCCTATTTTAATTCTAAAATAGCTTCCTCAAGTAGTACTTTTAGAATGGTACCTCTATATTTCGCTGATGCATGAATATCATCATTAAAGTTAGTTATATCAATGGCAAGGTCTGCCATGATATCATTGTTGAAGTTACTTTTCAGAGAGCTCTCTAAGTCTAGCATTCGATAGGCAGAGCTTGATGCACCTGTAACAGCTATTTTTACGTCGTCTTCATATCTTGCCATAAAAACACCAACCATCGCATAACCCGATGCTGGATTCCTAAACTTTTTGTAAGTTGAAGATTTTGGAATTTTCACTCTAATTCCAGTAATTATTTCATCGGAGTCTAAGGAAGTTTCAAACATATCGACGAAAAAATTCGTAGCTTTATGATTTTCAGTTGAGGTTATTATTTCACCATCTAAAGCTAGCACTGCTGCTGGATAATCTGCGGCTGGATCTGCGTTTGCAACGGAGCCACCAATCGTGCCCTTGTGACGTACCTGCGGATCTCCAATTTGTTTTGCAAGGTCCGCTAATCCTGTAATATTTTTTTTAATATCTGGAGAATTCGAAATATCAGAATGTGTACAAAGGGCTCCAATTGTAATAAATCCATCACCAACAGTAATCATTTTCAATTCGTCAATTGAGGATATATCAATAATATCGGATGGCTGTGCGAGTCTTTGCTTTAATGTTGGGATAAGTGTGTGTCCACCTGCAAGTATTTTTGGGTCATCTGATTGCTCAATCAGAGATCTTGCGGTTTCTATTGTTTCTGCCTTGTGATATCTAAAATTATACATTTTTTCCTATATCTATTATGTAATTGCTTCTTGAACTGCCTTAATAATATTCTTGTATCCCGTGCATCTGCAAATATGACCCTCAAACCATTCGCGAATATCATCTTCTGAGGGAGAGCTATTTTTTTTCAATAAATCCACAGCACTCATAACTAATCCAGGTGTACAAAATCCACATTGCAATGCGTGATTATTTTGAAATGATTTTTGAATTGGATGAAGTTTTCCTTCACTCGCCAATCCCTCAACTGTGGTCAGATCTTTTCCATTAACTTGAGCCGCTAAAACTGTACAACTTTTTACAGAATTTCCATCAATATGAATAACACAAGCACCACACTGACTTGTATCACAACCAACATGTGTGCCAGTGAGGCCAAGCTTATCCCTGAGTAACTCTACCAATAAAGCGTTATCTTCGACCTCTTCGCTGTAAGCTCTATCATTAATGTTTATGCTGATTTTTACCATATCACTCTCAAAATTAGTTGTTATAAAAATATACGAATGACAGCAAGAAAACAATTAATGCAAAGATGATTTTTTTTCTTTGTGTATTGAAGAAAAATACGTTTCTGGGTGATTTTCCTTCATCAATCACAGGCTGTTCTTCTTCCATGTGACCACTATCACTATTGAAATATTCTTGTAAATTATTGAAAAATTGGTCTGCAAGTGATTTTGATGCGCTCTGGATCAGTCTTTGCCCAACCTGTGCCAGCTTCCCACCCACTTGCGCGTCAACCTCATAATTTAGCTTTGTTGTTTCTGGATCTAATTCAGTTAATGATACTACTGCGGAGCCTTTAGCGAATCCTGCCGCGCCGCCCTGACCTTGGCCAGATATCTTGTACCCATTAGGAGGGTTAACATCACTTAAATTTATTTTCCCAGTAAACTTTGCTTTCACTGGCCCGATCTTGATTTCGACTGCTGCTTTAAATTCATCATTTGAGCTTTGCTCTACACTCTGTGCACCTGGAATTGTCTCTTTTAGCACTGCAGGATTATTCAAGGCTTCCCAGACTTGTATTCGTGATGCTTGAATGATGTTTTCTCCATTTAATTTCATCAAGGTCTCCTAGGTCATCTTTATTATTATTATTTGATTTAAAAAACTCAAGAATTCTTTTTGTATAATTAAAAAAAATAATATAAATGTGATCGCTTTTCTATAATATCTAAGCTATATAAATACTATACAAATACAATAAAAGAAATGATTAACAGATATTCTAGACAGATTATGAGAGATGTTTGGTCTAATCAGTCTAAGTATACAATCTGGTTTGAAATTGAAATGCTCGCCCATGAAGCAATGGAGTCTATTGGCCTCATTGAAGTCGGTCTAACAAAGAAAATACGAGATAAGTTAAAAAATATAACTTTTGATGAAGCCCGCATATCAGAAATTGAAAATAAAACTCATCATGATGTGATTGCATTTCTCACGTTCATATCTGAAAAAATTGGTGAAAAACAGGCACGATATCTCCATCAGGGTATGACATCATCGGATATACTTGATACGTGTCTATGTATTCAATTGAAGAAATCATCACAACTTATAAGAGATGATTTAGACGCATTGCTTGAAGAATTATTGAAAAAGGCTGAAGAATATAAATATTTACCTACGATCGGCCGAAGTCATGGTATTCATGCAGAACCTACAACAGTTGGATTAAAATTTGCACAGGCATATGCTGAATTCGATAGAGCGCTGAAACGAATGGAAATTGCTGAAAAAGAAATTTCAATTTGTGCATTATCCGGATCAGTCGGAACTTTTGCTAATATTGACCCAAGAATTGAAAAGTATGTCGCCAAAAAACTAGACTTAAATATTGAAACTATTTCTACCCAAATAATTCCAAGAGACAGATTTGCTTATTTCTTTACAACCCTTGGAGTACTTGCGGGTTCAATTGAGCGAATTTCAACTGAAATAAGACACCTTCAGAGAACCGAAGTTGATGAAATGTCTGAGCAATTCCAAAAGGGCCAAAAAGGCTCTTCGTCTATGCCTCACAAAAGGAATCCTGTATTAACCGAAAATTTAACAGGCATCGCTCGACTGATTCGTGGCGCCGTCACTCCTGCACTTGAAAATATATCCTTGTGGCATGAGCGCGATATTTCTCATTCATCAGTGGAAAGAGTAATTGGTCCGGACACAACCATTTTATTAGATTTTGCCCTCTCAAGACTTACAAATGTTATTAAAAATATTGTAGTGAATAAAAAAAATATAAAAACAAACTTAGATAAGCTCAACGGATTGATATACTCGCAAAGGATACTCTTAATGCTAACCCAAAAAGGAGTCAGTCGTGAAGATAGTTATGACATCGTACAGAAAAATGCATCCAAATCATGGGATAATCAAAGTGATTTTAAAGAAATAATTTTATCAGATAAAAGAATAATGGAAATACTAACAAAAGAAGAAGTTGATGATTTATTCGCACTCGACTATCACTTGAAGAATGTTGATTACATTTTCAAAAATGTTTTTGGTAAATAATAGAAATACGGGCTTCGTGATGAAAAAAAATAAAATTTATGAGGGAAAGGCCAAAATTTTGTACAAAGGTCCAGAGCCTGGAACATTAATTCAGCACTTCAAAGATAATGCAACCGCTAATAACAATGAGAAAATGGATGTTTTCGAAGGTAAGGGGGTTATAAATAATCGTATTTCTGAACATTTATTTACACTTTTATCATCTATTGATATACCTCATCACTTTATCAAAAGGCTTAATATGAGAGAACAACTCATTAACGAGGTTGAGATAATTCCACTTGAAGTTGTTATCAGAAACATAGCGGCAGGTTCACTTACGAAGCGGTTAGGCATTCCAACCGGTGAAAAGCTCAACAGAACAATTGTCGAATTTTACTACAAAGATGATGCGCTACAAGATCCTCTTGTCAGCGAAGAACATATCCTAACATTTGGCTGGGCAAGCCAAAATGAATTAGATGAAATTACATCACTAGCTCTAAGAGTCAATGACTTCCTGGCAGGATATTTTTCTGCAATAAAAATACAGTTAGTTGACTTTAAAATTGAGTTTGGACGATTGTACAAGAATGATGAGGTATATGTGGTCTTAGCGGACGAAATTAGTCCTGACTCATGCAGGCTATGGGACTCCGAAACAAAACAAAAGATGGATAAGGATGTTTATCGAGAGAACTCAGGATATTTGTTAGATGGATATAATGAAGTTGCAAAGAGGATGGGGTTATTGACACAAAATAGTACATCAAAAAATAACAAGCCAACGCTTGTAAAGGGATAAATATGAAAGCGATCGTTTACATAAGACTAAAAACTGAAGTATTAGATCCCCAAGGGCAAGCGATTGAGAGTGCGCTAAAAAATCTTGGCGAGAGTACAATTAATAATATCCGGCAGGGAAAATTGATTGAAATGGATATTGAAGCTAAAAACATAAAAGATGCTGAAGAAAAAATTGAGAAAATCACCAAGTCTCTCCTTGCAAATACTGTTATCGAGGAATATTCAATAGAAATTAGTTAGTATGAATGTAACAATAATTCGCTTTCCTGGAACTAATTGTGATTTAGATACAGCAAATGCTGTAAAAAAAGTTCTTGGCATTGAACCAAAAATAATTTCTTGCAAAGAAAATAAAATTCCAAAATCAGATTTGATAATTATACCAGGTGGATTTTCCTATGGTGATTATCTGAGATCTGGCGCAATTGCAGCACGGGAACCGATAATGGATGATCTTGAATTAAAAGGAAATCAAGGTGTTTATATAATTGGTATTTGCAATGGCTTCCAAATCCTAACTGAAAGAAAACTGTTACCAGGATCTCTCTTAAAAAATAGCTCACTAAAGTTCATATCAAAAAATGTTGAACTTAAAATTACCAGGAATGACACTTATTTTACCTCAAAATATCAAACTAATGAGATAGTAAATATACCTATAGCACATCATGACGGTAATTTTTTTGCCGATCAAGATACGCTGGACTCCATCGAAGCCAACAATCAAGTCGCATTCCGTTATCTAAATCCCGTCAATGGGTCTCTAAACAATATAGCTGGTTTGTATAACAAAAATTTAAATATATTGGGTCTTATGCCACATCCAGAAAGAGCAGTCGATATAAGAACGGGTACAAAAGATGGATCACGAGTTTTCGAGTCTGCGCTAAATTTTTATTCAACATGATTGGTAACAAATGGATATATATGAGTCTCACAGTATAAATAAAGAGGAAAAGGAATTATTATTGAATTATCTCGGAAGAGATCCGAGCCATACTGAAATTGGTATATTTTCAGTAATGTGGTCCGAACATTGCTCATATAAATCTTCTCGACATTGGCTTAAAAAATTACATACAAAAGGAAAACAAGTTATACAGGGCCCTGGTGAGAATGCAGGTGTGGTTGATATTGGTGATAACCAGGCCATAATTTTTAAGATGGAAAGTCATAATCATCCGTCTTTTATCGAACCATATCAGGGTGCAGCAACAGGTGTTGGCGGAATAATGCGCGATGTGTTTACCATGGGCGCTCGTCCTATTGCACTTCTAAACTCGATTAGATTTGGTGAATTTACGCATCCAAAAACTAAGTTTTTACTCTCTGGCGTCGTCGCTGGAATTGGAGGATATGGAAACTGTGTTGGGATTCCAACTATTGCAGGTGAAACTGGCTTTGATAGCTCTTACAATGGAAACAACCTTGTAAACGCCATGTGTGTTGGATTAGCTACTAAAGATAAAATATTTTACTCAAAAGCCTCTGGAATTGGAAACCCAGTTGTGTATGTTGGAGCTAAAACGGGTCGCGATGGTATTCACGGTGCAACGATGGCTTCGGGGGAGTTCGATGACGAGTCAGAAAAAAATAGGCCGACAGTTCAAGTCGGTGATCCGTATGCTGAAAAGCTTTTACTTGAAGCTTGCCTGGAGCTTATGCAAAAAGATGCGATCATATCAATACAGGACATGGGTGCAGCAGGCCTTACCTCATCATCTGTGGAAATGGCTGATAAAGGAAAAGTTGGCATTGAATTAAATTTAAATAATATCCCAACAAGACAACAGAATCTTACAGCTTATGAAATGATGCTATCCGAAAGCCAAGAGAGGATGCTAATGGTTCTAAAGCCAGAAAAAACTGAAATCGCCAAAGAAGTTTTTAAAAAATGGGGTGTTGATTTTGCTATCGTTGGAAAAATCACTGAAACGAATAATATTGTCGTTTCACACAATGGGATAATTGAAGCAGATATTCCAATCAAATTTCTTACAGATAATGCACCAATGTATAAGAGAAAAAAAATTAATAAAAACAAACGAAATCAGAAAAGTCAGCCAATTCCAAGTATTAAAACAAAAGATGCAATCCTAAAATTGCTGAACTCACCTAATCTATGTTCAAAAAAATGGGTCTGGGAGCAATATGACAGAACAATAATGGCAAATACACTAAATGATGCAGGTAGAGATGGTGGCATTGTTCGCATTGAAAATACAGAAAAGGCAATAGCTATGTCATGCGATGTAAACCCAAGATACTGTCATGCGGATGCCAAGATAGGTGCTATGCAAGCAGTTGCTGAGTGTTGGCGTAATATCATTTCAATGGGTGCCAAGCCTCTTGCAATTACGAATTGCCTTAATTTTGGAAATCCAGAAAAACCTGAAATAATGAATGACTTTGTTGAAACTATTGAAGGTATTAGAGATGCATCAATTGTACTAGACTTTCCTGTAGTGTCAGGCAATGTATCTCTCTATAATGAAACAAATGGAGTTGCAATTAAAAATACACCTACAATAGGAGGTGTTGGTCTGATAGAAAGTATTGGTGTATTGGATAATTTTGGCCCTTTAAATATTGGTGACTCAATCTATATGATTGGAAAAAAGGGTTCGCACCTCAGCTGTTCATCCCTCGAAGAAGTCTGCAATGGTAAATCATCAATTAACCCACCTGAAATAGATCTAAATCAAGAAAAGCTAAACGGAACTGGGGTGCTGGAACTAATCCAAGAAAGAATTATTACATCTTGTCATGATATATCAGATGGTGGCATGATAGTTGCGATTTGCGAGATGATTATGATGGATAACAGAGGTGCTGCTATAAATATAGTTGATGATACTAAAATGATTGGTGAGCTTTTTGGAGAAGATCAATCAAGATATATTATAACAATCCCGCCAGAGCGTGAGAGCATATTTGAAAAGAAAATGAAAAAGCTAGGAGTTAAATATGAGCTAATCGGATGTATCACTTCATCACAATTGAAAATTAATGATAGCATTGTTATATCTAATAATGAAATTAGGGATGCGTATGAAAGTTTAATCCCGTCGATAATGAATAATAGAGCGTAATAAGAAAATGAGCATGAAATTGTCTGAGCTGGAGGCGCTAGTGAAGAAAGCACTGCCTAATTCAGAAATTGAAATTAAGGACTTAGCCGGGGATGATAACCACTTTTCTATTATTATTAAATCTGATGTTTTTAGAGGTAAAACGCGCATTGAACAGCATCAAATTGTCTATAATGCACTAGAGGAAAAAATGGGTAATAAACTTCATGCACTCCAAGTAAAAACAATATCTACATAGCGAGGACAAAATGGACGAGAATATTAACGATTGGATAAGTAAAAAAATAACATCAACTGATGTTGTTTTGTTTATGAAAGGAACCCCAGACTCACCACAATGCGGTTTCTCAAGTCAAGTGGTGCAAATACTCAATTATCTTGGTATTGAATTCTCATCCGTCAATGTTTTGGAAAATGAGTCAATCAGAAATGGTATAAAGGAATACACCAAGTGGCCAACCATACCACAACTGTATGTAAAAAATGAATTCATTGGTGGCGCCGACATTGTAAGAGAAATGTTTGAAGAAAATGAACTCAAAGAATTTCTTGAAGAAAAAGGTATTTCGACTAGCTGACTATCTCGAATAGAACTCAATTACTAAATTCGGCTCCATTTGCACTGGATATGGAACATCTTCCAGTCCTGGTATTCTTTTAATCTCAATTTTAAATTTGGTCTCATCAAAATTTATATAGTCTGGTATGTCTCTTTCTTGGCTCTCAACAGACTGTATCACCATTGGCATTGTCCGAGACTTCTCACGGACTTCTACAACATCTCCAACTTTTAGTCGGTAGCTACCTATATTTGTTTTTTTTCCATTTACCATTACATGGCCGTGATTTATGAATTGCCTCGCAGCAAACACAGTCGGAACCACCTTAGATCTGTATACAACCGAGTCAAGCCTTCTCTCTAATAGCCCAATTAGGTTTTCACCTGTGTCACCTTTGACACGCACCGCTTCCTTGTAGCAAGCCTTAAACTGCTTTTCTGTAAGATTCCCATAGTAACCTTTTAATTTTTGTTTAGCACGTAATTGAAGCCCGTAGTCGGATGGTTTACCTTGCCTTCTTTGCCCGTGTTCGCCAGGGGCATAGCTTCTTCTATTTACAGGACTTTTGGGCCTACCCCAAATATTCTCACCAAGCCTCCGGTCAATCTTATACTTGGCTTTAATTCTTTTTGTCATTCTAAATCCTCCTTGTGGATCCGCCCTCCTAAGCAAAATATGCTGACAGAAAACTTGATATAAAAATCAATCTCGCGGGTTAAAATATATAACATCTCTACATTCTATGGGTATTTGTGTCAACACTAAGTTCTAAAATTTTATTCATCTATTAGATGCTTGAAGATTCCAAATAAAATTTTAATATCTTTCTGTGTAAGATTTTGCCTCTGAAACATAGCCTTTATGTTGTTTAGCATCATATTTTTTTTCTCAACCGGATGGAAGAAACCCTTTTCATCAAGAGTTTTCTCAAGAAATTCAATAAAATGAATATATTCATTCTTATTTGCATTTCGAGTCTTTTCGAGAGGCAACCCCTCAGTTCTGCCTTTATCGCTTTCTGTAACTCTTCCAAGTTCACCTTTAGCTTTTGCTGAATAAAACTCATAAGCAATAACACAAACTGCTTGAGCTAAATTTAAAGACGCAAATTCTGGATTAACGGGTGATGTTATGATTGCATCTGCGTAGCTTAGCTCATCATTTGAAAGTCCAGATTTTTCTGCTCCAAATAATAACCCAATTTTTTGACCATTTTTAATTCTGATCATCATATCTTTAGCCGCAGATTTTGGACTCAAAACCTCTTTGATCAAATCCCGTCTTCGCGCTGTTGTCGCATAAATAAAGTCCAAATCATTCATGGATGCTCCAACGCTATCAAAAATACCTAAATGATCTAGAATACCTGATGCACCTGATGCAGAGCTGTAAGTTTCATCCGCCATCCAACCATCCCTTGGGTTCACAAGTCGCAATTTATACAGATCAAAATTCGCCATGACTCTTGCAACAGCGCCAATGTTGTAACCTAACTGAGGGTTCGCAAGTATAATGACCGGTTCATTATTTAGTTTTTGTATCTTTTGAGCTATTTTGATAAGTTTTTTAGGCATTTAGCTTATTTAATTTATAATTTGAATATTTAGATATTGACCTGTTTTTATCTATTGTTATAACAAATATAACGAAATTTACATATTAAATCTTGTCCACACGAAACATTAAGGTGCCAAATGATTGATCTATTAAAAATTGCAAAAACCGAAGCTGATGGTGGGGATCTTCAGCAAATATTTGATAATATATATGAGAAATCGGATATGAGGCCAAATGGTTACCCTGATGCGATTGTTTGGAAAGGTGGTAATCACAATATTAAAATAAATCCAATTGCTCATTCTTTAACGGATGCTTTTGCACTCCTTGGAACAATTGCTGCTATTGATGTCCTTGGTCTACCATTTTATGCGCTTCCTATGTGGTCACAAATAAGACATGATCTCAAACTTACTCCACTCAGCTGGTTTGGAAATATGCCTATTACTTCAATCAAATGGTCAACTGCTGGTGATGCTTACGTAAGAAACCCTGATGGATCAAAAGTCGTTGTGATGGGAAAATCTGGTAACGCACCGCTGAGAACTCAGGCAGGTGTATATTGTAATGTAAGGCCATATGGAACAATAACTGTTGTGAGGTGCATGCCCTGTCTACCCTATTCACAAGATAAAAGTGTATTTAATGTAGACCCAAAAACCGGCATCATACATTCCGAAATGAATACACCTGGAATACAAATGGCGTATGCTGCAAGGCTATTTTTGAAGATGGTACATGAGACGCAAAAACTTGGAAGGGTTGCTTTCAAGCCAACGCAAGCAATGGAAGATGGAATCAATGCTGGTTTGCTTACATGGCTCCTCGAAGGCACACAGTTTAAAATTGGTAGAAAATGGGCTGTTAATGCATACGATGAGCATAAAGAAAATGTAGATAAAATCATTGCGTTACTGCCTCCTGACTTCAAAGACGGGATGCATGAATGGTCAGGTCAAATTGAGCAGCATATTGCGGATACAAATTATGGGCTTTTACTTTGGGATCTGATTAACCATCAAGAAACAGTAATTCTCTCTACAGATTTAGATGGCGACAGACTAACCGATCTCCTAGCTGATGTTTCTGACCCTCTCAGGTATTTTGGTAGTAGGATTATTAAAAAGCTCAATTCTAAAGCACATATGGATTATTTGTGGAATGAGATGGGTTACACAACCGGGAATGGTCGTGATATGACTTCTGTGATGTACAGGATGGATGGGCCTCCAATTCATGAGCAAACTCTTGGATCTGCTGATGCAATGCTTCTTAGATTATTAGACGGTGATGAGTCTGTAGGTGGAACTAAAAAGCCATATGATCCAAGAATTCACTTTGTACTTATTCGTGACGCCTATATTGATGCAAATCCAGGAAATAAAGAATTAGAGAAATGGCTTGATGGAACTTTAAATAAGTTTGATAATATTTATTCTGGTGATAGGCCAGGTTTTATAGAGGGATATGAAAAACTTAAAAATGTCATAAAGCCATTTGAATAAGGTAACTTATTTGCTGCAATTAAGGTAATTCAAATAAGACATTAAAATTCTCAATCATATTATTTACCCTTTAAAAAAAATACACCGCAAAAAATAGCGGTGTATTCTAAATATTTTCTTAAATTGAAATATATTTAATGGTCGTGACCACAATCCTCCAAGCTATTGGCAATATCTGTAAGGACTCCAAAATAATGATCTTTACCAAGAGGAATTGTTGCCCCTAGTGGATCAAGAATACCCATTTTAGCATCCGTATCGTCTGCAATCACTTCAACTACTTTAGGGTTAAACTGTGGTTCCGAGAAGATGCAATGTATGTCGTTATCAGCCATCAACTCCCTCACATCACTAAGCTGTCTTGCTCCCGGCATAACGTCAGGATTTATAGTCAATGCTCCACTTGAGGCAACATCAAATCTATTTTCAAAGTATTGGTATGCATCATGAAATGTTACATAGCTGACATAGTGACTTAGTTGTTGGCTAATCTTTTTCTCTGTATCGCTGACCCTTTCCACAAATTTATCTCTATTATTTTGATATGTAGATGTATTTTTTGGGTCCAATTTTGATAGCTCTTCTGCAATATTATTTGCAATGACCTTTGCATTAAATGGGTCTAACCAAATGTGAACATCAAACTCACCGTGCGCGTGCTCGTGATGGCCATGTTCGTCGTGGTCGTCATGATCGTCATGTTTCGCATGCTTATCT
>CETE01133273.1_pt1 | contig 14102 bp, 9 predicted proteins | sample 531241 | NCBI WGS metagenome assembly CETE01 (sample SAMEA2622336, study PRJEB7988) | marine metagenome | biome: marine biome (ENVO:00000447); feature: deep chlorophyll maximum layer (ENVO:xxxxxxxx); material: "saline water (ENVO:00002010), including plankton (ENVO:xxxxxxxx)" | depth 30 m
GGTTTGACAAATACACGGATAAGATTGCCACTCTCAAGCAGAAGACGGGGATGAGTGACGCCGTGGTCACGGGGCGCGTCAATATTGGACGGCATCCTGCAGCTCTGGCCGTCATGGATTTCCGGTTTTTTGCCGGGTCGATGGGTTCTGTGGTGGGGGAGAAGATCACCCGTGCGGTCGAAATGGCGACAAGTGAGGAACGTGCCTTGGTTATCCTTTCGTCATCCTCCGGAGCTCGCATGCAAGAGGGCATGCTCTCTCTCCTGCAGATGGCAAAAACCTGTGGAGCCATCGCCAGACACAATAATGCAGGTCTACCCTATATTTCCGTGTTAACTCATCCCACCACCGGAGGGGTAACTGCCTCCTTTGCCACGATCGGCGATGTCAACCTCGCGGAACCGAGGTGCATGATAGGATTTGCCGGTCCTCGCGTGGTGAAGGAGACGACGCATCAGGACCTTCCTGCAGGATTTCAAACTGCTGAATTCATGCTGGAACATGGCCTTATCGACTCCATCGTGGAGCGCCGCTTCCTGCGGGAACGGATTATACAGTTACTGGGCTACATGATGCCCGGAAAGGAGTAGAGAGCAGCCCGTGAACTACTCCGAGGCCCTCGATTGGCTATATTCCACCCAGCTTTTTGGGATAAAACTTGGATTGGAAGGACCGAGGCGACTACTGCGGGAGTACCTTGCCTTCCCTCCACGAAACACCAAGGTTATCCACGTAGCCGGCACTAACGGCAAGGGCTCGACGTGTGCCTTCATTGACTCCGTGGCGCGCTCAACAGGTACGCGAACAGGCCTTTTCACCTCCCCTCACCTTATTGAATACCCGGAGCGCATCCGTGTCTCTGGAATAGAGATCGAGAAAGATGAAGTTGCACTGCATCTGTCCGCTCTTCGGGAACTGGTGACCCAATGGGACCCTCACCCAACGTTTTTTGAAATCAGTCTCGCGCTTGCCATGAAATACTTTTCGGAGCGCCAATGTGAACTGGTTATTCTTGAAACCGGGATGGGAGGCCGACTGGACGCGACCTCAGCGATCCCTGCAGATATTGCAGTGCTCACTCCAATCGGAATGGACCATCAGGAATGGCTCGGAGAAACCCTGACAGATATCGCTACCGAAAAAGCTGCTATAATCGTTCCCGGAAAAAACGTAATCTCTTCCACCCAGTTGCCGGAGGCGGATGCTATCATCAGGCAGATCGCGAATGAACGCAGAGCTCCTCTTACCTTCGCCGGAGAGCCCTTGGAAGGCTATGCTCTTGGACTGACAGGTGCTCACCAGCAGGAGAATGCAGCCCTCGCCGTGGAGGCCCTGCACGCCGCAGGAATCACGCTCAACTATGAGACCGTAAAAGCTGGCCTGAGTTCGACCCAGTGGCCGGGCCGGTTTGAAAGAGTGGATTTTTCAATGCCAAAAGGTGCATCCGTCACCATTCTTGATATTGCACACAACCCCGCTGCAGCCAGAGTGCTGACGGCAACCTGGCAGAGTGAGTTCGGAAACACCAAGGCCAATCTTATCTTCGGAGCAGTTGAAGCAAAGGATATCGAAGGCATGCTCGACGCACTGGTTCCGATCGCGGGTCATCTACACTTCGTTCCCGTGAATTCTCCCCGGGCCCTCGCCCCGGAGAAACTCGTCGCATTCCTTTCCGAAAAAGCACCGGCTTTCACCATTCATTCTACCATTCAGTCGGCTCTCGAAAGCCCCAGTAGCCTGCCCTCTCTCATTACTGGTTCCGCCTTTCTCATCGGAGAGATAAAGGCTCTGCATGAGCGCACCGCTCACAAAAGGACAACGCAGTGACAAGTCCGACATTCTGATTCACAGCACTGGCGCCCCCCATATGAACCTTTCCTGACCGTCCCATGCGTGAACCTATTCAGCTTGAAACCGAAAACGGACTCTATCTTCCCGGCCTTGAGCTGTTCCTTGATCTTCGCACACCAGCAGAAAACGGTTTCATCTCACACGCTCACGCGGATCACTTCGCCAGACACGAAAATATTCTGTGCTCAGAACCCACCGCTCGCATCTTGAAGGCCCGCTACAACGTAGCTGACGAGCGACTCCACCCCAGGCCGTTCCATGAACCTCTGGATGTTGGTCCCTATCGGCTGCAACTTTTACCAGCGGGTCATATTTTCGGATCGTCCATGCTTCATATTACTCGGAAATCCGATGGAGAATCCCTCCTCTATACCGGAGACTTCAAGGTGCAACCGAGTCTCACTGCCGAGGATCCCGTGTTCCGTCAGGCCGACACTCTGGTTATGGAAACGACCTTCGGAGCTCCCCAATGGACCTTTCCCGGTAGAAATGAGATTACCGGCATGATCCTCAATTTTGTTAATGAGTGCCTTGAAGAAGAAATCTCCCCGGTCCTTTTCGCTTATTCACTCGGAAAGGCTCAGGAAGCTCATGCCATTCTCACCGGTGCCGGCATCCCTACAATTTCTCATCCAGCAGTCGCAAAAATGACAACGGCCTGTCGTAACGCAGGGTGCCAGTTATCTACTCCTCTCATCTTTGAAGATGCTATTCCTCCCGGCCACGTATTAATCTGCCCGCCCAAGGTCGGACGCTCCGAGCAATTCCGATCAATTCCCAATTTAAGGACCGCAATGCTCTCCGGATGGGCGCTGAACAAGAACGCTACCTGCCGCTTTGGTGTGGATGTCGCATTCCCTCTCTCCGATCATGCTGACTTTCCTGGACTACTCGAGGCGGTTCAGCGGGTCAACCCGAAGCGAATCGTTACAGTCCACGGTTATACACGGGAATTCGCTGCCGAACTCCGCAGGAGAAATTATGAGGCCCGATCTGCATCAGGGGGAGATCAGATGGAGTTTGATCTACCCCGATAGGCGAACGCCCCTCTGGGGTCAGGGAAGATCCAATGGGGCCCTCGGAGAGGTCGCTGGACTCCGCTCCGAAGACCCGGACGAGCCACGCCCCGCCACGAAGCCTACCAGAAGGCCCGCTAACACGCCTGCCAAGACTATCCAGAGAGAATACCGTGGTGCCATAGTGAGAATGAAACCTTAAGGACCGAGCACTTACAACAGCACGTCGGGGCCTGCCCCCTTTCCTATTCGACGATGAAAAACGGATTAAGGAGTTCCGGTTTGTTATAGCGCAGAGGCTCCCGGGTTGCCATGTCAAGCACCTGCTTGCCAGCAGCACTGACCACCGCGTGAGCGGCGCAAGTGTCCCATTCCATGGTAGGTCCAAACCGGGGGTAGACATCCGCCGACGCCTCTGCCACCAGACAGAGCTTCAAGGAGCTGCCGGCAGAGAGGAAGTCCACCTCTTTGCCTTTCCTTTCAACTTCCTCGACGAAGGCCGCCACCTCCGGACCCGAGTGTGAACGACTGGCAACGACCGTGATCTTGGTGCGCTCCATATAGTGCGCCCCTCCCTCAATTTCCTTGGGCATACAATCTCCTGACAGTTTCCACGCCCCCGCACTCTCCACACCGAGATAAAGGGTATCATTTACCGGGTGATAGACCACTCCGATCACTGGCCTGCCCTGCTCGACCAACGCAATGTTAACCGTGAATTCGCCGTTTCTCTTTATAAATTCCTTTGTTCCATCAAGAGGGTCCACCAGCCAGAATCTTTCCCAATTTCTTCTCTCGCTGTAAGGAACCTGCTGATTCTCCTCTGATATCACAGGTAGCCCCGGATACTCTCTTTCCAGAAAGGTCATAATCACCTCATTGGATTCCTTGTCGGCCTCCGTGAGAGGCGAATTGTCTCCCTTATATTCTATCTCGAATTCGCTCCCATAGATCTCGAGGATCCGCGCGCCAGCCAGCCGAGCTGCCTCAAGCAGCCCTCCTATCTCAATCCCGTGAGCGTTATTAATCACGGTTCGCCTGATGTCACACGTTCTCAGGTGCCGGATTTGAAGCTTCCCTAATGAGCGCGACAGAATTCCTCGAAGCGGGTAATACCCTCATTGAGAACGTCAAGAGTCGTGCAGTAACTCAAGCGCAGGGAGGAATCGTGCCCGAAGGCTATTCCTGGGACGGCTGCAACCTTGTAGCGGGTCAACAGCTTGTCGCACAGGTTCTGGGATTTCAGGCCCAGAGGCTCACAATTAACAAAGAAATAGAAAGCCCCTCCCGGGTCCTGCACGCTGATATTAGGAATGGCGCTGAGGCGTTGCTGCACGAATTGTCGGCGGAGGTCATACTCATTCCTCATGTCCTCGACGAAGTCCTGTGAACCGCTGAGGGCAGCGACCGCTCCATACTGGGCGAAGGTAGTCGCGTTGGACGTAGTATGGCTCTGGATTTTTGCAATAGCTGCCGCCATCTCGGGCGGAGCGGCAGTATAACCAATCCTCCACCCAGTCATTGAATACGCCTTAGCGAACCCGTGACAGACCACCGTGAGGCTCTTCAACTCCTCGCTGATCGAGGCAATGCTGACATGCTTATGGTCACCATAGATGAGCTTCTCATAAATTTCATCTGAGAGGATCATGATATCCTCGTAGGAGGCCACCTCTCCAATCGCCCGCAACTCCTCTTCGGAGTAAACTGCCCCAGTTGGATTCCCGGGAGAGTTGATGATCACCATCTTGGTTTTGGGAGTCATCGCCTCCTCGAACTGCTCCGCTGTCATCTTCCATCCATTCTCCTCGCTGGTCTCAACTATCACGGGCTCAGCTCCACATAGCCTCACCATCTCAGGATAACTCACCCAGTAGGGCGCCGGGATAATTACCTCATCCCCTTCATCGCACATTGCCATGATGGCGTTCATGCACGCCTGTTTCCCCCCGGAGGTAACACAAATCTGCTTCGGGTCGTAGGTGAGACCATTGTCATCACGAAGTTTGTTCGCAATGCCTTCGCGCAACTCCGGTATTCCTGCCGCCGGGGTGTATTTGGTCTTTCCGTCCTGAAGAGCCTTTATCGCTGCCGCCTTGATATGATCAGGGGTATCGATTTCTGGCTCCCCTCCAGCCAGACCGTAGACCTCATCTCCCTGAGCACGTAGCGCCTTAGCCTGATTGGTAACAGCAAGAGTGAGAGAGGGAGTAACCCCTTGGATGCGGGAAGAAAGCGAGTCTGGATCCATCGGTAAGAGTAGTTGTGAATGCCGCCCAAAGAGGCGGAGTCACGGACGCTGGGCGAACACACTCTCCTCCAGAGCGGGAGGAGTTGATAGCGCTGCTCCTCAAGGATGCAAGCGGAATTCGGTAATTAGGGCGTATCTAGGGCGCTTGGCCATACTTCTTCTTGTGAAGAGCCCGAGCCTGCTTCTGCCAGCCATCCCTCCGGATCCGTTCCTTGAGGTTGAGATCTTCACTGATCGCTCGTATTTGCGGCGCTCTCCATTCGGCAACCTGCCGATAGGTATAAATACCCACATCATGGAGACGCCGGCAGATCACCTCACCCACCCCCTGTAGTTCCGTAAGGTCATCGACCTCCTTTGGAGCTTTCCGGTATATTTTGCCCATTCGTGGGTCTTTAACCAAGTTGGGTTTGCGCCGTGAGGGCAGCCTGACCACTTCATCCCTTGCGGAAGACTTCTGCGCGGCCTGAGTTTTTGAGCGCTCGGCGGCCCCAAGCGCTGCTTTCAACGCAGCCTCGGTCTCAATGTGCTGTTCAATCTGCTCTTTGGCGCGTTTCAGGCTAGCGCGCAAAGCGTCCTGCGCAGCTTCATGACTAGATTCGGTCTCCTTCCGAACCGTTGAAACTGCCTCCTCGAGCGCCTGCTCGCCTTCCTCCCTGACGACTTCCACCCTCTTCGCGAGACGCTTTTTCTCTTTCTCGGCTTCCGCAGCAGTGGCTTCCACGGAAGTCAGCTTCTTATTCAGGATGTCTTGTTCCTCCTTTGACTTTGTCAGCTCGGTCTGAGCCCGTCGAACCCGTTCTTCCGCGGAATGCAATTTCTCCTGAAGGGAATTCACCTTCTTTAACTTCTCTTCTGCCTCCACGAGCTCAACCCGCAATCCATTGATTTCTGTCCGCAGTATTCTGCCAGCATCCTCTACCTGCTGGCGTTCACGCTGTTGATCACCCAGCTCATGCTGGATCCTGTCTTTCTCCGCCTTGATCTGCTTGAGAAGCACCTCCGCCTTACTGTCCCCCGAGAGTATCGCCATATGCTTATTCAGTTCTTTCTTCTCCTCACGCAATCGGTGTAGCTCATCAGACCACTTCGCTTCAGATACTCGACACTGCTGCAGCTCTTCCTGCTCCCGTTCCCGCTCCTGGCGCACCAGCTCAAGATCCAGCAGGACTTGCTCTATCTCACGCCGGGCTGCCATGAGCTGATCTTTCAAGACCGCCTCTTTACCCGAAGAGTCCTCAAGTTCACTGCTGACCCGTACAACCCGCTCCTCCAGTTCTCCGATGGTCACAGCCAACACCACCTTCTCTTCGTTGGTTACTTTCAGCTTCTCCTCAGCATCCCGGTATTTGCTCTGCAGTTCACTGCCATCCGATTCCAGCTTCGCTCTGGCTGATTCTGCTTCCTGCAGCTGCGACTCTATTTTCTCTGCTCCCTGCCTTGAGAGAAGCAGGTCACTTTCCAGCCTCGCTCGCTCATCTGTCATTCCGGAAAGCTCACGAGCTACTCCATTCCTTTCTTGCTCAATTGTCCTGAGCTGCGCTTCCAGACTCCCAATTTTACGCTCTAATTCCTCCTGCAGCAGCGAGTTTCTCTCAAGCTCGTCCTGACGTAATTTGGCCTCGGTCTCTGCCTGTGAGGAAAGCTTCTCCTCGGTTTTCCTTAATCGTCCAAGCTCTCTCTCGCGAGTATCACGCTCACTGGCCGCAGCCTCCGCGTCTTTGCGGAGAGTGTCCCTCTCCTTCCGGGTTTCAAGAAGTTCTTCAGAGATCTTCTGGTATTGCATCTGATGGCCCTCTGCTTCCTTCTCAAGCCGAGCCGTTGTTTGCTCATGGCGAGCCTCCGCTTTTTCCAGCTCGTTCTTTCCTTCATCACGTTCTCTCGTGAGTTCGGCAAGATGTCCCTCGGTGACTTCACGCGTCTCGCGGAGTTTCTTGAGCTCTTCCTGCAGCTTGGCCCTTTCTCCAGTTCTCTCCTTTTCTTGCCTTCCAATTTTTTCCTGAAGGGCCTCACGCTCCTCCCTAAGGGCTGACAATTCCCTCTCTATATTCAACCGCTGTTCTTCTACCGAGGCGAGTGCCTCTTCGAGGGTAGTGGTGGCTCCCCGCAAGGATGAGAGCTCTTCCTCCAGAAGATTCTTATCCTTCCTGTGACCCTCTTCTGCCGCCTGCAGTTCACTTCTGAGGCTTCCGCACTCTTCTGTCGCACCTGCCAGTTCGGCGGCATTGCGGTCCCGTTCTTTGGTCACGTCTTCCAGCGCACGCTTAACTTCCACGCTCACTCCCTGAAGGTCGCGAAGATCTTGTTCCGTTTTCTGCATGTCCGCCCGCTCGGCGACGAGATGACTCTCCAGCTTTTCGACCGCAGCCCCAAGCCGATCTGCCTCTGAAACTTTGGCCTCGAGTAGCTTTTCAAGCTCTCGCGTCTTTTTTTCCAGTGTCTTTAACTGGCGGCTTGCGGCCTTCTCGGCGGCAGAGAGCTTCTTGCGGAGATCGCGCCCGACAGACGCCAGCTCCTTTTCCAATGCTCGCTTCTCAGCCTTGAATTTTTTCCTCTCGCCTTTGGAAACTACGGCCTCCGCCTGTCCGTTCTTATCGGATTCTCGCTTACCTGCCGGGTGATTCCCTTCGGAACCTGCTCCGCCCGATGACTGTGATGCCAGCTCCTTCTCGATGCTCTTCTTCTGTTGAGCCATCTCCGCAAGGCTCGACTCTACCGCTGCTCTCTCCTTGCGGGCAACCTTCAGGATTTTTTCAAGTTCCTCGTTATCTCGCCGCAGGTCCTCTATTTTCCTCTCGAGTTCGGATGAGTTTACCGGAGCGCCCTTCAATCCTCCGGTTTCCTGATAGTTCTTGAGGCGCTCCCTTTCCTTACTCAAGGCGATCTCTACGACCTCGTTCACCTGTTCCGCTTCCTCGAGGCGCTGCCTCGATTCAATCTCCCCAGCACGATACTTGCCCCACGCGAACCACCCCAGAGCTGCTCCCAGTAAAGCTGCCGGCACAATAAGCAGCAAACTGTAGAGGCCGTAATTGACCAGAAAATAGGTTATCGCGTCCATGCGGAATCTGTCTCTTCAGGCGAGCTCTCTTACTTGACCATGATCTCCACTTGGTTATCACGGTCCCCCCCGGGAGCTACACCGAAGGAGCGGGTTTCAATTTGCCTCAGCGGCACTCCTTGATCCACGAGAATCTTTCCAACAATTTCTGCCCTGAGGCGCGCAAGCCGGCTATTTTCGGTGGCATTACCATCACGTGCCGGATGCCCTCCTACTGCGTAGCGAGCTCCCTCTCCCGCAGTAATAATCGCCCGTGCGGCGATGATCACCTTGTCACGATCACCGCTCTGGATCTCGTCGCTCCCGGGGCGAAAGGTAACAACGCTGTCATTCAACTTTCGCCGTAACTGCTCAAGGACAGTTCCATCCTGCAGTGACTCAGGCTTGTATCCCGGAAAATGATACTGAGACGAGCGTAGCACGAACTCATCGGAAACCATATCTCTGGGGACGACCTCACTAGCCTTGGAAAGCCAATCGATTCGCAACCCACTGGTAGTGTCCCCTCCGATCGTCAATCTTCCTTTGCGAAGCTCTACACTACGATCGCCCTGCTCCCGGAAATAGTATGCGAGAAACTCTGTCCATGTTTCAACCCCTTCAGGGTCGACGACAAAAGCACGCCGCTCAAGACCAGTGTCCCAATCTGAAAATGTCTTGAGGGGGGCGGCAAGCTCAACCACAAGATCCTCGGAAACAACGCCGCTCGCTTTGAAGCGCCCTCTCTCCCTCTCGACTCGCAACCAGCCCGGCGCCCTTAACTCACTCGCATGATCAACTACCCGCACTCCCGATAAGGCGTCAACCCGTGCAACAACCCGGACTCGCTGCGAATCTGATTCTACCGCCCCCGAAATGACGGCATCGAGATAATCAAGTCGCACACCTGGATCGACCACCCCCTCCTCTTTCAGGATCTCCACAACCTGCCTCTCAAGGCTCGGCTTGAGCTCGCTGAGGAAGATCTGCCTGTGAAAATACCCGATACTGGGAATCAGAAGCAGGACCGCCAATATTACGAGGCTCTTCACGGAGGGATGCTCGTCGACAGGAAGGCTGGCGACAAAAGAAAAATTCATCTCTCTGGCGATGTGAGAACTTCTTCTCCGCAATAGCTCCATTTTTTAAGAGGGCGGAGGCATCTAGTGCTCCCGGGGGTCAGGCCAATCCCCCCTTGGCGGCAATCCATTTTCCTTTCTTCTGGACGACGTCAAAAGTAAGTCCTGCAGCCTGAGCTATCTCCTTGGTATCGTCCCATTGATCCTGCAGGACCCCGGAAACTATGAGACTTCCCCCAACCGCGAGGGCGTCAGCCATTTTCGCAAAGGACCTTTGGAGGACGGTCGCGAACAGGTTGGCCGTGATCACATCATACAACCCGTCAGGGGACCAATCATCCAGATCTGATTGTGAGACCTTGACCCCTTCCGCCTTATTGCGCTCTACGTTACACCGCGCCACCGACACCGCGTTGGGGTCAAAATCCATCGCCTCACAACCAGCTGCACCAAGCAGACTCGCGGCAATGGCCAGAACTCCACTACCGCATCCGAGATCCAGCATGCTCCAGCCCCCGGCTTGACGCCTCCGCGCCTCATCGGCGAGAAATCTCAAACAGGAAGATGTAGTGGCATGGTCCCCGGTTCCAAAAGCCATTTCAGCCGGAATAATCATCACCACCCGGTCGCCCCTTATTTCCTGAAGCTCCCGCAGCTTCGCCCTGTTGGTTTCAGAAGTCACCAGCAGGGAATCACGAATTTTCAATGGCGGAACGGGCTTCGCAGATTCTGCAACCCAATCCACCTCCTTGAGATTTCGAACTATCCCTCCGTATTGCCCCATTAAATCAAGAGCGTCACTTTCTCGCTTACAATAGAGATCTACCCGTAGAGATTTCCCACTTCTGAGCCTTCTAATAACGACGTTCTGATTTCCATAAAAGCGCTCCTCCCAGACCTCTTCCTGGCTTACTGCCGAGCGCTTCGACCATACCCACATCGTTGCCCTCACCCTTTACTTCACAGCCTCACTGATAGTAAAACAGATTTCGCTGCATTTTATCGATCTGTGCGCGATGGCATCCCTGCAAATATTGTGGGGAGAACTCCGAGGCATCACGTAATTCGACTCGTCCCTCGATAGTCACAAGAACGTCTCGTGGTCACCAGACGCTAATTGAATCAGCATCCTGACGAGTTTTCTCTGGTCTCTTTCAAAATGGCTCTTAATCAAAGTGGTGTGATACTCAGGCGCTACATCCCATGCGTTCAAGGTTTTGCTGGCCCCGAGAAAGGCTAGAATCCTGAGAGGATGATCACAGGAATACGAATAATGTGCCCGTCTCGCGCGCATCGGCATCACCTGCAGCGTCCTGTCTGCATCAATAAGCTGTAGGCCGGGAAAGGATCGATCTCGCCCTTCCTCCAATGCCTGCTCGTAAGAAGACACCTCGCTTTCCCAATCATACGATTGCAACAGCTCAAGGCAGTGTTCCAGCGAAGGATCCGAAGCCGCTTTCAGCCTGCCGTCATAGTGCTGGATCCATACTTCCACACCCGCTTGTCTCGTTCTCTCCGGTCTAAGTCCAGCCCCGAAGCGACAAAGAAGATTCATGCCGCGAGGTGCTCCGTGAACGTCTGGTATCGGTCCTCTCACCGATCCTCCTGATTTGCCCCATCACCGGCAAAAAAGAAGGCCTCGGAGGCAAAGGAATTGATCCTAGATCTTGTAGTCCAGCCGCATTGATTGTAATCACTTTGGTTACCCGAATCTTTCCAAAGGGCTGAATAACTTTGGTCAGACCACTGCAACAATGAGGCTAATTCTTTTTCTTCTTAGTTTCATGGCGGCTTCCATCATGTCGACCGCCGCCAAAGAGCAGGCTTATTGGGCTTTCCGACCGCTCACCCCTGTAGAAGTTCCTACCAGGGCAACTAATTCATGGACTCGAAATGCGATTGATCTTTTCGTCCTGAAAAATGCCGGCGAGAGCCAACTTTCCCCGAATCCTAGTGCCTCTCGACACTCGTTGATCCGGCGCGCATATTTTGACCTGATCGGCCTTGCTCCTTCGCGCCGAGAGGTCGAAGACTTTATCGCGAATTCTTCTTCTGACGCCTACCACCAGCTCGTCTCTCAATTACTCTCGAGCCCACATTACGGGGAACGGTGGGGGCGGCACTGGCTCGATGTAGCGCGCTTTGGTGAAAGCCACGGCTACGAAAGTGACAACGAGCGGCCAACCGCGTGGACCTATCGTGACGCCGTCATTCGGGCTCTGAATGAGGACATGCCTTTCGATAGGTTTACCCGGTGGCAGGTGGCAGGCGACACCTTGAAAGGTGAGGACGCTCTGGCCCAGGCCCTAACTGGATTTCTTACCGCAGGATCCACGGTAACCAATGTCGATGGAGTTGACCGTGAAAAGGCCATGTATGACAAGATGGACGATATCGTCTCTGCCACCGGATCCGCGTTCCTTGGCCTGACCATCGGTTGCGCAAGATGTCACGACCACAAATATGATCCGATCTCTCAGCGTGATTACTATCGCCTTGTCGGATTTTTTCTTCCAGGTAAACCAGCAGATCGTGATCTTCCCATTGGTGACAAGGGTAATACTGTAAAGGCACTCACGTGGAATGGTGGGAATACCCGCAAAAATCCTCTCCTTAGCAGAGGCGATGTTGAGGAAAAAGAGGACGATGTTGGATCTGGAGTTCTGACGGTCCTCAGCCCCGCCGGTAGTGACCTCACCAATTGGATCCGGGAGACGGAAAACAAGAGTGGAGATGGCAGGCAAGGCCTCGCGCGATGGCTCACGGACGTTGACAAGGGGGCTGGAGCCTTGTTGGCGCGGGTGATCGTCAACCGTCTCTGGCAACACCACTTCGGTATCGGACTGGTCAAAACCAGCAATAATTTCGGCAGCGTCGGGGACAGGCCCACCAATCAGGAACTCCTCGATTGGCTGGCCACTGAACTCATCAGCGGAGGCTGGAGGCTGAAGCCTATTCACAAGCTCATCATGACGAGCGCGACCTATATGCAATCCACCGAGTGGGACCATAAGAGGCATGCCCTAGATCCCGAAAACAACTTCCATTGGCGGCGGCAACCGAGACGCCTCGAAGCTGAGATTCTTCGCGATTCGATCATGAATACCGCCGGGACCCTGAACAGAAAGCTCTACGGGCCCAGTGTAAAGCCATGGGTCTCCAGCGACGCCGTGAAAACAGGATCAACCAATAAATGGCCCACAAACGTCAAGGATGGCCCGGAGACCTGGCGGCGCAGCATTTACGTCTTCATGCGCCGCTCGATGAGAGTCCCTTTCTTTGAAACCTTCGATGTCCCAGACGCCATGCAAAGTCGAGGACTGCGGGAAAAAACTACGGTTCCAACTCAGGCTCTCCTGTTGATGAACAACGAGTTTGTACGTCAACAGGCTGCCCACTTCGCCCGCAGAGTCACTGCCCTGGCCAAGTCTCGCGCCCATGAATCCAAAGCGGATGAAGCCCGCGCTATCGTAGAAGAGGCCTACTGGCTGGCGTTCTCGCGGAAGGCGACGGACAACGAGATCGAACTGGGAGCCGAATTGATGGCCCGGGAAGGACAGACCGTTGAGAACTTCTGTCACGTTCTTCTGACGCTGAACGAATTTGCCTATGTCGATTGATTTCAACAGAGCCTCAAGGTTGATAAGCCGTAGAGACCTTCTCTCCAACGCGGGATGCGGTTTTGGCTCTCTGGCCCTCGCCGGGCTTATGGCGGATCAGCAGCTGCTGGCAGACCCAATGAGCGGACCGGACTCCCCGTTGTCCCCCCGGCAGCCACATTTCAGCGCCCGTGCTAAGCGGGTCATTTTTCTGTTCATGTACGGGGGACCCAGCCACGTGGACCTTTTTGATCACAAACCCGCTCTCAAAAAATATGAGGGAAAGAACGTGAGCGAAGTCGTTGATAACAAGGGCGCGCGAAGTAGCGGCGGCCTTTTCCCCTCCCCTTATGAATTTTCGCGGCACGGCCAGAGTGGTCACTGGGTTTCCGATCGCTACCCTCACCTTTCGAGGATGATCGACCGGACAGCAATGCTGCGGGGCGTCTACGGCCATTCCATCAGCCACGCTCCGGCACTTTTTGAACTCAACACAGGAATGATCCGGACCGGGTTCCCCAGCGTGGGTTCGTGGGTTACCTATGGCCTCGGTTCTGACAACAGGGATCTTCCGGGATTTGTGGTTCTCTACGACTACCGCGGTGGGCCAATTGGAGGGTCTCCTAACTGGGGATCAGGTTTTCTGCCCGGAGCCTTTCAGGGCACCCCGGTTCGCTCGAAGGGCACCCCGATCCTGAATTTAAACAGGCCAGACAGCCTGGCCTACTCTCAACAAAGAGAAATGCTTGATTACGCGGGCAAACTCAATCGACGTCACATGACGGGCTATCCTTCTGACAATGCGCTCGAGGCACGCATTCAGTCATTTGAGCTTGCCTACAGGATGCAGTCGGCGGCTCCCGAGGCACTGGATATTTCTCAGGAGAAGGAATCAACCCGAAATCTTTACGGCATTGAAAACGGGAACCCCGGAGAGTATTTCGGAAGCCAATGCCTTATGGCCAGGCGCTTGGTTGAGCGCGGGGTACGCTTCGTGCAGCTTTACTCCGGTGGAGGGCACGGGGATAATAACTGGGATGCTCACGGCAGCATTGTAGGCAATCACGATAAGCATTGTGCCGCCACGGATCAGCCCATCGCTGGCCTGCTGCAGGACCTCGAACAGCGGGGACTTCTCGATGAGACCCTGGTTGTATGGGGAGGTGAATTCGGGCGAACTCCCCAGAAACAGGGAGGGAATGGACGCGATCACCATCCCTTTGGGTTTACCATGTGGATGGCTGGAGGCGGCATCAAGGGAGGCAC
>CETE01045491.1_pt1 | contig 14078 bp, 3 predicted proteins | sample 531241 | NCBI WGS metagenome assembly CETE01 (sample SAMEA2622336, study PRJEB7988) | marine metagenome | biome: marine biome (ENVO:00000447); feature: deep chlorophyll maximum layer (ENVO:xxxxxxxx); material: "saline water (ENVO:00002010), including plankton (ENVO:xxxxxxxx)" | depth 30 m
ATATTGTGTTGTTGGCGAGGAATGCCCTAGCTGCGCTAGGTGCAGGTGCGTTGCTTCCGTACTCCCCTGCAATTATGGCTTCCCTGTTAGTGTCGAAAATTGTATTATTCTCGGCAATCACATCGAACGAACCGTACATCCAGAGTCCATTCCACCCACCGATCGGACCGATTTCGTTGTCTGTGATCTCTGCAAAGCTGGAGAAAACCGCGATTCCGCTTCCTTCGCCAGCTCCTGACAATTCATTGTTCGAGATGTAAGCATGGCCACCTCCGTAAACCGTTATTGGGGTTCTCACCGACGTGGTGATCTCATTTCCAGAAATGGTGTTGTGGTAATCTATTTGTCCTACACTTTTGAGACTGTAGATGTCTATGCCGTTACAGTTTACTGAGATGTCAGAATCGGTGACTGAACCAGACGAATACCTAAGTGATATGCCATAATCGCCCACTGGAATTTCTGCATCGTTTATTTCGATAAATGCATCGTCTACCCACACTGTAGGCTTTCCTCCTGCATTGTTGCCACACCCATTATCTGAACCAATCAAAACTGGTGACGACATTATCAATGGCGTTATTGGTGTGCCTGAACTGTAGATTTGAACAGCAGGGCCATCAACCCCGCTATCTTCATCATTACCTACAATGTACTCTCCTCCGACAAATTGGGGTTGTGCTAGCCCGGTTGTTAGAACACTGCTGGAGGCAATATCTTGGAAGTCTATCTCTGTCAAAACGGGGCTTGCCCCATCTAGAACCAATGCTGCATACTTGAATCCATTTTGATTATCTACGAAATGAGGAATGCCCCAAGCACCGTCAATTGTCAGGAATCTCAATCCTGATTGTGAAAGGTCGATTGAATCTCTAATTATTAGCCCCTCATAACAAGATGGGTCAGTGATTGTGATTTCGTACTGGCCCTGCGAAATCCCATTGCATTCGCCCTCTGCGCTTTCGTTCTCTGGTTCATTCCACGAGAAGGTTATCCTTTGAGCAGAGTTAGCATTGCTACTGGCACCACATGAAGAGAGTCCTACGCATATACTTCCTCTTGCATCAAGGTGTGTGCCATTTGGGAAGACGACATTTGTACTGGGTTCTATGATCAATTTAGCCCCTGACGAGACGACTACATCGCCAGTAAGTTCATGAGTCCCTTGCCAATATTCAGTACCTGTGATGGTTCCGGAAGTGGTTTCATTGGAAGCTGCGACTGTTGGCGCGGGCCCAACCAACGCGATGAAAATACTAGTCAACATCAGCATCACTAGAATGGATGAGCTTGTTCTCTTATCGCGGGCCATGGCATTGGGGCATCGGAAGCGGATTATAACAAGTCGGTACCGTCGTTTAAACTAGCGCGCGAAAAAAGCATAGCTAAACATTGGAATTTAATTCTATTGAGAGCTGATTTGCCCATTCGACTGCGTCAAGTGAGCCATATCCGGAAGTTGAGCTGTGGTTGCCAACTAATGAATCTGGTCTTTTTGCCGAGTTAGCTAAAGCTCTTTTGACCATGCTCATTTCTTCTGGATCTATCTTGCCATTGTCACCTGCTATGTCATCCCCAAATTTTTCCAATAACAGAGCCAGAGCACCTGAGACGAAGACCGTTGAGTCGCTAGTTCCCGATGAATAGGCATATGGAGGATTAATACTGGTCGAAGCGGTTGAGAATATATTTACTCCGGGGGCGGTAATTTCCGGTTTCTGATCGGGGTACGTTCTCGGTTCCCCTGTGTAGGGATCCGTTTCCGATCCGGAGGCACTGTCCGTCCAGGTCAGTCCCGTACTCCGTTCAGCGCCAACGGCGATTACTCCTCTGATGTTTGCAGGAACAGAGACATCTGAGGAGTCGGTGCCAGTGTTACCTGCTGCTGCGACTACGAAAATTCCCGCATCCAATGCTTCCTGAACTGCGGAAACCGTCTCCGTCTCTATACCCATTCCTTTACCGGGGTCAGACCCTAGGCTAAGGCTAATTATGTCAGCCTCCTGAGTGATTCTGCACCATCTAATGGCTAGGGAAACCCTGTCTTGCTGGCCAGAAGATCCCTCGGGCCCAAGTGCTAATGCAATAGAAATCGAAACCTCAGGAGCCGCTCCCAAAAAGGTTCCATTCGATGCGATTATTCCCGTCATCATCGTCCCATGGAATTCTTTTCCAACGTCCCTTACTTGTTGGTTACCGTCATCGATGAAGTCCCTGAAGCCGGCTAAATTTATTCTTGATAAATCAGGGTGGCTGATGTCTATTCCCGTATCCACGATGCAGACTGATATACCAGAACCGTACAATCCCTCGTCCTGTAGTTCCCTAATGCCGGTAGACTCGTATGCCCATTCCGAATCTGGCAGAATGGGCGTCAAATAGGAATTTATGAAGGGCCATGAGAGAAGTAACGCCACGGTCCCGATAGAAAAGAAGACTGCGCCCCATGGCCAAATAGCCTCCTTCAGAGGATCCAGGGGCCAACGAAGCATTCGCGCCTCGTCATCTGATATCCCATACACTGATCCTGGGTATCCAGGAGCGTGAGGATCTACCGTGGTTAGGAGCCTTGGGTCCTCTGGCTCAGGCATGAGCTCCAGACGCTCCATAGCGGGCATGTTGTTCCCCGATAACTCGGAGCATAAATAACGGTGTATCAAAACGGTGCATTTGGACGTCTTGAACGGGGTCTGGTAAGCATTGCGATGGCAAATATGATCAAACCACCCAGCAAGTATCCTATCCAACTGGAATCGGATTCCACCGCAGGAGATGAGACAACGAGATTTACACTTCCTCCCTGGTTTGGCTGGAAGGGCTCAACCACCCCTTCAACCGATGACCGGTTAATGTCCAGATTTAGGTAATAGTTACCGGGATCAATTCCATTTAGATCCATGGAAATATCGAAGTTTACAACTGAATTTGCTGGTACATCACCAATTTCTATATCGGAAATAACCTCATTTTTACAGTCTAAATCGGAGCACAATGTGGCATTCAACTGTACTCCAAGTGCATCAACAAGGCCCTCATTTTTCACTGTAACAACCCACGAGTTTATCCTGTCGGAAACCGCATTGTCGCCACCTGCAAGAAGCTGTTGGGTGACTATAGACACGATTGGGTTTGACACCCTGACCAGTATCTCCACGTCTGGGTAAACGTTTCCTTCCTTATCCATCACTGAAACATAAACTGTGTATTCCCCGGAGGCATCTTCTGGAGCTGAGACAGTCACTGAATGTGTTGTAGCGGTAAATGGCGGGACCGTGTGTGAGGTGGAACCGGTCCTTTCCCATCCCTCTGGGAGCTCAGAGTCATCGAACTCGAACTCGAATCTATCGTCTCCGTTTCCATCATTCCGTATCTCCATGGGAATCTGGATCTCTTCACCTGGGGATACCCCGTAGACTGGCTCCAGCGAAGTCACAGAGAAGCCATGGATCTGAGGAATCCTAACCTTCACAGAAGCTTCTTCGAAATATCCATCTGACGTGAAGAAGCTGACTTTTACATTGTGGCCACCTTGAAGAGAATGTGCGACGGTCTGATTGGGTGGAGTGACTCTGACATTCAAATCGGACAAGCTCATTGCCCCATCTAACCCCATGTCAAAGCTCATGCTCGAATTCCAATCTCCAGAACCATTGTGGAATTCGACCGACCACTGAGACCCGTCTGTTCCCGGTACAGTGGCTTGTGCGGAGAAAGTGTCCAAAGGCTCGTGGCCTTGATATTCAGCAGAGATAACGAATTCTACAGGGCTGAATGACATAGTGTCGTTTTCCATTATAACCAGCAAATCATCGGCTCCCCCAGTGTGACTGGGGTCTCCTCCCGTCCCTTCAATAACAGTTAGAGAGATTTCGCGGAACGGTATTCTGGAGTGGGAGACTGTGATCACGGGTGTTTCTTGACCTTCCTCGACACCCACTGCCTGACCTCCGGAATAGGTCATATTGAGTCCTCTCTGTACTGAAGTGAATTCACTTGAGACATCGAATACGCCTCCTGGAAGGAGCAGCCTAATGGCCCCCTCATCATCTAAATCAGCATTCCATGATATACCAGTTCCCATGTTGATAATCATATTGGGTTCTTCCACATCAGCTAATGTTCGTGTAACTCCTTCGTAGTCAAACCACTGGGATTCTAGCAATGCCCATCCTCCAGTTACAAGGTCTGAATCTGAATATCCGCCATTAATCACTTGTGCATCCACAAGGGACATCGAGACCAAACCGAATTCTTCGGATGTGATCCTGATTATCCAATTCCCAGGCTCTACTGAAGCGGACCAGTTACCACTCCAAGATCCGTCTGATGTTGTCTTTACTGGTTGTACTGAGTCTCTGACGTAGTCGTCAGTCGGTATGAGCTCCAATACTAACGAGTCGGAAATTAGTGAGAATTGTGTCTCGTCTATGTAGGAGATCTGTCCTCCGACTTGGACCAATTGCGCGCTCATTTTTGAATCTGACACTACAGGGTCGTCCAGCAATTCGACGCTCATGTTCATGTCCTCGAATCCTTCTGCAGATATGATAACGCAGTAGTCCGTGTTCGCTGGCATGTATTCCGACCATGATCCAGATGCGTCGGTGAGTTGGTAGTCATCCATCGAAATTTGGGAATCTGATTCAGACAGCGAGGTTTCTTCGCACAGCCCTTCTGTGACGTAGACTGAGGCGTTAAACAATCCTTCTCCTATGTTATAATCTGCGTTGTCATTTAGATCCCAATAAACGGTTCCGCTTATTTTTGCGAGTCTTTGCGATGTGAGGTTGAATTCGCCGTTATCCCCTGATACTAGGTTTAACGCAGTTTCAGATAGTAATTGTTTGACACCTGAGTCTTCAGCGTCCATTGAGAAAATCCACTCTCCGGGGAATATCGAAACTATCGTAGATCCGTCAGAATTTGTAGGTTCCAGGTTAATGGTCCCTAGCCCATACTCTGACTTAGCCGTGATTATCATTCCCTCCAAGCTCTCGCCTGAGTCTTCGCTAAGGTTGATGACTGCCGTCGCGGACTCCAAAGTCGAGAATGACTGATTCATTGGCGCATGGACGAGAGAAGGAGTTATTGTAGCCCTGAGAGTCTCAGTAACCCCTCCGCTGTTGGACAACGAATCAATACTGATTATCCAATCTCCAAGTGTCAGGTGATCGACCCAGTTTCCGTCTGAGTCTGTGTTTTGAATTTGGGTCCAACCAGTCTCTGGGTTAGTCAGCTTGAATTCTTGATTAGCTAGAATTCCACCGGATTGATTGGTTAATGAGAGACTTGTTCTCCACTCGGGTATGAATGCAGCGATCCTTTCTACGGTCCCACCTTGAAGAGGGATGTCAAAGGGCAAGACTTCACTCGAAAGCATTGTCCCGAATAAATCGCCTTCTCTAGCATCCGATATTGGTACTGATACTATGTATGAACCTGGCTCTAAGGATACTTCCGCTGTTCCCTCTGCAATCCATTGGGCCCCATCATATGTGACGTTCATTCCCTGTCCGGCTTGTGAGGATGGGATTATCTGGAAGTCGTAGGACACGGCAGTGCCATTTGAGGCATTCAAGTCACCGGAGTAATCCATGAACATATCCAAGGAGAGTGTGCCGTTTGGAGGTGTTAGTATTAGTTCTACTGAGAAGTTTGAAGAGTCTATTGATTTAGTGACTGGGGACACTTCTATTTCGGAATCTAGTATATCGAAAGTCCATTCTCCATCCGGCAGAGTCATCTGGAATTTACCTTCAGTATCCACAGATTTCCTCCATGTAACTTCGTAGTCATCATTTTGAGCGATGACAGTTAGTTGTTCCCAACCTTGGAGTTGGTCTGTGTAGAAATTATTAGCTCTCGACATACTTACCAATCCGAAGACATTGGTCCCGGGAGTTGCCACCATGACGATTTCTTCCATTTCGGAAGAAACTGTGAATTTGGTACCATTAACGAGGCCTGCAACGGACCCTTCAAGGGTGGCATCGACGATAGCTCCCACGGGTAGTGTGACAGTGAATTGCCCTGATTCATTGGTCATTGAGGATGTTGAGAAGCCATCCCAGTCGAAGTTGATTAATGTGTCCGCGCTGATGATTTTTCCTTCATCTGGGTTGAACACTGCTGAGGTGTTTTCCTCGTAGTATACAATTCCAGAGACCTCGACACTGGTGACGAAATCGAACTGTTTGGATATGTCAGAGAATATGTCGAATTCATCCCAGACCTGCTTGGAGTCAGAGAGCGCATGTTCGATTATCCATGAGCCGGGGGTCAGCTCAGCATGATAGGATCCAGTTTCATTCGAAAACTTCGCCTCAACAGAGTCTGAGCCTTCGTCGCTCGGACTGAGTGTTATCACCAAATCTGGTACTGGAGCACCTTGGTCATACATCTCGAAATTAATATCGAAAGTTTGTGGAACAGGCGAAGGGACGATCACATTGGCGTATATCTCAGAATCGAATTGGAACTCCTCAGAGATTTCATTAAATCCGTCTTCATCCAAATCCACAACAACAGTGTAGTTGTTTTGATGTATGGGCCCATGCCCATAGCTTCCGGAATCGTCAGGGTACATTCTACATGGTGCGAACATGGAAATTGAACAATCCTCTGTAGCATCTGAGAAATCATTCCCCTCATTTAGAAGGGCTGCGTATCCATCAATGACTTGCCCCGATTCTGAAACCAACAGACCTGATATGACGTTACCGGGGATATCCACTTTCTGGGACTGTGTGTTTTCTGTGGCGCTTACAGTGAATATTTCTTCTAAAGCAACGCGTGACCCATCTCCCAGAATTGCTGTTATTGAATAATCGCCTGGAATCATGTCCCTTAGATGGAATGTTCCGGCCTTTACCATCGGTCCACTGAAATCACCGGTTCCAGAGAAGATTCCCGTACCGTTCACGGTTCCGTAGGTATCCAATCCTTCAGTGGTGTCAACCTCGAAGAATCCTGAGCCCACCAAAGACGAGTGGCTAAGTCTCTGCGTAAATTCAGTGGACCCGTTGGAGGTGAATCTCCCGCTAGCATTTACAGTTCCGTCAATGAGTATGTCTCCGGAATCTAAGTAGCAATACGATTCGTTCTCGGGCATGGTATGGTTATCACCACAATCCAGAATAGATACTTCTTCGTCTACTTCGGAGACAAGGAATCCGGATAGAGTACCTCGACCGTCAAACATTCCTTCTCCAACAAGTGTGTGGTTATGTTTTATTTCCTGCGTGTAATTTCCGGTGAAATCGGTAATGGTTGATATCGAAGTGGTCCTGACTGATCCTTCCCCTGTAAATAAGACCTCTCCGATTCCGTTGAATGTTAAATCTTGACCAGAAACCGCCCCGTCAGAGGTGGTAACCACGTGTGCAGGAAGAGCGATCTGCGCCCATTCTGGAGATAATTCCACAGATGAGCCTTCAACTGCCATCCCGTCGAACTCTTCGGTCGAAGACCATACCAATTGCCCAGTGGCTTGTGCAGGTTCCACCGCCAGAGATATCTCAACTATTTCCTCTCCATTTGAATGACCGTCGAAAGCCGAGATATTCACGATCTCCTCCGTCAGCCATGTGGATCCAGAAACGTTGCCAAGGATACCGGAAACTGGATTTATTGCTCTGGACACAGTGTTCGATTCGGTGAGAATTTCAGTCATACTGTACGTCCCGGTCATCATTGTAGAACGGGCCGATTCCAGATTTGGTTCTCCGAAGTATGCGGTGACCCTGATCTTCCCGGCAGGTGCTCTGAACTCGAACATACCATCTGAGTCTGCATCAACCGTCCCTATGGGTATCCAGTACGTTCTGGTGTCTCTGTCAACGACGTGTCCATTTTCATCGGGGGTTTCCTCACCGCTGAAGGCGTCCCTTTCAATCAGGAGTCTGGCATTCGGAATAGGGCCAATTCCTTCGAGTTCTACAGTACCGGTAAGTGTAGCTCCACTGTAGTATTTTAGTATCTTCACTTGTGTATTTGCGGAGCCTATGGATGGTTCGACACAATCATCATCTATCTTTTCCCCTTCCGCGTCTACCTCACAAGGTAAGTCATACCAGTTGGCTAGAACCAAATGGTTCATCATGGCACCAGGAAGTGGAATACCCGGCTCTAGGTATGAGCCTGGTGTTCCGTACATGTAGAAGTGAGGGGCAGGCTGAGATGCGTCTCCGGGAAGCCCCAGAGACGAAGAACCGTACCCAACATATGTCCTTGCAACCATGGTATCGAAGAAAGCATCCTGATGGTTGTAATCAATATCGACCATCTGTATCATCTCACTAGCATCAGAGGCTGCACCGGATTGTTGTCTCACTATGTCATTCAGATACTCCTGCTCATATTCCTCGGCAGTTCTGAGAATGATTGGCCCATCGACCCCTCTCTGTGTTTGATAGAGGGTAGATATGTAATCGTCGAGGTCCAAACCAGATAGCCCTGTAGGGGCATGGAAGATTCCGGTTGTTTGTCCTCTGTGGTAGCTGTAGTCGGCGTAAAATGATCCCCCAAGAGGGTAGAGCCTGTTATCCACTGCGAAATACCTAATATCGTTATTTCTCTCTGTGGTCACTCCTAATCCGGCTTCATAGTCTTGGACGTCGTAGTATACTTCAGTGGTTATCTCGTGGTAGAGATCCACCATCTCTCCCATTTCGAGAGACTGGAGTAAGAAAGCCCTAGCCATACCTAGTTTTGAGTTCTGTCTGTGGAGACCGGTGGAAACATCGTCGAAATCGTCAATGAGGTCCGGTGTGTACCTGTAATTGCCCACCATGTAATGTGTGATCTTTTCCTCATACTCGCTCACTCTTCCCCTCACTTCGTCAAATGTGGCCTTTGCTTCAGATTCATTCGTTGGCCCCCCGTAGGGCTCACTGTCGAAATATACCATCCAGGATTCTTCTGAGGAGGGGATTCCGTTTTCATCGAGGAGGTAACCCCTAAGGAGGTCAACCGCCCCATCATTTGCCACAACACTCATGGATCTGGCCAGAACTATGTCTGAGTCGCCGGTGCCAAGGGTCATGATGGTCTTGAATTCGTCCATTTGTGCCTCTGAAAGTGATGCGCTGATTACGTCCTCAAACCCTTGGGTCATCTCTCCTGAGTTGGATCTTATGTCCCCTTGGGCTAGAGTTGTGATGAACATAGCGAGAGTGTCTTCTTGGCCCTGTGAGAGAAGCATTCCTCCGCTGTGTGGAATTCCTGACTGGAAGTTATCAGCGACTGTTGGGTGCTGTCCCTGTGTTAGGGCTTGGAATCCGTAATCCCACCATGAGACGAAGGCGGGTCTCTGGCTGAAAGCTTGATCGGAGTCTTGCTCGGAGAGCCATTGGTATGCGTCATTCCAGTCAGCGCCATTGAATCCTGGGCCAAATGTTCCCATGTAGCGAAGACCTGACTCAGGGTCATATTCCTCGTCGTCGAGTAACGAAAAGTCCCCAATGGACCACCTTAGGAAATCTGGTGCAATCTCATAAATCGTCTTGTCTACGTCTGTGGCCGCTTCCTCACCTCTGGGAATCGCTGAGTCGATTCCATAAGTGGCGTGTTGACTAGCCACTAGGAGGAATACCATCATGAGCGCTGGGATGCCGGGATGCCTTCTGGAAGCTGTGAATGTCGACCTCCTTCTCGCGGATGGGTTACCGATACCGGCCCTTCTGTATTCTTTCAGGAATTCTGATGGATTAGCTGCGCCCCAAAGCGTGGCTATTCCGATACCACCGACGACCGCCATTGCGGGAGTGGCGTTGAAAATGAACCTGCCAGCACTCCAAGCCATGTATGCGGCGACAATTGTCCATGATCCCAGGAGTAAGTGACTCTGTCTACCCCTCCTTGCACCTCTCCATAGTAGTAAGAATGCACATGAAATAGCAATAATTGCGACTATAGGGCCGTAAGAAGCGAACAGTACTCCTCTGCTGGGTGCTTGAGCTTCACCGATGGTACCGAATATCTTGTTCTTTGAGAAGTAAAATCCTCCTGTAAACAAGACGTCCCATCCATTGTACCACTCTAGCTCCTGCAGAAGGTATAACGAGAGCAGGATCGCTCCGAAGAGAGCAGTCCCGCTGCCAACTACCAGTAGCCATGGCTTGTCCCTGAACGAGCAGGTTACCCATCCAAGGGCAAAGGTGAATCCAATGATGTAGAACATTGGTTGGAATCCACTTGGGTCGAATAGCAGGTTAAGACCTGGCCATATGTAAAATGGAAGAGGTATCAAGAATGCAGTAAACAGCATTTGTAAGGCGGCAGAAGTGATTGGAAGGCTATCCTTCCCTCTGAACAGGTTGAGGATGGCCTGAGCGGAGAAAGCTAGGAAAAGTATACCCGGGCCATACACGAAACCCTTCCAGCCTAGTGCTGAGGTTGCAAAACAAATGCCGGAAAGGGTGGCGCAGGACATAACCAGAGGGTTCCTAGCCCACATTTCTCTGATCCCGGCTATCAGATACAACGGGTTTCTACTGGTTTCTGAAAAGAGCCTTTCGTCCTTGATGCTCTCGACTGACCTGACCCAGAAATAGAAGGCCATTGAGATAAACAAAAGTGCGAAAGAATCGTGATCGGCAAGTGCGAAAGTTGAGTGGCCTATGTGCCCGGGCATGAGAGCTATTAGCCAAGCAGTCATCACACCTGCTAGGTTGCTGTGGACCCTCCTTGCGATACCAGCCAGGGGGAGTACAATGAGGGCCCCATAGATAGCAGGCATTGCTGAAACACTCCACCAAACCATCTGGTCCCCAGAAGAATCAGTTAGCCAATTGAGCCCAATTCCACCCAAAGCAATGGACCACGAAAATAGTGGAGGACGGGGATTGATCACTCCCATCGGGTACGAGCGGTCAGAGTCGAAGATGAAATGGCTCCTCTCTGCGACGACGTAATCTATCACTCTCTTCATGTACCATGGATCAGACCCACCAGTCATGTCCCAAAGTTGAGTACCAGAGGCATTCATCGCGGGGAGGACATTCCACCCTGTCCTGATCGCCAAAGATACAAACAGCGCCAGAGTGATCATGATTCCATAGTAGTTAGACTTCCACCACGACCTAAGGGAGCTAGGCTCCCTGAGTGGGGCTGTGTCACCAAAGTAACCTCGAATCGATAGGATGTATGCGGCAACGTTTGACCAGAATATAAGGAAAAACCATGCTGCTGCCGAAGTACTGCCGCCAGAGCCCTCCGGTAGGATTTCTATTCCGAGAGGGTTTCCTATTTCTACTAGCCTAGCGGCGGTGTAAAGTACCCAGTTAATTGCTGTCAGTGCGGCGAGAACCTGCCATCTCTCTGATCTGAAGAATGCCCACATGAAAATTACTAGTGTCGTCATCATGGCCCAAATGGAACCGAGGTATTGATGTTCTGAGTACTTCACCAGAGCATTCGAGGCAACTTCCCCGTCGACTATGACTGTATCCCCGGAAATCGATAGGAGCCAGACAAGTGGTATCGTCTGGACTAGGAATACTCCCCCCAAGATGGCGACCATCATCCTAGAGGATTCCTTCGAGAAATCGAAGGATGGGAGGCTAGTGAACAGTTTTCCAGATCCGGGTTCCTCTACAGCGCCCCTCATGAGGACGACTAAGATGAGTCCCAATGACATCGATGAGGCCCAGAAAGCAAACAGAACCGAGGCGGCAGCTGATCTCGATGCATCGATTAAATCTGCCTCCGGCCCAGACCACGACTCGGCCCCAAAACCGGTAGCGGCCGCTATGGAGACTGAAAGGTAGAATCCCACGACGGTAGTTAGAAGCATGCTGGCTTCCTCCCTTCTGTCATAATTTACCAAAATCATTGTAGCAATCCCGACTGTAGCAAATGTGAAGGGTACCAGAGTGTCAACATCGACGATAGCAGGGAAAAATTCCGGTATCGCGGAGACTAACACAAATAGGAGAGAAGAAATGGACAGCTTGAACCGAGGAGGGATTCGTATATCTGAAACTGCAACGACCCTGCCGACACAGGCCGCGATGGCGGCCGTCAGTGGGAGGGTCAGGATTCTCAGGTACCCGTCATTCTCCATGTTTCCATTTGCGAAAGCCCCGGCTCCTAGGAAAAGCACCACTAAAGCAGCCAAAATGGCTGAAACTGGCACGAGTTCCCTCATAGGATTCCCGTCTGACTTCGCATCATCTCTATCGTTCATCGTTTTCACCGTCTGCGTAGCCTGAAGGCTAGCGTCGTCGCGATTTTACATTCTGTTATAACCGTTCTCAGAGAGTACGTCTGGTTTTATTGATAAAAAGTCAGTCTCTGGGAGGCAATGCCCTGTGCCCGATATCGTTTCTGAAGTGAGATCCATCCAGTGAAATAGAGTGGATAATTTGGTATGCAACGTCGACGGCCTGCGATAGTTCAGGGGCGATTCCAGTCGCGGATAGGACCCTGCCTCCTGACGATGTCAGAGCGCCATCTTGAATGACGGCCCCAGCAAAATGTACATATCCTCTGGATAGCCCCTCTTCGATAGAAATTTCTGCCCCCATAATCTTCCTTCCGATTTTAGAGTGACCTGGATATCCCTCCGATGCTAAGACTACTGTCGCAGATGAAAGATTAGAGAAATTCGGGTCTAAGCTAGAGATATTCCCTTCCGCGGCGGCTAGTAACATTTCTCCGAGGTCACTCTCTATTAGAGGGATCGTGACTTGAGTTTCTGGATCCCCAAACCTAACGTTGAACTCAACCACTCTGGGAGAGCCATCCGCATCAATCATCAGCCCCACGTAGAGAACCCCTCTGTAAGGAACCGATTGATTCCTCAGATAGTGATGCATAGGCTCCACTATCTCCTCCAAGACCCTTCTGTGAACGGATGGCGTGACTACCGGTGCTGGAGCGTAAGCACCCATTCCACCGGTATTTGGTCCTTTATCCCCGTTCCAAGCTCTTTTATGGTCTTGGCTGGGTGGTAGGCAAACATACCCTGACTCATCCATGATTACCAGTAACGATGCCTCTTCCCCCTCTAGGAACTCCTCGACAATAACGAAACCGTCCTTATCGATTGAATGCGTGATAAATGTCTCAGCTTCCATTAGATCAGACGTTACAACAACCCCCTTACCGGCAGCCAAAACGTCTCTTTTAATCACCCAAGGAGGGGGATTTTGACGCAGGAACTCCCCTATATCTGAATTTCCGTCCAGCTCCACAACATCTCCAGTAGGTATGCGAAGTTGCTTCATCAATTTTTTTGCATATATCTTGGACCCCTCTAACATCGCTCCTGTTGAATTTGGACCGAAACAAGGGACTGAGATTTCTCTTAACCTGTCTGAAATACCTTCAACCAATGGGCCCTCTGGACCGACCACCACTAAGTCTGCTGAGATTTCCTTTGCCAGATCAAGTAACCCTTCGATGTCTGAGGCTTCAACCGGATGATTTGTCCCCACCATGGCTGTACCAGCGTTCCCGGGAGCAGTGTGAATTGATCCCACGGAATGGCTTTGTTCTAGTCCAACAGAAATGGCATGCTCCCTCCCTCCTGAGCCAACGATCAATACAGTCATTCCTTCCATGTCCCACCGTGAGGCATTCTGGAAATAACACTACTGATTCGCCTAGTAAGGTACAGACTTCAGACCAAGTTTGTATCCCAGTACATTGGCTGTCCTGTGGATTACTGGTGTGAGGACTAACAGAGCGACTATTTCATCTATCAAATCAGGGCTAGTAATTATCTGGCCATCGAAAAGGAGGAAAGAGACAAAAAAGACAGCCAAAGCAAACGACATCGTATCAAGAAGAGGGGCCTGCGAGCTCTCTGAACCCTCTCTCTTATGCCCCTTCCTCCTCTTGAAGAATGACCCTATCAAGTCCCCGCTCATGCAGGCAATCCCCAATGTGAAGCCCATTGTGAACGAAGCCCCCCACTCATTGCCAATCCAAAACCAATCGTCCTGTGAAGCCCATAGTGCAGGGTCTATGAAAGGCCTTGATTCTGAATTAGAACCGCTACCGAAGAAAATGTGCGAGAGCATAGCCAGGATACCACTGAAGAATGCCCCTCCAAGAAAACCGTTCCATGTCTT
>CETE01147799.1_pt1 | contig 14058 bp, 9 predicted proteins | sample 531241 | NCBI WGS metagenome assembly CETE01 (sample SAMEA2622336, study PRJEB7988) | marine metagenome | biome: marine biome (ENVO:00000447); feature: deep chlorophyll maximum layer (ENVO:xxxxxxxx); material: "saline water (ENVO:00002010), including plankton (ENVO:xxxxxxxx)" | depth 30 m
TCGTGCAAGGCTGAGACCCATTTTTGCTCCAATTCCTCGTAGATTTCTCCGGTTCCTTCCCTTGGCTGCACAGTGGAACCTCTCTCAGGCTGGCAAAAAGCCGCTTCAAGGGCGTCCAGAGAAATTCCAATCACAGCGTTGGCCGCTCTTATAGCAGCGCCAAGGGCAGCCGAACCGGCCACACTCAACCGGGAAACAGGCACACCGAAGACATCCGCTGCCGTCTGAGCGATTCCGGTATTTTTTGACGCTCCGCCGGTAAGATAAATGGTCTTGGGAGCAACTCCCAACCACTTCGAGGAAACCTTCATGTTCAGGAATTGTCCTTCGAGAAGAGATCGCACAATCGCAGCCGGCTCTTTTTCGCCCTCAGGCCAACCAAAATACACAGGTTCAGAAGAGGTTACTCGGGGTGTAATTTCTGATCCAAAGAAAGGAAGCATTCCACGTCCCAGGTTGCCGACCGGCGTCTGCTCAAGTCCCTCCCGATCAAAATCCGACCAGTTCAGCCCAAGACCATCCTTCACCTTCTCCCGTGCCAGTGACCCATTCAAAAAGCATATGAGACTCATGAATCCACCCATGGGATTACCAAAGACATGCCCGAACCCATTCGGGTCCGTGCGAGGCTCCGGCATCGCAGCAAAAAGCGTATCACTCGTGCCAAGACTGATAACGACCTTACCGGGCTTTGAGGCTCCCATCCCAACAAGACTGCAGGGATTATCTCCCGAGAAGAGGACAACTTTGCAATCCGCATTCATCCCGTAGTTCTCAACAAAGAACCGGCTCACGTTACCCGCCACTGTTGCGGATGGCTCCGGGGAGGGAAGCTTCGCCCGCAGACCGGGAGCAGTCGCTTCAAGTAATTCGTCATCCCATCCTCCCGAAGCCAGGTTAAGCAGGTTCATCCCTGCGCCGTCTCCATGATCAATCGCAACACTTTTCCCCGCAAGAACTGACGCCATGAATGAACTCACGAGATGAACCACCCCGGTCAATTCCCATCCGTCATAACTCGTCTTCGCGAATCGGCGGATTTGTGGTCCTGTGAATCGCTCGATCGCAATGGATCCGCTCCGTCTGCATACCTCCTGATCGCCCCCAAGAGCTCGGGTGATTTCACCACACTCCGCCGTTGTCGAGCTATCCATCCAGATTGGCGCCGTCTGCCTCGTGAGGTGAGAAAGAATCTGCCCCTTGAGTGTCTCTCCCGGATCAAGATTACCCACTGTGTCGGCAAAACTCTCGTCGAGATAGACACTTCCGTGCTGCTGACCCGAACCGGAGATCGCAACTATGTTCGACATCTCTACGGAACTTTGCGCGAGACGGGAGAATACCATCTCAAGTGCATCCAACCACATCATCGGGTCACTGTGGACTTCCCCATTTTCTCCCCCCGGGATGAAGCCTGAGGGCTGGCCGTAGTCCGGCAGGTCACTACCGAAGCTGACTGACTCCTCATGGACGATGGAATCCGCATCTGTATCGAGAACGACTGCAGAAACACTCTGCGTGGAAGAATCTAAACCGAGAACTAGGGGCATGATAATACGCGTTAATCCTGACTGAGACTTTCATAGCAGGACAGCCATACACTGCGAGGCTTTACCCGAAGTGAATCCTGCCAATCTTGGATTTTCTCAGAAATTGCCCAAATCAACCACGCCGCCACCTCCATCTCAGGCAGTTTGGCACGGCAGATGCTTCGAAGGCCTCTCCGTGTGTCTAGTAGTGGCGCGGTGGCCTCCCAGGATTTTGGGTTTTTCTTGAGATGGTCATCCGCGCCACTTTGCACTCACGATTCAGGAACTCAGCGGAGGACTAATCGATTGTCTCAGGCAATCCCCGCGGATTGTCCCCACCACTTCAAGTCCTGCCCGAATCCTGCCCGATCCCGGAAGACCTAAATGTAATCGTTCAAAAGGTTCTCAAGCATTTCCTGCCGGCCACTCTCGAGGATCGGTGCATCTATACCCAGCGCGTATGCGTCCAACGATTCAAGACTGGTTTGCCCCGCTTCAATCTCTGCCCCTACTCCGGAATCGAAGGATTGATAACGGGCACGGACGAACTCATCGAATCTGCCATCTGCTATGATCCTCGCTGCGATCTTCAATCCCCGGGCGAAGGCATCCATTCCTCCAACATGAGCGTGGAAAAGATCCTCGGGAAGATGCGACTCTCTCCGCCTCTTGGCGTCAAAGTTCAGGCCCCCTGTGGTGAAGCCCGCCCCATCGTTCATTTTAAGAACCCTGAGCATGATGTTGGCGCACTGATAAATATTTGTCGGGAACTGATCTGTATCCCACCCAATCAGCTGATCCCCACGATTCGCATCGATTGAACCGAGAGCTCCGGCAGCAGAAGCCACGTCTAATTCATGTTCCATCGTGTGACCTGCCAGCTCCGCATGATTGGTTTCAATATTAAGCTTGAGGTGATCCATCAGGTCATACTCCCTTAAAAAGTTGAGGCAGGCCGCCGCATCGGAATCGTATTGATGGGTAGAGGGCTCGCGGGGTTTCGGCTCAATGTAAAATTGCCCGTTAAATCCAATCTTCTTGGCATGATCTACCGCCATGTGCAGGAGCCGGGCAAGATGGTCCAGCTCGCGCTTCATGTCCGTGTTGATCAAGGAGGCATAACCTTCACGACCTCCCCAGAATACATATCCCTCTCCACCCAGAGCGTGGGTAGCCTCAAGCGCATGCTTCACTTGGCTTGCGGCGTAGGAAAACACGTCAGCACTGGGTGAGGTAGCTGCTCCCTGCGCATAACGCGGATGCGCAAAAAGACAAGCAGTCCCCCAGAGGAGTTTCTTGCCACTACTGTTCTGAGCCCCCTTCAATTCTTCGGTCACTCGCTCAAGATGTGAGTGAGTCTCGGACCAGCTGGAACCTTCTGGGGAAACATCCCGATCGTGAAAACAATAGAAATCAATCTGGCTCTTTTCGAGAAACTCAAAAAAGACCGGAACCCTCGCCAGAGCATTATCGAGTGACTCGCTCCCATCATCCCAGGGCATGTGAGCTGTTCCGGCTCCAAACGGATCTCCCAGTGGATTGCGCATGCAATGCCAGTAAGCAGCACCGAAACGCAGATGCTCCTTCATGCTCTTACCAGCGACAAGTTCCTCCGGGTTATAGTGGCGGAAAGCGAGCGGGTTGTCCGAGTCCGGACCTTCAAATTCAATCTTGGAGACGTCGGGGAAGTGGTCTGACATGATATTTGAGCTTGTTGAATGTTCCACACCGCTCTTGCAGCACGGGCCGGACGCTACAAAGCACCCTCCCTGCCGGCCAGAAATAAATCGGAGATCTTCCGGGCTCCAACCTCTCTCCATGAATAGAACTGTGCCTCCGCACAGAAATTTTCATACCTCAGGACCCGGAGCTCAGCAGAGGCATCGTCAGGTCGATCCGGTCATATTTTGATCCAAATTGCTCAGATATCATGTTCGCACCTATTCGAGCGGACTCATAAATTGTCGGCAAGCCACTGCCGGGGTGAGTTCCTCCACCGGTTAGATAGAGATTACGAAACTTGGAATACCGGTTGTGCGGACGCAGGTAGAGAAGCTGGTTCAGAGTGTGCTTCAGATTGAAGGTGGCACCCATGAAAATTGATCCATCCTCACGCCAGTTCTGAGGGGTGATAATACGCTCCTCGACAATTCGATCTCGAAGGTCCTTCATGCCCGTCTGAGCCTCGATGCGATCCAGAACCTTGTTCCGGTAGACTGATTGCATACCGGTCCAATCAATTTCATGGCGGGTATTGATTGTAGGCACCAGAACGTAAAGGTTGGAGTGCCCTTCAGGTGCTACCAGTGGATCCGTCACTGAGGAGTTCCTCACATAAACAGACATATCCTCAGAAACGATACGCTCCTCCTGAATCTCAGTGACGTTTTTCCGATAGTTGTCAGCGAACAGGATCTGATGATGTGGCTCTTCCTCATACAGTGTATCGAGACCGAGGTAGAGCATGAAGGTTGAACAGGAAAAACCCTTCCTGCGCACCTTGTGCTCCGGGACATTATGACCACTCAACAACCGGGTGACTGCATATCCGTAATCCGCGTTAAGGATCACGGCATCCGCCTTGATAACTTCTCCCGATTCAAGAAGCACGCCACTGGTTTCCCACCCCTCGTTCACGACCTCCCTGACAGATGTATCAAGACGTATTTCCGCCCCGTCACTCTGTGCAATTTCTGCCATCTTTTCCGAAATCCTGCTGATTCCTCCCTGAACGTGGTAAATCCCAAATCGATACTCAAGAAAAGCGAGTATACTGAAGAGTGCCGGACACTTCCATGGAGACATTCCCAGGTATTTTGACTGAAAGGTGAATGCGAGTCTCAAGCGCTCATCCGAAAAGTACTCTCCAAGCAGGGAAAAGACAGAATGCCTGGTCGCCACATAGGGAAAGGCATCTAGCAGACACTTCCGGAAGAGATCCCGGATTCTGCTATAGGAAGCTGTCCAACAAGGAACAAGTAAGCGGAATTTCTCCTCCTGATCAGCCATGAAACGATGAAAGCCCTCGCTTTCCCCGGGAAAGACCCGCTCAATTTCTGCCGCCATTTTTAAAGGATCTGAAGTGGTCTCCATCGAAGTCTGCCCCCACTTCAGCCGAGTCATCGGGTCCAGCTGAATGAGGTCGAGCTCATCGTCAAGATTACGCCCGGCCTCCTGAAACATTTCCTCCAGAGTGAACTTCTGATGAAGAAACGTCGGTCCTGTATCGAAGGCATAAGGGCCGGCATGGAGACAGGCGCTGCGCCCCCCGACCTGCCCGGCCTTTTCCACCACAGTGACGCGAAAGCCTCGATGCGCGAGGATCATTGCAGCAGTTATTCCCCCGGGGCCTGCCCCTACCACCACTACATGTCTGTCTCTGTTCGTGAGTGAATCAGCCATGATACTGTCCAATCACTTGAAATCCACAGCTCGATAACCTGTGAGGTCTGGTTCAAAAAGATCGTCGCTCAGTCGAGGGCTCGTAACCACCTTGTCGAATACGATCTGTTGCGAAGATCCATCCCGAAGAATCAGATCGATCGATTGCAGGACTCCTTTTGCGCTCCCCGTAACAAAGGTAAGAACACGGACACCATGGGCTAGCTCCCCCTTGGGCTGAACGTTTATCCGGTGAGTTCCGTTCAGAATTTTCACTCCAAGTAATTCGTATTTTTTCTGGAACTCTTCCCAAGCCCGGGGAAATCCCCCAGCCAGAATAGCCATGCTGTTTTTGCTCTCGGTCGCAGGACTTTTCTCGTATTGCAGGGACCTGGGGCGCATGACCAGCAACTCATTTTTAACCCGGGTCACAATTGTCCGCGGCGGGCTACCGATCTGCCACCGAAATCTCGCACCTTCCCGCCTGTCGATCCAAAGCACTCCTTGCTGCCGGATCGTGGATTTAAGGCTGGTCAGTTTTCTTATCTGGGTAAACTCGACTTTGAGAACATCAACCCCGGAATTGGTCGAAAGCCAACGTCGCACTACCTGCTCCTCGGCTTCATTCGTATCCGCCATCAGGCTAACCCCCGGAATCAGGGATATGAGGATCAGAAGGTGAAATGTGAACCTCTCCATCGCAGGAAACGCTAATCAACTTGATCTCCGATGTCAGCCGCAGAATTCGAAACAGGATGCACAAGACGATACCACGCAGGCAGTAGAATCACTGCGACAAAAGTATTCGCGAGAATTCCGATTGCACAAACCACCCCGAGGCTGGACAACCCGTCAGCAGAAGCTGTTGCTAACGACCCAAAACCGATCGCAGAAGAGAGTCCACAAAAGGCCACTGCTTTTCCCATTCCATTTCGTACTGCTTCGAGGTCACCTCCACTCCGCCTTAACGCGAACAGCATGTGGATACTGAAATCCAAGCCGATACCAAAAAGAAGTGGAATTCCGCAGACGTTGAATGAGTTCCACGACAAGGGGGTCCAGACCGTAAGAATAACGATCACAGAACCACCGAAAAAAAGAGCCAGAAGCGTCAGGAACAGTTCCCTCCATGAGCGATAGACCAAAGCAAGGACAGCCGTCAGAAGGACTAGCATTGGCACGAAAATTTTCCACAAGTCCTCAGCGATCCGCTCGTTTAAGGCCGTCCCGAGCGAGGGCAGACTTGCTATATTGGAATGGTCATCGCAGACCGCAGTCACCCACTCCCTGTCTCTGGGGTTAACCGGCATCAGGGCTACCACCGCAGCGACAATATCTTCACGTTCCGTTACGATCTGGTCGACTGTCCATTTCGCCAGGCTCCCTGCCGGACGCACTGGGTTCCTCCCATCATACTGATCAAGATAATGCGTCCAAGAGTTCATCACCTCACGCGTCAGATCCATCCCTTCCTTCGTGAATCCTGCTCCATCAATCTCCGAGAGAAGGCGCGGCCCTTCCCTAACGAGCGCTCGCAGCAGCTCGGCGTTCCTGCGTTGATGTTCGGGATGCGGCACCCATGAGTCCGGGAGAATTACTCTCTCAATCAACCCTGCCTCCTGCGCCCTTGAAGACCTCTGCTGAAAGGCTTGGAGCTGGGTGTGCAGCTCGCCAAAATTTGCGGCGGTAATCACTGCCGGAGTAGTCTGGCTCTCCCCATGTAATTCTGCACGCATCTCATCCCACGTAGTCAGGGCCGGGCTTTCCTTCATCCTGAATGGATGGAATTCCGCCTCCATTACCTGCTTCTCGAGCATGAAAGCCGAGCCGATCGCAGCGAGCGGGACAAGCACAGCAAGAATTCCTGCCACCCTTCTGCCCATCGAGGAAGGAACCCAGTTGCGAGCGCTCCTCGGAGACCGTTTTCCTGCAAATCGGACTGCAACTGGAGCAAATCCAAACAACATTACCAAGGCCCCAACAAGTATCCCTAGGGCAACAAGATTGCCGAGCTCAGCCAGCCCCGGCAGGGAACTTAGATTCAGGCTGAGAAAGACCGCTGCAGTAGTGACAGCGGCCCACGCTATACCCGGTCCCACCGCCCTTCGAAGCGTTTTTGGAGATCCTGAATTACCAAGGGCCTCACGATAGAGAACGATAGCGTAATCTACCGAGAGCCCCATCAGAATCGCAGCAAACCCCACACTGATCACACTCAATTCCCCAAGTGCCAGCTCAGCAATAGTGAGGGTAATAGCGAGAATGCCCATCATCGCTGCCAAAAGCCAGATGAGAGGGGTCACCTGCCGATGAACCAGAAAGAAGAGGGCAGAAATCAAAACCAGTGTCAGAAGAACTGAAATAGTCATATCTCGCTCCATCCCAGCTCCAACCTCTGACATGAAAGCCGGCGTTCCGGTGTATCCGATCTCGACCTCCATATTCTTCACTCCTTTTCCATTCCACCCCTTCAGCCATTGTTCCACCAAACCTCGTACTTTGGTTAACCAGTCTCGCACTGCCCGGTAATCAGAAAAATCAACCCCGCTCCCCTCCACGTAAATAATTTCAAATTTACCTGAAGGTGAGCGCATTGGATCCAGAGAGGAGACCCCTTCTCCTTCAGAACTAAATCCAAACCGCGCAAGCTGGAGTGGATCGTAACTCCTCAAGAGAGCGCTCTCGGTATCAAAGGCATCATTAATCTCTTCCAGCGACTCCTCAAGAGTTTCGCTTGATCGCGGGGAAGCAAGCCGGCGCTCCAGAGAAGCGAGGCGCTCCGGAGACCCATTGAACCAAGCCCACGCGACAAGGGGTCCTCCCTCCGCGACGATTCTATCAATATCCACCTCGCGGAACAGATCGCCAATTAAGGCGTTCTGCTGACTGAGCGTATTAGCCAGAGAGGCGGTTGCCTCATTAACAGCCCTCGCCGACTGCCCTTTCAGCGTAATGATTAACTGGGCGTCTCGGCTGAAATAGCGATTGATCTGCTCCAAACCTCGCGCTTCTGGAAGGTTCTGGGGAAGCAATTCAAAAACATCTGATGAGAAGCGAACACGCACGATCGCGAGAACCGCCATCATCGAAATGAGAATAACGACCGCTGCGTAAAGAATCCTCTTCATGCCCTCCCCTGATTAGGTTCACCCTCGAGATTGGAGATTAGCCGCGATAACCGATGCCGGGTATGACGCTGGACGACGATACATGGAACGTTTGAGACGAAGGCATACACCGTAATCACAATTGCGGCGAGGGGCCACGGATTCCAGAGGAGCGCAGTGAGTATACAGGGAATCTGGATGTGGTGAGCCAGTTCTCCCCGACAAGTTTCCATCCGGAATCGCGAGATATATTCCAAGTCGCGACCCACCAGCGATTTTTTGGCGAATCCGCCAAGCCAAGGAGCTCCATCAGGCAGCAGATCCTTCCAGAGACGTATCGCGAGACAACGTTCGTAGATCCTCCCTCCCATTTCCCATTTCCGCTCACGAAACAAACACGATTCCGGGCGGAACATGTTTCCCTCCTTCCGCGTTAGAAGCCATGAGGGTAGCACGTGACCCACCGGTATGACGGTCAGGTTGAGAACCACGATCATTACGTTTGAAACCTCAAGAAACATCACGCCCCTTCCACTGAACCGTTCCTCCGTGTCGCTTTCTCCTAACCGCTTGGAAAAATACGATCTGGTAGAACAAGAGACCCACAGGAAACGCCAAGGCTGCTAGAATGGAGTATCTCCCGGAAGCTCGGAACAAATAAGCACACTGAAAAGCCCAAAGAGCGTAGAGTAACACCATCACGGTCGAGAGAGGTGACGAGGCCGCAGCTACGAAACACAGGGGCACAACTGACATGAAAAGGCCGGACATCCATAACGAAATCCCAACAAGAGCGGCCTTCGGAGTATTAGCCGCTCCGGAAACTGTTCCTTTACTCCACCCCACTATCAGATCCCTGACCCCTCCAGGAAACATCCTCATGGAAATGGTATCCTTACCGAGCCAGCAGGAACGCTCTACGCCGGCGGCGGCAAAAGACCGCGAAAGTTGAAAATTCTCAAGGATGTCACCCTTGACCTGAGAGTGCCCCCCAACGAGATCGTAGTCCTTTCTGGAAACCAGCATGACCTGTCCAAACAATCCAATGTCCCGGGCAGATGCACCCTTCGCTGTAAAAGCGTTCATTCCGAGAATCATTGTAACATTGAAGAAGGCCGACAATTGCTCATAGGGTGCCCGGATCTCATGATAGGGACAGACTGAATGAACTCTGGATTCTTCTCCTGCTAAACCCAGGATTCTGTCGAAGCCACCTTTCACAAATCTGGTATCGGCATCAACAAAAAGGAGCCAGTCCCCGGTTGCTGCCTCTGCACCCTGCTGGCAGGCCCAAGGCTTGCCCAACCAGCCAGCCGGAGGGATTTTTCCCGAAAGGACACGGGCTCCAAGCTCCCGTGCGACCACTGCTGTCCGATCCTCTGATTGGTCATCTACCACGATTATTTCGTGAAATCTGCACTCCTTAAGAGACTGCAGAAGAACCTCAACGTTAGCCTCTTCGTTCCGAGCTGGAATTACGATTGATATTCGCGGAACCGTGCGGACACCTTTCGGAACCGTCGGCACCCGTCGAAATCGAACGAAGAGACTCCACGAGACCACCCAAAAGAGAAAGCTCAGCCCGGTGACAATCCAAAGTGCAGCCTCCATCACGAATAGGAAAACCGGGAGTCTGACTCAGGAGCGATACTTATTATCGGAAGATACCACCCTGTCAGACACTTTCTGACCGCACAGAATCGCCATCGGCATCCCTCCTCCTGGATTAACGCTTCCTCCGGTGAAAAAGAGATTGCGATACTTGCTGGACTGCTTCGGAGCCTTGAACCCCTTGTTCAATTTCCAGTCAGTGACAACCCCATAGATGGAACCCTGATTGGAGTTGTATAGCTCCTCAATATCGATTGGTGTTAGCAGGTCCTCCACCACTATGTGCTTGCGGAGGTTTTCAAGGCCCATCCTCTCAAGCTTATCGATCACCCGATCCTTAAGCCCCAGATACTCGTCCATGGTATGAGGGTTCTCCGGATCGATTGGCGGTATATGCGGCAGAATCTTCAGATTGTCGTGGCCTTCCGGAGCTTTGCTTGGATCGGTTCGGGTTGGCGCGACCAGATAAATTGTGGGGTCCTGCGGCAGCTTTCCCTCCCGGAAGACCGAATTAAAATGCGCACTCTGTTTCTGCGAATAAAAGAAATTATGATGAGCCAATTCAGGGTAGATACGATCTGTTCCGAGGTGGAGGACCAGGCCGGAGCAGGCTGGCCTGAAACGCTCCAACTTCCTCATGAATGCCGGCGGCTCGCTCAGCAGACGACGATATGCTGGCAGAACCTCCATGTTGCAGACCACGTAATCAGCGCTGAGTTCTTCGCCGCCCTTGAGCGTCACCCCGCTTACTGAGCGCCCTCCTGTCCGATTAATACTGCATACTTCTTCCCCCAGCCGCAGTCCGATCCCAAGTTCACGAACGAGACGCTCGAGGCCCCTCGCTAAATTGTACATCCCACCTTTCACATACCAGAGTCCGTAGTCGAACTGGATTACTGGCATCATGTTCATGTAGCCGGGTGCATCATGAGCCGAGGAGCCCACATATTTGATGAAGTATTCGAATATCCTTCTCAGGTATTCGTCATCGAAGTGAGTGGCGATGGAGCCCGCCATGCTGTTCCGATGGTCCATCTGAAACAACAGTTTGCGCCACCCATAATGGCGAATGAACTCCCACACGTTATCCAGTCCCTTGCTGAAATATCCGTCATCAACGAGTTTATATTGTGCCCGGGCATAGGTCATGAATTCTTGGAATTGCCGCCAGTGGTGCTCCTTGTCCCCTGCCAACTTGCCCAATTCCGCCCGCATGAGGTCTGGGTCCTCTTCAAGATCAAGAGTCGTGCCATCCTCAAAAAAGTTCCGCCAGTGAGGACTCACCGACTCTAGTTCGAGGTAATCTTCCATTTTTCTTCCAGCTCGCTCGAAGAGGCTCTGGAAGAGGTGCGGCAGCGTGAAGATGGAGGGTCCCAGATCAAAACCGAAGCCTTCGATCTCCTTGAAGTTCAGCTTGCCCCCAATTTGAGCGTTCTTTTCGACAATCTGAACGTCAAAACCTTCCGCTCGAAGGGATATGGCCGCTGCGAGGCCTCCCAATCCCGCCCCGATAACGAGGACAGATTTGTTTCTTTGGGTAGAAGACGTTACCATGAGGTTGTTTCTTTCGGATACTCGAACCACTGCTATGATTGGCGAGATCTCCAGCGATTCAACCGCAAAGCGGATTTCCACCCTTTCTGACCCCTACAAAGGTTGAGCACATCCTCATTCTCAGCCACACTGGGCAGGCAAAGCGGGACATGGCCGAGTATACCCAAGATTTTCAAGCGATATTTGACAAGCAGAGGGAGTTCTTTGAGACCGGCGAATCTCAGGACCTGACCCTCCGCCGCGAGTGCTTGGCCCGACTTTCCGAAGAACTGCAAAAGCATACTGATGCAGCGCTTGAGGCTCTGCACGCCGACCTAGGTAAACCTGCGCTTGAGGCCTGGCTCGCAGAGATCCACTTTTTAAGGTGCGAGCTCCGACACTGCCTGAAGAACCTGAAGCGCTGGCAGAAGCCCCGACGTGTGGCAAATCCGTTTTATTTCTTCCCGGCACGCAGTGAAATCCGAAGACAAGCCTTCGGGCGAGTGCTGATCACTTCTCCTTGGAATTATCCTCTGCAACTCTCATTGAGTCCCCTTATCTGTGCTATTGCTTCTGGAAACTGCGTGATTCTCAAACCGTCTGAGTGTGCACCAGCAACCAGCGCCTTTCTTAGCGATCTGATCGCATCCATATTTGATCCCGGTCACGTAACCGTGATCCAAGGTGGCGCCGCCACCGGCGAAGCTCTGCTTGATCTCCCTTTCGAATTCTTTTGCTATACCGGTGGCGAAAGTGTGGGTCGCCTTTATGCGGATGCCGCAGCGAGACATCTCTCGCCTGTTCTTCTGGAACTAGGTGGAAAATGTCCCTGCCTGATCGACCATGACGTGGACCTCGAAAAAGCTGCACAACGTATCATCGCAGGGAAATTCTTTAATGCAGGACAAACATGCATCGCGCCAGACTTTGTAGTTCTTCCCTCCGAGCTCCACGATGACTTCCTCCAGCTCTGTGAAGAGGAGATAAAGAGGTTATACGGGATGACTTCTGATCGGGATTTAGCGAAAATCGTGAATCAGAGGCACTACCAGAGGCTGCAAAACCTTATTCCCTCTGATGCAATCTCAATTGGACCGGATGTCCCTGAGGAGCTCTCTCTCGCACCCCGCCTTCTGCCAAACACACAATGGGACGCTCCCGTTATGCAGGAAGAGATATTCGGCCCACTGCTACCGTTGCTACCCTGTGCAGATCTTGCACAGGCTCTCAATGCTCTGAAAGGCATGGCCTCTCCTCTCGCTCTTTACATCTTCTCTGACAGTCGGGAAGAAAGTGAGCGCATTGCGAAGGCTCTCCCATCAGGTTCGGTCTGCTTCAACGACGTCATGAAGACAGGGACAAATCACCTGCTCCCCATCGGGGGCCTTGGTAAAAGTGGACTGGGACGCTATCGCGGCCGGTCAGGATTCGAGCAATTCAGCCACGAACGCTCTTTTACCCGCCGCTGGCTGACCCACGACCCGTTCGCGGTTAAGCCGCCTTACAGAAATCAGCTGGACCGCTTGAGAAAATTGCTTAAGCCCTGAACCGAGGGAATCGAGCCGATCTCGGCGCCACACTCGATAGTCCTTTGTGGATCTCTAGGCGGTCCTTGTTTTTCATAACTAACGCATTGTTAGTATTTTGAGGTAAATTTGAGCCTCCTGAGTTTTTCCTTTTCTATTTAAACTAGTTAGACTAGTTTGTTTTCCGTGAGACGAATTGGAATCTTTGAAGCCAAGACCAAGCTGAGCTCTATCGTGGCGGAGATTATGACCGATGGCGAAGTGTTCCAGATCACGAAACATGGTCGAACGGTCGCCGAACTTCGTCCACCCAGCCCGCAAACGAATCTGCCGAAACGAGGCATGGCGAGCGGATCTGGGTTCTGGATGGCCGACGACTTCGATGAGCCCCTCTGAAGAGAATAGCCCTTCAGCTCAGCCCCTTTCATCCAGCTTCATCCTACGAGTCCGACACACCCAAAGCCTCCCGAAATTCACCCTTCGATATCTGGATTTTTCATCCTCAGATTGAATTACCACGATCTGCAAAGTCCTTGCGACTGTTCTTACTTTACTGCTGCCCTGAAACCCCCTGCCTTGCCGGACCCCGGGACTTGTCCCGGGGTCTGGTGTCCAGGTCGCAAACGGCTACCGATAAACCAACCCATCTTCACTCATGAATCTTCTACTCGATTCCAATACGGTCGTCTGGTTTCTCGAGGGCGCTCCTGAACTGTCCGAAACCGCAGCAGCCCTGATTGAGAAAGGGGAGTCCAGATCGCTCGTCAGTTCCGTCACATCCTGGGAACTTGCAGTTAAAACCGGACTAGGCCGTTTAAGAATCCCATACGGCCTTGGAGAAGAATTTAACAGCACCATCGAGTCCATTGGACTAGAAATCCTACCGTTGAGTTCAGCGGCTCTTGCCAGAACTTCGCGACTACCACGCCACCATCGGGACCCATTCGATCGACTTCTTATCGCAGAAGCTCTGGAGCAGAGCGCTTCTCTTGTTAGTCCGAATGAGATATTTGACTCCTACGGAGTCAAGCGGGTCTGGTGATCTGAGTGTGCTCAAGGATCTATCTCTGTTGCTGCTATTGCCCGAAAGGCCCTTCCAAGTGTCCTCGTAATTGGGCCCGGCTCGCGACTCAGAATATGCCCATTCACCCTCCTGATGGCATGCACTTCCCTCGTTGTAGAAGTAAGGAACGCTTCCTCCGCCCTCTCCAGCAGCGCCACGGGAACAGCTTTCTCCATGATCTCTATCCCTTCTCGTGCCGCCAACTCGATTACCAAAGCTCTGGTGACGCCTGCCAGACAGCCTCCACTCAGCGGAGGAGTCAGAAGCGTTCCGTCGCTAACGAGAAACACGTTGGAACCCGTCCCCTC
>CETE01021950.1_pt1 | contig 14049 bp, 11 predicted proteins | sample 531241 | NCBI WGS metagenome assembly CETE01 (sample SAMEA2622336, study PRJEB7988) | marine metagenome | biome: marine biome (ENVO:00000447); feature: deep chlorophyll maximum layer (ENVO:xxxxxxxx); material: "saline water (ENVO:00002010), including plankton (ENVO:xxxxxxxx)" | depth 30 m
AAGATAGTTACCAGTAGACTTGGTGAGGACAGACTTAGAGTGGCAGGGACCGCGGAACTCAATGGCTATAATACTGATATTATTCAAAGCAGAATTAGACCGTTAATAAGATGGAGTGAAAAAATGTTTCCAGGAATAAATACTGAGCATATTAATCCGTGGGCAGGCCTTCGACCAATGACTCCATACATGATGCCAATTGTAAAGAGAAGTAAACGTAATAAAAATATTTACTACAATACAGGGCACGGACATCTTGGTTGGACGCTATCTGCTTATACAGCACAAAAGATAGCTAAAGAGATAACTGAGTCACGTGATGCTAAGAAATAATATTAAAAGGGAGTACCCAGATAGGCCAATCAGCGCTGTGGCCGGTGTAGTTATTCATAATAATAGCGTTTTATTAGTAAAAAAAAGTAATCTGGAAGATATATGGAGCTTTCCCGGTGGTGCAATTGAAATTGGTGAAACACTTCATGAAGCCCTCACGAGGGAAATACTCGAAGAGACGTCAATTATCATTAAAGTTAGGGATCAAATTGAAAACGTTAATGTCATAAGAAAAGATACAAATGATAAAATAAAGATACATTATGTTTTATCATTTTATAAATGCGCATACATAAGCGGTCGACCTCGATTTGGTGATGATGTTGTTGCTGCTGAGTGGCATCAAATCAGTAAAATTAATGAAATAAAATTAATAGATGGCGCCCTAAGGATCCTCAAGATCTGCGGGTATTAATCAGAATTATTTGTAATAATTCTTCTTCGATTTTTACCATTAACAATTAGTTTGGATCTTTCATAAACATCCTTTATATCTATTATCTCAGACAGATAGTTTACATCTTTTATATCTAATAAATCAAAGATCATATCCCAAGCCCTACTTCTTCTTTCATGACAACAAAAGGCAGAGTCGATACCAATTAGCCGAACACCACGCAGTATAAATGGTGCAAGATTCGTAACTAGGTTTAAGCCCAAGACTTGACCACATACAGAAATTATCCCTGATCTATTTGTCTCAGTTATAATATTTTCGAGTACTTTACCCCCTACTACATCTATCGCTGCAGCCCATCTTTCCTTTGATAGCATCCTTGGATTTCCTAAAAAATCATTTGTATCTAGCACTTCAATATTGCCAAAAGATTTTAAGTAATCTCTGTTATATTCAGGGCGTGATGTCAAGGCTACTACCTCATAACCAAGCTTTAAAAGTAACTTGGTTGCAATACCACCAACAGCACCTGAGCTGCCAGTTACCAAGACTTTACCTGCGTCTGGTTTTATGCTGTTTTCATATATTGCCAACACGGCTAACATGGCAGTAAGCCCAGCTGTGCCAAGACCCATTACATAAGAATGCGTGTATTTATTTGGTAGTTTTAAAAGTATGTCGGGATCTGTTGATGTGTGAGATGATAGCCCACCATGTTCAAGCTCACCAAGGCCCCATCCTGTTGTGAACACTCGATCTCCTTCACTAAACTTCTTGTTTTTTGACTGTATTACAACACCGCTCAAATCAATACCAGGAATTAAAGGGAATTTTCTTATAATTGGGGCCATTCCGGTTATAGCGAGTGCATCTTTATAATTCACAGCTGAATTTTTTACCTCAATAATAATCTCATTTGATAAAAAATCGCTGCTATCTAACTCGAGATAATCAGTTTGGGTTTCTTTATCTACTTGTGTAATTAACCATGAATTGATTTTTTTTTGCATTTGCATGAGTCTGGTCTAATATAAATATAAATAGTATTATAATAGATAAATTGATTAAAAAAAATTTTAAATGCAATATTTAAATGACAGGCAAATTTTGGAAGTATCCGGCACAGATACGATAAATTTTTTGCAAAATCTGATTACAAATGATCTCTCCAAGATACAAGAAAAGAAAATCATACATACCTTTCTCTTAAACAACAAAGGAAAGATCTTGTTTGAATTTTACATTCATCATGCTGATGAACGAGTCATGATAGATGTCCATGATCAATCCGCGGATGACCTATTGACCCATCTAATGTCATATAAATTACGGAGCAAAATCGAGATAAGCATTCAGGATAAGTATGCAGTGTTTTGGTCAAATACCGATAAATACTCATCTGACCCTCGTAATACTAGGATTGGATTTAGAAAAGTTGGACCAAAAAAACAGATATCCAAGGAAGACTCTAAAAATGATTATGATAGGATTCGAATATTTGAGTCGATCGCTGAATTGAATAAAGATTTCAAATCTGAAGATGTTTTTCCCCACGAATTAGACTCATTCATGAATTCAATCTCAAACGAAAAAGGATGCTATCCAGGACAAGAAGTTGTATCTCGGGTCTATCACAAGAAAGCAGTGTCGAAGAAAAAGTTCGTAAGATTGGCCTATACTGGAAATATTAATTCCCAAGGTGCTAAGTTATTACAAGACAAAAAAGAAATAGGAGTCTTGGGTTCAAACTCTGGTGGTTTTTGCCTTGCCTATGTTAGTAGAGAATTAGAGTCAAGTCGCTGTGAAGTAAAGAATAATGAGCTAATTTGCATAAGTCCACAAAATGAAGATATATAATGCACCACAAAATAAAGCTCACGCTATCGTTGCAGATCATAAAATTAATAATATAATCTCAATCTACTCACCCAATGTAAGATTCCCAATATTTACGGGTGTCAGAAATAGTCAAGTATTACGTCTATGTTTTAATGATATAATCAGGCCCTATGATAATCTGAAGATAATTACTCAAAATGATATAGAAAAGATTATTAATTTTGTTACAAAAAAAGGACGAAGGGATATATTGGTACACTGCTATGCTGGTGTGTCAAGATCCATCGCAGTCACGATACTTCTAATATTTCTACTTGAAAAAAATATCAAAGTTGATGAGCTAGTATCATTGATTAAAAATAAAGCACCATTTGCAAATCCGAATAAACTTGTTTTGATGCAAGCAGGAAGGGTGCTGCATGAAGAAAAATTCTTTGATGCTCTAGCAAAGTGCTTCAAAGGTAAAAACAAAATCATAAAAGCCAGAGAATTTTATATTGAGCTATAATTTTTAGTTTAACAAAAATTTTATTTTATATTATTATACTGCAATTGTATTTGTTGAGTTTAGAATATATATAAAAGTTATCACAATATTTAAGCAGTTATAAAACATCAAAACATGAAACACACAGATCACAATACCATCACTAAATTGCCAGATTTAGAATATACACCACAGTTAGCATTGGAAATGAAACCATACTATCAAAAAGTGAAAAGTGTAATCCCAGAGTTTGAATGGCCGATACATGCGCCCTATGTTAAAGCAATTAATGAACTCAAAAAAGAGAGGAACGCAGTTCTACTGGTCCATAACTACCAAACACCAGAAATATATCACTGTGTTGCTGATTTTGTAGGGGATAGTCTAGCTCTTTCAAAAGAAGCAGCACGAACGGATGCTGATATAATAGTGCAATGCGGTGTTCATTTTATGGCTGAAACATCAAAGATATTAAATCCGGACAAGATAGTTTTATCACCTGATCTTGACGCAGGTTGCTCATTAGCTGAGTCCATCACCGCTGAAGATGTGAGAAATCTGAAGCTAAAATATCCAGGTGTTCCTGTAGTAACTTATGTAAACACCTCAGCGGAAGTGAAAGCGGAATCTGACATATGCTGTACCTCAGGTAACGCAAAACGGGTGGTAGAGTCATTAGGAGTAAATAGAGTTATATTTATTCCGGATAGATATCTTGCTCAAAATATAGCAAAAGAAACCCACATTGATATTATAACCTGGGACAATGGATGCTGTGAGGTACATGAACTCTTCACACCCGAAGATTTAATAGAAGCCAGAGAGAATGAAGACAATTTAAAAATTATCGCGCATCCAGAATGTCCCCCAAATGTAGTAGAAGAGGCAGATTTCTCTGGATCAACAGCAAGAATGATTGAGTGGGTTACTGAGAATAAACCTGAAAAAGTCATGATGGTTACAGAATGCTCCATGAGTGATAACATTTCAGCAGAAAATCCCGAAGTAGAATTCATAAGGCCATGCAATCTCTGCCCACACATGAAAAAAATTACATTACCAAAGATCCTAAATAACCTGCTTTACCTCAATAACGAGGTTAAAGTTGATCCGAAAGTATCAGAAAAAGCCTTTCATGCTGTGGATAGAATGATTAAGTTAGATATATCATAGGGTATATTTATATTGGCAATCCAAAATAATAAAATTGTAATCATTGGTGCAGGGCTCGCTGGACTATTCGCTGCACTTAAACTCGCCCCTTTGAGCGTTATACTTGTAACATCTAAAAAGCTTGGTTCCGGTACATCTAGTCAGTGGGCACAGGCTGGGATTGCTGCTGCCGTTGGTAAATTCGACTCCGTAACTTCCCATTTAAATGACACGGTTCAAGTCGGTGGTGGTATTGTAGATGAAAAAATCGCCGAATTAGTGATAAAAAATGGACCAGAACGGGTTAATGATCTGATTTCTCTTGGTGTACCTTTTGACGTTGATGAAAACAAAAACTTAATATTACGAAAAGAAGCTGCTCATGAGCATAACAGGATCGTCTCCGTACGAGGAGACATGACTGGTAAAAAAATTATGGAAGTACTAACAAAGCTTGTTGGAAATTCATCCCATATTGAGGTTGTTGAAGGTCAAAATGCAGTAGAACTCCATCAGGAAAACAATGCTGTGTATGGCGTAACTATCCAAAACATGTCAAAACAAACATATATCGAGTCAAACTGTATTATGTTAGCAACCGGTGGTATTGGTCAGTTGTATAAAGTTACCACGAACTCAAAAGAGGCCTTAGGAGATGGTGTGGGGATGGCAGCAAGGTGTGGTGCAATATTATCAGATATGGAATTTGTTCAGTTTCATCCAACCGCTTTTGATATTGGAATTGATCCTGCTCCATTAGCGACAGAAGCTCTTCGCGGTGAAGGTGCAAAAATCATAAACTCTAAGTATGAGAATTTCATGAGAGACGCACATCCAGAAGCAGAACTCGCGCCACGTGATATTGTCGCAAGAGCGATTTTTTCTGAGCAAAAAAAAAGTGGCCAGGTTTACTTGGATTGCAGAGGTGATTTGGGCGTAAGAATGATTAATGATTTTCCAACAGTTTATGAATTGTGTAAAAAAAATGATATCAATCCTGAAAATGATCCAATCCCAATATCGCCCGCGGCCCACTATCATATGGGTGGTATTGGTGTCGATGAGTATGGTCGGACAAATATAATAGGTTTGTATGCTTGTGGTGAGAATGCTTGTAGCGGTATTCACGGAGCAAATAGATTGGCATCAAACTCATTACTCGAAGCGATCGCATTTGCGGACATCATCTCAAAAGATATAAAAGATCAAATCAATAAATATGAAGTTAAGAAGAAAAATCCAAAAATTGTAAGAGTAAAGCCGCTTGATCAACAGGATTTATTACGTTTACGAGAAACAATGACGAAATATGTTGGCGTTGAGCGCGACCAAGTTGGATTGGAAAGAGCATTTGATATAGTGCGCAATATATACATTAAATACCAGGATCAAGGCTATGATAATAATAGTTTGATAACTTCTTTGCTTATTATAAAATCAGCAATAAATAGAACTGAGCAACGAGGAAGCCATTATCGTACTGATCATCCATATCAGGATAATAAATTAAATTCTCGGAGCTCTATAACCAAAGAAGATCTAAATTTATGATAGATAATTTCGACATACCAAAGCACATAATTAATAAAATTGTTGAGAATGCTATAGCTGAGGATTTAGGTTTCCTTGGGGATATAACCAGCAAATCCCTATCTAGAAAAAAAACAAAGATAGAGGCATCAATAAATTCAAACCAAGATGGAGTTATATCCGGTCTAGACATCATGGAGTTAGTTTTTAAAAATATAGACGCTAATACTGATATCACAAACCATCTTAGTGACGGCGATGAAGTAAAAAATGGGGCTGAGATTGCTCGAGTTATCGGTTACTCACATTCTATACTTGCTGCTGAAAGAGTTGCTTTAAACTTTCTGGGTCACATGTCAGGAATAGCGGGCGAGACAAATAAATACGTCAAATCAATTGCAAAAACAAAAGCAAAAATATTATCCACACGTAAAACAACACCCGGTCTGAGAGCTATTGAGAAGTATGCCGTCCGATGCGGAGGTGGTTATAATCATAGATACGGTCTAGATTATGGGATATTAATCAAAGATAATCATATAAAAGCGGCTGGCGGAATCGAGAAAGCGCTCGAAATTATTAAAAATAATAAACCCTATATGACAGATATTGAAGTTGAAGTTGATACAATTGAACAATTCCTCGAATGTCAACGTCTGGATGTTCGCTATATTCTGCTTGATAACATGAGTCCACAATATATATCAGAATGTATTAAAAATAATAAGAATGGTGCAATTTTAGAGGCCTCAGGTGGTGTGAATTTGAGTACCGTCAGTGATATTGCACAAACAGGGGTGGATTTTATCTCTGTAGGCAGACTGACTCATTCATCGCCATCACTTGATTTAAGCTTACATATTTTATAATCAGGTTTTTTTTACTTCTGCTTGTGCCGCAGAAAGTCGGGCGATTGGAACTCGATATGGTGAGCAAGAAACGTAGTCAAGTTTATTCAGTGCGCAAAATGCGATAGAATTTGGGTCACCGCCATGTTCTCCGCATATGCCTAATTTTATGTCTGATTTTGTAGATCTTCCCCTTTTTGACGAAAGCTCAATCAATTCACCAACGCCATCGGAGTCAATTGATACAAAAGGATCTTTTTCCAAAATAGATTTTTCAACATATTCTTGTAAGAATTTTGACGAGTCATCCCTACTGATACCAAATGTTGTTTGCGTTAAGTCATTTGTTCCATAAGAGAAAAAATCGGCCGCTTCAGCAATCTCAGCAGATCTTAGTGCTGCACGAGGTAATTCAATCATTGTTCCAACAGTGTAGTTTAAATCTATACCTGACTCAGCTATAACTTCTTTTGCTGCTTTGTCTATAACCTCTTTCACCAAATCAAGCTCGCGCTTGGTCGATACAAGTGGGACCATTATCTCAGGGCTTATAAATTGTTTTTTTGTTTTATAAATTTCAACACTTGCTTCAAATATCGCTTTCGCTTGCATTTCAGGTATTTCAGGGTAGGTTATTGCTAATCTACATCCTCTATGGCCAAGCATTGGGTTCGTTTCAATGAGGTCTGACACTCTTTGCTTTAAGTCATCAATAGAAATATTTAATGACTTAGCAACTTCGTGAAAATCGTTAACTTCATGAGGCAAAAATTCATGCAGGGGAGGATCTAATAAACGTATCGTTACAGGCAAATCACCCATAACTTCAAATAATTCAACAAAATCATTCTTTTGCATTGGTAGCAATTTTCCCAGAGCCGCTCTTCGTGACGGTTCATCCTTTGCAAGTATCATTTCTCTAACTGAATTTATTCTACCTTCATCAAAAAACATATGCTCAGTCCTGCATAAACCAATTCCTTCTGCACCAAAATTTTTTGCTACAGTTGCGTCTGCCTTTGTTTCAGCATTAGCTCTAATTTTTAGTTTCCGTATTTGATCAGCCCATTTCATAATTTTATCAAAATCACCAGAGAGATCTGGATCTTTCATTTGTACTTCGCCATCAATTATACTTCCTGTTGTTCCATCGATTGTAATAATGTCTCCGGCTCTGAAAACCTTATCGTCAACATAAAATGATTCACTATCATAATCGATCCTGATAGATCCTGCGCCTGAAATACAGGGCCTCCCCATTCCCCTTGCAACAACTGCTGCATGACTTGTCATGCCACCACGTGTTGTTAAAATACCCTGCGCTGCGTGCATACCATGAATATCTTCGGGGCTTGTCTCAATACGAGTTAGGATTACTTTTTCCCCATCATTTGAAGCTTTTTCTGCTTCATCAGCATTAAAAACAATCTTACCACATGCTGCTCCCGGTGATGCTGGTAAACCTTTTGCAACCACATCAAACTGCGCTGTATCGTCAATCGTTGGGTGAAGTAACTGATCAAGACTATTTGGATCAACCCTTGTTATGGCAATCTCCTTTGAAATAATCCCCTCTTCATGCATATCAACTGCAATTTTAATCGCGGCGTATGATGTTCTTTTCCCTGATCTTGTCTGTAATATCCATAACTTTCCTTGTTGGATTGTGAACTCGATATCTTGCATATCAAGATAATGACTTTCTAATTTATTTGAGAGACTAATAAGATCACCATATATATTTGGCATTAACTTCTCTAGTGACACATCGTCTGAATTTGCATTCAACCTCGCTTCTTCTGTGATATTTTGGGGTGTCCTAATGCCTGCGACTACATCCTCTCCCTGTGCATTAATTAAAAACTCACCATAAAACTTTTTTTCTCCATTTGATGGATTCCTGGTAAAGGCAACGCCGGTTGCGCTATTATCATCTAAATTTCCAAATACCATTGCCTGTACATTCACAGCGGTACCCCAATGGTCTGGTATTTCATTTAATTTTCGGTACGTTACCGCACGATTATTCTGCCAAGATAGGAAAACAGCGGATATTGACCCCCATAATTGCTCATTAACATCTTGCGGGAAATCCACACCCGTCACATCTTTAACTTGAACTTTGAAATTTTGAACAATTTTTTTCCAATCTGCGCCATTTAGATCGGTATCCAATATATAATTATTGTCCGCTTTGTAGTCCTCGAGTATATCCTCGAAATAATGATGTTCAATATTTAGCACAACATCGGAATACATCTGGATAAATCTTCTGTAGGAGTCATAGGCAAACCTTTCGTCACCACTTTTTCTTGACAATCCTTCAACAGTCTTATCATTAAGTCCTAGATTTAGTACTGTGTCAAGCATGCCCGGCATTGATGATCTCGCTCCAGATCTTACTGAGACAAGAAGAGGGTTTTCCTCTGAACCAAAATTATTTTTTACAAGCCTTTCAATCTGAACTATTGCATCGGATACTTGGCTTTCTAGATCTTCTGGATATTTTTTATCATTTGCATAGAATTGGTTGCATACTTCTGTGGTGATTGTAAAACCTGGTGGTACGGGTAAACCAAGCTTAGACATCTCAGCTAGGTTTGCACCCTTTCCGCCAAGTAAATCAGACATATTTGAGTCTCCGTCAGTCTTTTCTTTACTAAATATATAAACCCATTTATTCATAGCTATTCCAAAATATTACCCAGAATTATACCTCAATTTTACTTATATCAAAAATGTTACTTGTTAGATCAATAACAGAATTCAAAAGAAAAAATCTATTCGTTCGTATATTTTTGTCCTCGTCATTTACAATAATATTTTCAAAAAAATCATTTATGGATTCTGCCAAGATGGAGACATCACTCAAATATTTTTTGATCTCAGTTATATCATTAGACTTCGGTTTTTTCTTCCTTAGTTTTTCAATACCTGTGTATAAATTGTTTTCAACGTCACTTGTAAAAATCTTCTTATCAATTTGACCAAAAGTGTTTTGTGATAAACTCTGATCTAAAATGTTGTTGATCCTTTTCAGTGCTTTAAGAAAAGACAAGCCATTATCTTTTTTCATAAACTGACTTAACAATTGGATGCGTGATAAAGTCATATAATAATTTACAAAATCATCATCACGAGTAACAGCGTCGCAAATTCTAACATCATATTTATTATCAAGAATATAACTTAGGAATCTTTCATTCATAAAATTAATTAGTCCTTCCCTGACTGAACTATGTTGTTGTTTTTTTAAAAAGTCTGATTTTTGTAGTATTTTTTCAATAAAGTTTCCAAAATCAAAATCAAGCTCATTTTCGATAATATTCCGAATAAGGCCGTTACCTGCTCTTCTGAGGGCATATGGATCTTTTGAACCTGTCGGTGTCTCGCCTATTGACCAAAAACCAACTAAAGTATCAATTTTATCGGCGACTGAAAGGCAAAAAGAGAGGGGTTTCTTTGGTGTTTGGTCCCGGGGTGTGACTGGCATATAGTGATTTTTAATAGCATCACATACGTCTTCATCATAGCCTTGAAGTTCAGCATAATAACTTCCCATAATACCCTGTAAATCTGGGAATTCGCCAACCATTTCAGATAAAAGATCATTTTTTATTAATTTTGCTGTTATTGGAATATTTTCTAGATTTAAGCCAAGAGTTTGATCAAGCTCTAACGCAATAAGCTCAATCCTCTCAACTTTTGAACCCAAGCTTCCCAATTTCTGATGATAAGTTACACTATTCAATAATCGCAAATTATCGATAAGCGGCTGATCTATATCCCTATCCCAAAAATATTTTGCGTCGTACAATCTTGCAGATAGTACACGCTGATTTCCTAATACAACAGAGTTTCCTTCGTCTGGTGTTTGAATATTTGAGATAAGTATAAATTTATTTGTGAGATTTTTTGTCTTTTTTTCTGTTACAGAGAAATATTTCTGATGACTTCTCATTGATGTCTGGAGCACTTCGTCTGGAAGGTTGAGAAATTTCTCGTCAAATTCAGCGCAAAGTGCGATAGGCCACTCCACAAGACCTGAAACTTCTTCTAATAGTTTTTCGTCTTTTATAACACTGATATCAAATTTTTTTTCAATTTTTGATATTTGTTCTAAAATCAATTCTCTTCTCTGCCCTTGATCGGCTATCACAAGATGATTTGTTAGAGTTTCGAAATAATCGCTTACCCCTTTGATATAGATTTTTTGATTTTTTAGAAAACGGTGCCCGAATGTAAAGTCATTTGCAAATAGATCATCAACATTAATTTTTAATTTATTTACAGAATTATTCTCATAAATGATGGCCATAATATTTCTAAGAGGTCTTACCCACCTTGAATTACCATCGCCCCAACGCATCGATTTTGGCCATGAAAACTTATGTATAATTTCTTCTATTATTGTTGGCAGTATTGTTATTGCCTTTTTTGCAGGAACTACCTCAATATACCGATACCGCTTACCTTTTTTATCATCCAATATATCACAATCATCTGTTGATTTTATATTATTGGATCTCAAAAAACCATTTATAGCATTATCTGGTGAGTCAATTCTGGGGCCAAGCTTTTCAACTGTCATCTCTGCAGTCTGTGATTTCATATTGGTGACTATAAGGGTCAACCTCCGCATAGAATAAAAAGATTGTATTTGTCCAAATTCTAATCCGGCGTCCTCGGTTTGCTTTTTAAATTCCCTATGCAGGTATTCACTCGCTTGCTTTTGCATACGAGATGGAATTTCTTCAGATAAAAGCTCTAAGATAAAATCAGACATTATATTTTTTATAACCCTCAATCACTTTATTCGTGTCGCGATCCATGCATCGGCAGATAACTTTGCTAAAGCTCTTACCCTTAAAATGTACCCCTGTCTTTCCGTAACCGATATGGCCCCACGAGCATCAAGTATATTAAATAAATGTGATGCCTTTATGCATTGATCATAGGCAGGAAGGGCGAGATTATTCTCTGCAAGCTTTTTACATTCAATTTCAATTTCACTAAAATGTTTCATTATCATTTCAACATTTGCGTAATTAAAATTATATTCTGAATATTCTCTTTCAGCTTCCTTAAAAACATCTCCATAGGATATATTATTGTCACCAAATAAACCGTTGTAGTTTAATTCGTAGACATTATCTACACCTTGAACATACATCGCTAATCTTTCTAGTCCATAGGTGAGCTCACCCGTAACAGGTCTACAATCATAACCACAGACTTGCTGAAAATATGTAAATTGAGATACCTCCATACCATCACACCATACTTCCCAACCGAGACCCCACGCACCGAGAGTTGGGCTCTCCCAATCATCTTCAACAAATCGTATATCGTGCTTACTTTTATCAATGCCAATATACTCTAAGCTATTAAGATATAAATCCTGTATATCATCTGGTGACGGCTTCAAAACAACTTGAAATTGGTAATAATGCTGCAGTCTATTTGGATTCTCACCAAATCGCCCGTCTGTTGGCCTACGTGATGGTTGAACATACGCAGCGTTCCACTGGTCTTCACCAAGCGCTCTTAGAATTGTGCCAGGGTGGAACGTTCCGGCTCCAACCTCCATATCATAAGGCTGTAAGATTACACAGCCATTGCTTGACCAAAAATCTTGAAGCATCAAGATAAGATCTTGAAATGAATTCTTTGGGTCTCTTGTGGTTTGAATATTTTTAGGCATTTTTCAGTCAATAATTCGTATTAAGTTCGTCTATATCTATATAAAAAAATTTGTAATTACCATACAATTTTTTTTTGTATTTTACTAGATTTGATAAAAATAATCAGATTGGGTTAGATCAATACGTGCCCTGCCTCTTAACGTGTCTTCAACCCTGTCGCTGAAAGACCCACTTTCTTGATGTAAAACAACTTGGCGTAGGACTCTTGTTTTTGCATTAGATCCTTTCCTAAAACTCAGAATAAAACGTTGTACTTCACCATTCATATTTGAAATTAAAGGTAATATGGTAATGCTACCAAGACCAGACAACAGGCAAATAATACGGTTTAGATTTTCAATTTTATTAATAATTGTAATTGTGCCTTTAAATTTTAATAATTTAAGAGAGTTGTTTATCCACTCATCAAGATTAGATCCATCATGATATTTGGTTATGTTTTGGTAATGAGATTTTGATTCATTGACAGTTTCTATATCAAAATAAGGAGGATTCATAAATATCGAGTCAAATTTTAGATTTTTTTCATTACCAATATTAAATGATAAATTCTTTTTTAGTATATCGACATGTTTTATATGGATACTGCCTTCTAACTTATTTAGCGCAACATTCCTAGTTGCGAGCTGTATGTTTATTGGATCATTATCAATTCCAATGATTGTTATATCCTTAAAGTTCGATCCTAAAGCAATTGATGACGTTCCATTACCAACACCTACATCAAGTACTTTAAAGCCAGGACCTACTGGAACAGCCGCTGATAGAAGTATTGTATCTGTATTGGATCGACCGCCATCCACAAGCTGTTCTATTATAATTTTCCCATCGAGAAATTTATCCACACTTGTTGGAAGAGTAATCTTTTTTATCTTCGACATGCATACACAATCTAAATTTATTTATTTATATCAAAAAATAATTTATACCTTATGTAAACAAAAAAACAGATTTATGGCACTGCAAAAAAAATATGGAATTGAAGAACTCATATCTCTTACAAAAAAAGATATGGGGCTTGTCAATGATCTAATTATTCAGAGGACTATATCTAATACAGATATGATTCCAAAAGTATCACAGTATCTTATTTCATCTGGGGGCAAACGCTTAAGGCCTATGCTAACCATAGCTTCGAGTAAATTATGCGAGTGTAAAAATAATTATTATATTCCCTTGGCTGCGGGTGTTGAGTTCATGCATACCGCAACATTACTTCACGATGATGTTGTTGATGATAGTGAAATGAGGAGGGGTAAGATCGCAGCAAGAATGCTTTGGGGAAACGAGGCAAGCGTGCTTGTTGGTGATTATTTACTGGGCGAGGCATTTAAGATGATGGTTGAGGCACAATCAATAAAAGCACTAGAAGTTCTCTCAAATGCGGCTACAGTTATTGCTGAAGGGGAGGTAATGCAATTAGTTTACTCCAGTCACTTAACGATTACACCTGAAATGTACTTTCAGATCATAAATTATAAAACTGCAAAATTATTTAGCGCTGCGTCAGAAATAGGCGCAATAATTTCAGACTCCAGTATAGAAACTGCTGAGATCTTGAGGGATTTTGGATCATATCTTGGTATTGCATTTCAATTATCAGACGATGCCCTAGATTATACCTCTACAATTGATAATATTGGAAAAGATATTGGTGATGATTTTTTTGAAGGAAAGGTCACTTATCCCATAATTGTTTCATATGAAAAATCAAATGAAGAAGAGAGAAAACTATGGGAAAGGTTGATAAATAAAAAA
>CETE01149170.1_pt1 | contig 13973 bp, 6 predicted proteins | sample 531241 | NCBI WGS metagenome assembly CETE01 (sample SAMEA2622336, study PRJEB7988) | marine metagenome | biome: marine biome (ENVO:00000447); feature: deep chlorophyll maximum layer (ENVO:xxxxxxxx); material: "saline water (ENVO:00002010), including plankton (ENVO:xxxxxxxx)" | depth 30 m
TTTCAAAATGAAAAAGGAGTAGACGCCAGAAATCATACAATAGAAGTTCGCGCTATTGGTTATATAGAAAATGATATACACGATATATCATTCGCACCAAACAATGAGAACGCATCTTTTTTTTCAAAAATAGAGACCAACATTTCTAATACAGCCATGAGCGGTATTAGTTTTAATTATAACGTAAATAAAACTGACCAAAATGATAACTTTATAACGTGTGATCTTTCAATTAATTATATAGGGGCAGGTGGTGATAAAACAACACCATCTGCAATTAAAATTAAAACTGTACCAGAGCCGCCGGTGAGTGAATTCCAGGAATTCGATTTTGATTATACAAAAGTTAGAAATAATGATTATTTTATAAACTTTAAGAAAGTTTACTTTTACATCAATAATAACACATACAATTTGCTAGAAACAGATATGACAGATGTAGAACCTAATCCCATCTTTTATTATCCACAGCATCCACATGAAGTGTGGAGGACTCTTGCGATTAACCGCGTCAATGGAGACGTGAGAATAAAAATGCAAGTACAAAATTTTTTTGGAAACTGGTTTGATATATCTTATGATAGTGGGGGAGACAGTCCAGGTATTTTAGGTTTAATTAGCCAAAAACTTAGTCATTCTACTAATAACTTAACTCTGCACAATTTTAGCGAAGAAACAGGAATTCTAACATTCGATAGTTCATTTAACATGCCCAAAATTGATACTAATAAAATTCAGCCTAAAATTCGTTATATTCTTAAAATAACTGAAAATGCCAACGATGTTACTCATACCGAAGAAACATACGATCTATCTTATAATGACGTAATAAAAGGTAAGATAACTAGAACTTATAAAGATTCAAAATATTCATATACTTTTTATCCAATTGGTGATATAGAACCATTCAATCAAGTTTATATCACATGGCCACCGTCTGATTTGACTAATGAGCAATTTCTAGATAAAACCTATGTTATTAAATTAAAAATAGAGTACTTAGATATATTTACCAATCAATCATTAAATATTACATCTGAATCACATGATATTTTAGCCAATTTTAATGAACATTATAATTTTAGTTTTAATAACTTAATAGGTGAGTTAGATATTTCCAATGAAGATATTACTAATAGTTATGATAAACTAGAATTTAAACTTGGTGTGAAATTTAGTTACAAAAATGGTGAGGATACAATTAAAAATACAACATATGTTATGCCTCAAGTAATTAAAAGGGTCTATCAGCAGGATACTATTTCCTACACAAATCATTTTGTGCATGTTGATTCAAACATGGAAAAATATAAAAGCATCAAGATAACAGATTTCACTTCTATAGATAACATAATTATTAATAAATATGATAGTTCATATAATATTCAGAATTTTATTGTTAATCATGTAAGTGCGAATAACGATGATGACGTTACACTACGATTTCATTATAGTAATTTTTTTATTCAACCGGGGGTTATCGAATCACAGGACAGCAGCGATGTGAGGGACCGTATACTGAGAAATATATTAGGTGAGCCCTCTAATAATAAATTTGCTCTAATAGATATTGTAAATCCGTCTAGCTCCATGGTGTCACCTATTAATCTATTTGACCAACATTATTATATATTGAATATAGACCAAACCACCACCGACGCCACCATTGAAGCTGCCAAAAAAGCCAAACATGACTACTTAAAAAAAGTTATCTCAACCGCGATTGAGAATGCAGTCACTGCCGATTACAATGTCAAAAACTTTACTACAAATCCCGATCTCGATAGCATCAAAACATCGATCAGCGAAGCTATTAATATTAATTTACAGCTCGCCGATCTGGCCACCAAGAGTACCAAAGATGAGTTCAAGGAAGCCCTTGCTTGCGTAGCAAATGATAAGAGTGTTGCTGCAAACGTCTTTGGGAGTAAAGAAAAAGCAGAAGAAAACATTGCCAGAATCGCATCCTGTGTCTACGAGGATGATGATTCGCCGACAGTCATTTCCCAGAGAGCCGATCAGTTCCTCGTAACCAATTACACTAAACTGATTAACAACCACTTTCACCTCTACCATCTTTTACAACTGAAATCATACTATAAGAATCCCTTAAAAGTCCAATTATCAATCGCGCGAGCGCTTTGGCCCTCGACTACTGTTCTTATCCCGGGTGAGGAGGCGGTATTGATTGCCACGCTTGAAACTCTTAAAAAGACAGAAAAATATACGACAAATAACTGGATAGAAACTTATATTAAATCCTACTTCATCGTGTTAAACACCCAGCTTTCCGCATCGTACTTCCCCGGCACCGCCCTTGTTCCCGGGACTCTTCTTGGCGGCCTCGCCCATGATGGTGTCAATGCCTTGATGGCAGCAACAGCGTATCCTCGTTCGCCCAACGCAAACCCGAGTCAACCTGACATCGGACGCATCTTTGGTTCCGCCATCATCGCCCTCGTCGTTGCTGCCAAAACTATATCTCAAGCTCCCATCCCAGCGGATGCGAGTGGGGCCCCCGCCGGTTTCATAGACTACTCCAACAACATCGGTCTCCCAGCGGACACAATCCATAACATCTACAACCTGAATATGGACTCTGAAAATAAATATTATAAGAATTTTGTATGGTCGGCATTTATAAAAAAAGATTCTTCTCATGATGAAAGTCTAGTTAATTATCCACTAAATTATAACATTGATGATGGTAATGGCATAACATTTGGCGTCGAGGAGAATGACACCACACAAATTTTAAGTATTAATAATTGGTTAAAGCCTAATGATATCATATTGAACAAAACAGTGAATGGAAAATTTTATAATAATGAGACAATTATTGGAGGACCCGCCCTTATGGAGAATATTAAGGAGGCAACCCGCGACGTGTCCAACTCTATTATAAGAGTACGTATTAACAGAAATAATAGTATTAATACTATTTCCAATAATACGTCAGCAGAACCATTACAATATTTACAAAACATAAAAACATCATATTATACAATAAAAAATAACTTTATAATTATGAATGGTTTGCGAAACTTTCATATACAGCCATCTTCTACCGCTCCTCCTCCGCTTAAAGATAATCAACCAGGGCGATATAATTGCAAGTAAGAAATCCTTCGAGGGACACAGCGTCAGTGCTATCTTCAAGTTAATTTAGATATTTCTATCTTACCTAATACCGATCCAAACGTTGTATATTAATAACCAAAATAAAAATATTAAAATATTAAATATTAAATATTAAATATAATTTGTAATTAATATTTAAAATGATAAATAACAAAAAAAAGGGAACTAAAAAAAAAGATCGTGAAGAACGTAAAAAAAAAGTAGAAATCCAATATTGTACAAAAGAACAACGTCAAGAAAGAGTAAAGGAAATACTAGTAAAATTAAGTGAGTTTGAATTAAATATAAAATATGAACCAGTAAGAAAATTATATGAACTTTTTAAAAAATATATCAACGAAGGAGAGAGAATAGAAGTAAATATTCCATTTCCAGATATTAATAGAAGAATTAAAGGTTTATTAGCAATCTCTCTTAAAGAAGAAACTTGGATTAATTTAAAAAACGAAAAATTCTAAAATTAGTCTTTTTATAAATAAAATAAAACTAGTTTTTTGATATAAACATATTTATTTGTTCATTCTGATTAATATTATTATAGTTATTATAGGGAATATTATTTGTTTTACACCAATCAATACATTTTTTAATATTTTTAATTTTAATTGATTGTAATTTTTGTGTTTTTTTTTCGTCATTTTCAATAAATCTTATTGTTGTTAAAATATTATTTATTTGTTTATTTCCAAATATAGCGTTTGATTCTTCTATTTTATTTTTAAAAAAATAATTTATTTTACAATTTAATATAGAACAAATATATTTATCTTTATTAATAGGCAAATTTAAATTAATTAATATATCTTTAAATATTTCAAAATATTTTTCACTATCATCGAGTTTAAAACCTGAACAAATAATATATTTTTCTGAATTTGCCATTCTACTTGTCTTAGGTTTACAAATTTGAAGATCTTTATAGAAACAACTCAATATATATAAAATTTCCACCGATATTTTTAAAAATGTATCAAAAACCTTCAATATAAAAATACCATTTTTCTTTTGCATCATAATTGCATAAAATACTTCCGTTAAAATAAGCCTTGATGCCATTAATTCTTGTTTATTAAAATCTATAGAAAAATCAAATCCTCCGTCAGCAGTAATTATTTCCATTGAATTTTTAAATTGCTGAACACAATAAATAAAATTACAAGGACTATATAAATTACCTGTTTTATCTTTCCCATTTATAATTTTAACATTTTTATTTGTTTTTAAAAAAAACATTGCCTTACTCCACCCAGGAACATTTTGGTCTAATGGATCATTTAATGACATACCATAATAAAGGTCATTTTTATTATTTCTATAGTAATTAGTTGCTTCAATAAATCCACCGGGTCCTTCTGCTAGATGAAATGTTTTGATATTTTCATCATTTTTATAATTTATATAGTTATAAATTTCTATTAATTTAAAAAAAGCCCTTGAAAGGGGTTTGATTTTACTAATTGCCTGTTTACTTATAGATAATGGCGTGTGAATGTATTCATACTCATTAGTATATTTTTTAATATTTGACCACGAAATTGGGAAATCATCAATTTTTTTTTTGGTTGTATTTAAATATTTAAAAAGGCTACTTCCAATATATATATTGTTTTCTGTTCTATCAAAAAATTTTAAGTTAAAAATCTTTTCATTACAAATATTTAGTTGTTGCAATTTATATATAAACATTAATATAATTCATAATTAATATTTATATGTTTTTAAGTTTAAATATTGTTAGCATTGTCAGTTACTCTATGTAGACTCTGCAGTATTAGTTACTCTATGTAGACTCTGCAGTATTAGTTTTAGACGGTTTTTTCAATTTAAATTTTTTAAATTTTTTTGTTTTTATAATTTTAGGTGTTATACTTCCAGGAGCGGTTGAAACAGGTAAGGCTGTTGCGGTTGTTTCTTCCATTTGTTTTTTTGATTCTTCAAGGGATTCTTTTAACATTTCTGTAGCAGCACTTTCTTCGGGTTTTGTTTTCAAAATAATTTTGCCCAATTTTTTAATACGTGGTTTTATAATTTTTGCTGATGGTAAAATAGAATCAACATTATCTTTAGTTTCTTCAGATGAAAGTTGTATCATATCCCTACAAACATTTTCAGCATTAACATCCCTTACTTTCTTAAATATAAAATAATTATTTAAGAATGATATTTTTTTTTCATTTAGTGTCATAGTATTGGCATTATCTAAGGCTTTTTTACTATATTTTCTTAATTTAATATCATTAATCATGTTATTATGTAAATCTTTAAAATTTCCAATTGATGATGGAACACCCAATTGCTTAGCTTCATCCTTTTTAACTAGTGTAAAACCATAATTTTCTATTAGTCTAGTTAAATAATCATAATTAACTAAATATTCAGCAAATACTTTATTAATAGATTCTTGATACACTTCTATTTTTTTACCTATACTGGTATCATTATCTTTTAACTCTTCATCCGCATTAGTATATTGTTTTTTTATTTCCCACATTTTATTTTTATTATTATCTAAGATAGATATAGTTTCTCCTTCGTTTTTATCTTTTAACAAGCTATAAATTGCTTTGCCATCATAACTAGAACCAATAAAATACCCCCCAACTTTACAACATTCAGAAACATTTCTTAAGAAGTTATTTAAGGTAATAACATTTTCAAAAAAGTAATGAATAGAGAATTGATTAGATACAATATCAAAACCGTCTTTTCCTACACCATAGTGTCTATATACACCTTTTCCAAGTATTTTTTCATCTTTAGGACCATCGCCAAATACAGCTCTAGTTATTTGTTTACCCTTTTCATTTAAACAAGCTTCGCCTGATTTAATATTCAGAGAGCTATTTGCATTTACAAATAAAGCATAAGGCATAAATTTATATGTTTTTCTAAAATTTAAATATCTAGCATATGCACCATTTAATCTATTTTCAATATTATCTCTAGAGAGATCTAACCCGAAAACAAAAGACAATTTTGAACCAATCCATTTTGGAAAATCACCACCTTTACCAACTGTCATATCAATTAAATTGTTTCCTTTTTTTGAGACAGCTGTTATAAGAAGTCTTTTAACATACAAATTATGAAAATCTCTTAATCCTTTTGTAGTAGTTTCCTTATTATTTAAATTATTATAATAAACATTAGAATCAGTTAACTCTTTTGGTATATTTTCTCCTAACATTAACATCTCTTCAGTAACTGGATGATGTATGGAGTTCCACACACCCTGTGCTGTATTATAAGAATTACCATAATTTCTACCACCATTTCTATATTCAGCAGTTTTATCATATCTAACTTTGATAGGTATCCATTGCCATAACTTTTCAGCAGTTTGTTCATATCTAAATTCAACAATTGTTTCATCTTCAATAATTTCTTTTTGATTTTCTGTTGTAATAAATTTTTGAGAACCTATTTTTTTAAGCATAATATTACATAAATATGCGGGATATGGAGGTGTTGGATTAGTTGGATAAAATGGAACAGGTTTATAACTAGACCTATCTTCACTATAGTTATTTCTAGTAACATTATCTTGAATAACATCTTCAGCCGGATTTAAATATCCATCTCTATTTTCATCAAACCCCACTCTTAATTGTAAAACTTTATACTCTTTAATATTAGATTCAGAACCAACATTATCACCTGATTCAAATATATTTTTAATAACATCTTGTTTTGCTTCGGTTTTCAGTGTTGTAACTAGGAAATCTATTGTATTAAGATGACTTGGTTTCCATTTCAAAGATGAGAACCACGTTTTTTTAATTGGGTCTAACATTTCGCCCATTTTATCACTAGCAACACCTTTATCTGCTGGTGTAAATATTAACCCATCGGTTTCATATTCAAACTGTGAACTATTAATTCTCTCTAATATATTTTTACAATTTTGAAAAATAGCTCCATTTTTTTCATCCGAGTAAAGAAATTTTTTTGATTTTATTTTTAATGGTAAAATATCTCCTACAAATGGCATAAAATTAATTTCTTTTATTAATTTTTTTAATTCAATTAATCTACCCTGTTTTTCATTATCATCGCTTTCAATGTAAAATCCATTGGGTCTTAGATCAACTTTATTAATGTAATAAATATCAAAGGCTAAGTAATTATTAATAAAATTTTGATTTTTATCTTTTAAAACATGTTCACCATCAATAATAGTATTAAAATAATTTTTAGTATCTGTTTTAACTCCTGTAAATTGCACTCTCATGTTTGTATCGATTAAATATATTTTGCCATTTTTAGATATGAATAAAAGTTTTCTATAACCATCAGCTTTTTCAGTAACAGTGTAAGAAGTTCTAATATTAGGAATTGAAACATCATCGCTTAATGGAATAATATTTTTAAGTTCTAAAGAAACCGATGACGGTCCAACAAAATCTTTTGTTCGTATTCTTCTATCTGGTTTATTTTTATTATACAAAATACTCATATAATTATCAAGAACCGCGTCTTGTTCATTAATTGAAATAGGAAAATTACTTTCTTGAATTCCAGATAATATTAATTTAATACACTTTTTTATAACATATAAAAGATAACTTTCTGCATTTTTTTTATTATCAGGTGTAATAATTATAGGATATCTTTCGTGTGTTTTATCAACTTCTATTTCTATCTCATATGATTCTGAATTGTTAAATACATTACTATTTTCAACACGGTATTCAGGTATCATTCTACCATTTGTTTTATTAGAAGATCTAACTACACTAAGGTCTACTTTTATTGGATAATCGGGATGTGTATATGTGAATCTTTTAATCAATCTAAATATTTTTTTTTGGTTTTGCCATTTTTCTAACATATCTTTTACGATACCAAATTCTGGTTTTAAATTTTTTTCAGTTTTGTAATTTATTCTAAATCCAAAATCATTATAATCTATTGGATATAAACGGTCATCATTATGAATTTTAATTGTTTTTTGAATAAATGTACAATCTCTTGGATTATCAATAGTATCTGTATTACAATAATCTTGTATAGTTTTAAGACCGACAATTGTTGTTCTAATATTACTCATATTGCTCTTACCTGTCCTCTCATTAATGAATTGACTTTGAATATTTAAATGATAGTTACCACTACTATTATTTGATGTAAATCCTAAAGATTTAAGTCTACTAATAACATTTTCAAATTTAATTCTGGTAATTTTATCGTATCTTGAACCAAATACTACTTCTAATTCATCGTTACGTGTTCCTTCGTCAGAAGTATATATTTCTATATATTTTTTTAATAAATCTTTGTTTTCTAAACGATTCATTATTTATATATTATTAAAATATAAATAATGTTTAATTCAATTTAAATTTTAGATTTTATGATATCATAAAGTTCTGTTTTTTTATATTTTTTGCCTTCTGAATTTTTTATACTAATTTTTAATTTTTTACATATTTCTTGTATTTCATTTAATTTATAATTGGATATTGCTTTTATTGGTTTATTAATATTTGTAATAATATAATAATTTTCTAAAAAATCTTTAACAATTTCTTTATTTTTTTCTTTATTTAGATTTAATGAATATTCCATATCATTAAGTTCAACAACTTCTTCAACGGTTTCGGTATTAAATTTTTCATGATAGATACTATTATTTTTTTTAAGAATAATATTAATATTATTAATAAAACAACAACATAAAAATGTTGAAACGCTGATTGGTATTTCCCCATTAAGTTCTGATTCTAACACATTAATTTTCCATTTTTTAGCTTTTATAAGATGTTTATTGTTTCTTATTTCTTCTATAATTTTAATTTTTTCTTGTTTTTCTTTTATAAATGTATTATTATTTAATAGCTCATAGCTAAAAAAACCATATTTTATTATATAATAATACCAAAATAACTTATCTTTTTCGTTAGCAATAAAAAAATTACTTTCTTCTTTGATAGCTGTTGGAATTTCATTAATTTTTTTATTTTCTTTAGTTACTTTATTTTCAATATTTTTAGAAAACTTCTTAAATAATTCATTATTAAACTGATATGTTAGTAATTTATCAACTTCTTTAGATAACATTATTCTTCTACTGTAATCATACTTTTGTTATCTTTATTATCTTTATTATCATAATATGTTTTTTTATAATGTTCTTTATCTTCTTCAACCTTATTAAGTTGTTGTTGTTGTAATTCAACATACAAAATATAGTTTTTAATTTGGTCTATAATTTTTTTATTTAATAAACTCATATTAATAAAAACACCATTACTATTTTTTGTATAATTTATATTAGATTCTTTTAAAATATTAAAAATTCTTTCTTGGTGTATTTTTTCCATTTTTTCAATATCATCTCTTAAACATTCTAAAGTTACCCCTTCCATTTATATAATTTATTGATATTTGATTTAAGCTTTTTTACCTTTAATAATTAATTTTGATTTTTTTAAACGATTTGTTACTAATTCACCGATAACTGAAATATATGTATCATTTAACTCATATCTAATACCAACTATTTTAATAATTATTTCATCGTCGACATTAATAGTTGAGAAATTTTTATTTTTATAATGATGGTCTCTCGCTATAAACGCAATTATAGGAGATGTATCTCCTTTCAATTCACATCTTAAACCTGCTTTTGTAACATTTTTTACTACTACTTTCATATTCATTCCTTCAACTGGATTACATATTAAACATTCAAAATTAACGTTAAATATGGCATAGGTAGCCATTAGCCGTCCACACGTATAATTTAAAATTCTAATTGATCGGCTTTTAATATATCCTTCTCTAATACATTTTCCTTCATACTCTCTTACTAAACTTTCTAAAAGTAATTCTGGAACGTTATTGCCAATAGAGCTAAATGGTAAAGTTACCTTTCTATTTAAAGCATTTAACATATAATTACCTACTCTTTTATTGAAGGGTTTGTTAAAGGTTTTAGATTTCTCCATAGCTAATATAATAAAATATTATATCTTTATTTAACTTCAATTTAAAATAATATTTTATTATACTTTTAAAATTCACTATTTATTAATTATATAAGTGTTCTACTGTATTAAAAAACCATTTTTTATTATTTATTTTTTTTTCATCATTATATCTCAATAATAATTCCATCTCAACACAAAATTGTTTTTTATTATAAGGTACAACTAAATGATCGTCAAACTGTTTAATATCTTTATTATCAACAAATTCTTTTTTATCAGAATTTGTAATGCTAACTATTTTTTTATCAGGATATTTATATTTAATATAACCCAAAACATCGTTTATTTTTTCAACTATTATTTTTTTATTTGATAAATTATCACACATTGTTCCTGTATTTCTTTTAATAGTTTCATCTTTCATTTTGAAAGTTATACCTTCACCTTTATATGGTGCTAAAAATCCTATATTATCATTTATGTCATCCTTATTTTTTATTTTAAATTTACCTACACTTTTCTTAAAAATATCTTCTCTATTATAAGATTTTTTAAAGTTTTCTTTCCAACAATCATCGTGGAACGAAATAAAAGTTACTTGTTCATTTTCATTTTTATTAAAATTAGCTAAAATATAAATTTTATTTCCACTTTCAGTCAATATTAAAAATTTATTTAAAAAATTATTTAAGCTTTTAAAAACAAATGTATCTTTTATACTATCATATTTTGATTCTCCATCTTGAAATTCTTTATTTATTGAATTATTTAAAATCTCATTTACAAAAATTAATAAATTTATCTTTTCTTCATATGATAATGTATCTATTATATGATCAAATGCTAATTTATAGAGTTCTTCTTTATGTATTTTATTCCATTTATTTAAACTTAAAATTGCCCAAGCTGCATTTCTAACCCAGTCTTGTTTTTCTTTATCGGTTTTCATTTTTTTAGGATTTCTTAAATTATTGTATTCATTAATTAGTTTATTAAATATTATTCTGCTTTTTTCTAAATCTAACTTATAACAATCTGTTTTTTTAATATCTTCTATTCTTTCCTTGACATTATATATAATCTTCTCTCTTTTAAAATCTACTGGGTGTGTTCTTTCATATACACTTTCTGGATTTTTACTATCTAACTCAATCGGTTGGTAAAAATAATATTCGCCTACATTTACTAATCTTCCTAATCTTCCCAACATATCTGTAATATATTCATTTTTATCCTTTACTAAAATATCTAAAGCATAATTTATTTGATCTTCGGGATTAATTTTATTTCTATTTATAGCTTGTATTAGAGAGATTTTATCATAAAAATATGTTTCTTTAAATAAAGTCTTAACTTTTTGTAAAATATTATCAATATTCATTAATATAAAATCTTCATTATATGTTGATATATCAATATCTAATATTTCTTGTGATCTAGAATTACAATCATAATCGCATAAATCAAAATCACACGATAAACTATTGTTAACTTCTCCAATTTTTAAATCTATTTCCACTTTATTAGATAACCGTTGAATAACAGAATTGTTAATTCGGTCTTGTGAATAATTTTGACCCTTTTTATTTAATAAACAATCAACTGAATTTTCTTTTAATAATCTGGTAATTTTTGCTATTTTTTTTGCCTTTTCTTCCGCTAATCGGTATAAATACATATCAACGGCTTCTATATCTTCTCTTAATTTTGTTCCGTATAAATTTATCATTACATTTCTTTCTTCGTAAGGTAATTGACAATGACTTAAATTTCTAACTCCGCGTCCTATAATTTGATCTTGTCTATTTAAATTAAACCACGGATCTAAAATATGTATTTGGCGAATATTTTGGAAATCTAAACCCTCGCTTCCTGCTTTTGATACAATAATTACTTTTACTCTTTCTCCATTTTTATTATCTGGACCTGTTACCGATTTTATTTCTTTTTCGACATCTGATGTTAATTTTCTATCCCCTGAAATCATTGCATATTTTGCAGGAGAAAATTTTTCGTTTTTTTCCCTAGGTTTCATTGTATAAGCATTTAGTTGTTCTATTTTTGAATCTTTAAATAGTGAACCATCATTACCATATCTTGTGACACCCATTTCTTCTAAAGCTAATGCTATAGGTATACATCCACCATCAATATATTGAGAATAAACAAATATAATACCTTTAGACTCTCTTATTGAATTGCAGATATAAGATATTTTTGAACTGTATTTTGAAATGTTATCGGGTGAAAATATTCTTCCATATTTTTCTAAAATTTCCTTTTTATAAGTGAAATTTCTTTTTGTTTTAACATCATAATTCATAGTTCTCGTTAATCCTCTTGTTCCATATAATTCTCTATACACATCTTTATCTATTTTCTCGCTTTCATTTTTACTTATTTCATCTTCATCATCGATTTTACTAACTTCACTATCCGTTTTTCCTTCACCTATTTTGCTTCTAATATCTAATGTATCATCGCTAATATCAAAATCATTTCTATCTTTAATAATCTCGTGAGGGTATATCATATTTAACCCCTGTGTTAAAGGTTCTAATAACGTATAAGAAAATCCTTTACTAGTTTCTTTAAATTCCTTTCTTTTTTTTAGTGAATCTAATATTATATTATAACCTTGATTTTGATAATCTTCTAAATTAGTCATTACCAAATCCAATTTTTCTATTTTATTTTCAATTTTATATCCGTTTATTTGATTAGTTGGATATGTCCAACTGTTATCTTCTAACAAACTTTTATATGAATCGGGGTTATTTGCTATTTTTGGATAAATAATATATGGAAAAGTAAATGGGTTATTACCCTTAACATATGAAACATAACCTGTCATCTTTTGAATTAGTAATTCTTTACCTCCTTCAATAAAATCCCCTTCATTATTAAATATTTCTTTTGGTTCTATTAAAAACCTGTTATCATTCGCATTTAATAAATTCAATAACCATACAATTTCAAGATGACTATTAAACATAGGCGTAGCAGATAAAATAAGTAATTTCAAATTATTCGTTGCCTTTGCTAATTTTGCTAAATATTTTACACTTGATTTTTTTGATTTTTCGTCTATCATTCTTAAATTATGAACTTCGTCAATTATTATCATTCTATTGGAAAATTCTTTTTTTAATGCTCGGTTTTGTTTTTCTTTTGCCTTTTTATCACTATCTCCTCTAACAGATGTTCTTTTCATAACTCTTTCTAAATAATTTGAAAACTGATTATATCCAAAAAACTGATAAGATAAATGTATAATTCTTTTAATCTGTCTAACTACCTTCTCTCTAGCTAAACCTTTTATGTTCATTGGATTTATTTCTTTTATAAATTTATTTCCCGTACAAGCTTTAATATTCCATAAACCATTTACTAATTGTAATTTTCTTTCATCAAAAAGTTGTAAAATGAAATTTTTTTGAACCGCCGGCGAAGCTACTACTATAATTCTTTTTGTAATACCAAGTTGTTTCATATATGTTCGCATTTCTTCGCTAATTGAGATTGCTGAACACGTTTTACCTGTCCCAACATCATGGTATAAAAGTAAACTGTTATATGGTGTTTGAAATGACATGAAATTTCTTACGAACATTTGATGTGGAGATAATTCAAATTCTTTATTATTACACGCTTTATTTGCCAATTCTTTAATATTTTTAAACTCATCATCAGTTCTTTCTTTATATTTATAATCATTAAACTCTTTTTTTGAAGCTATTTTTTGATTAAAATTTGGATCATCTAATATTGGATATAAAAAATTGTATTTTTCATCGTTTTCCGCTAAAAATCTATTTTTATTACTAATTTCTCTAATGTTATTTTTTGATTTTTCTTCAACATCATCGTCGTCACCATCTGTTACTTCTTCAACATCAT
>CETE01017170.1_pt1 | contig 13879 bp, 7 predicted proteins | sample 531241 | NCBI WGS metagenome assembly CETE01 (sample SAMEA2622336, study PRJEB7988) | marine metagenome | biome: marine biome (ENVO:00000447); feature: deep chlorophyll maximum layer (ENVO:xxxxxxxx); material: "saline water (ENVO:00002010), including plankton (ENVO:xxxxxxxx)" | depth 30 m
AATCAAGTCCACTTTCAGTTATACTTACAATTTGACCACCACTAACAGTTTCTTTTTTAACAAATTCAAGACCTCCACCACCACCAGCATTACTCAAAAGGTTGGCTGGTATAGCACCAGTTAAGTTTGCTGATGTTAAAGAAGTTAAAGCTGAACCATCAATAGCTGGTAAAGCCCCTGTTAAATTAGATGATGGTAAGGATGTTAAGTTTGCACCAGATCCTGTGAAATTTGTAGCTGTACAATCACCATTTACAGTTGCACCAGTACTAGTAAGACTTATTGTTGAGGAAGCGTGTTGTGTAGATTGTATAGTATCTACTTTTATTTTTGACATAATTCTAAATTGTTATACATAGGTCATAGTTGAACCGGCAACTACAGTTAAAGTAACTCCACTTACGATTGTTAATGGAGATGCAGATAAATAGTTTTTACTCGCTGTAGTTGTAAAATCATTATCCATTTGATTCTCTGCTTCAACAAATAATTCTTCGTTACTGCCTCCTACTAAACCGCCTCCTACACCGTACAAGGCAGAACCATCAATAGCTGGTAAAGCTCCTGTTAAGTTTGCTGCATTCAAAGTAGATCCATCAATATAACCAGCACCATTAGTAATATTACTGTTGTTTAAAGTAATATCTGCTGAACCGTCAAAAGCAACACCAGCTATATTTCTTGGCGTGGTAAGTGTTGCTGCTGATCCTGTAGTGTTTTGGTTAAGAGTATTGACAGAAAATGAAGTTCCAGTAAGGGTTAAACCTGATCCAGCAGTATAAGTAGTTTGATCTACCCAACTAAGACCACCTGTTCCATCAGTTTTTAAAACTTGGTTAGCATTTCCGTCATCATCTGGAAGGGTTAATGTATAGCTAGCACCACTAGAATGTGGTGGTGACTTTATTTTTACCCCGTGATTACCGTTAGAACATCTAAGTTCTAATGTTCCACCATCACCTGTAGGTGTACCATCACCATTAATTTGAACTACTCCTGTACCATTAGGATCTAAAACAATATCACCATTAGTAGTACTTGTAGTTATCTTATGTGTCTGTACATCTAAATTTGCTGCAAGTTGAGGTGAACTATCTTGATCTAAATCTGTATTGACATCAACAAACTCGACACCATCCGCAGTTGAATTAACTTTAACTGTTTTGCCCGCTGCTCCTGTGTAGTTTGTTGGTGAATCAGATAGTCCAGTAAATGTACTAGATCCTCCACCTCCACCTGTATCATCGGCAATAACAAATTTAGAACTAGATGCTTGATATTTTAAAATTTTATTATCAGCTACACCTGTTGTATCTACGTCTGATAAATCGTTAATGCCAGTGACTAAACTAGGTTTGTTTAATATTTCAGAATTTCCGGAATTAGAGTTCCAGTCAGCATTAACATTAACTTCAGCTCCAGATGCGATGCCAGCTAATTTACTTTGTTCTGTATCTGTAAAAGCATTTGTATTTGCTTCACCTTCATATGCTGTTTTTATTTCTGCTCCAGTTTGATCCGCAGTGGAATTTGGTTCAATATTCTGTAACTTAGTTTTTTCAGCATCTGTATATGCGTTAGTATTGCTTTCTCCTTCATATAGTGCTTTTATTTCTGCACCTGTCTGATCATTTTTAGCATTAAACTCAATAGTGTCTAATTTAGACTTATCACTAGCAGACATACTTCCAGCATTAGATGAAGAAGCTGCTTGTAATTTTGATCCTTCTATAGCTGCTGCTGCATTAACGTCAGCATTAACTATTGCTCCATCCACAATTTTAGATGATGTTACTGAACCATCTTGTAATTCTGGAGCTTCTATTGGTTGGTCTTGTAATTCATGAATTGCATATAGTGCTTGTTCAGTATTTGCATTCAAATCACTAGAACGGATAACTGATCCTTGAGAAAATACTACTCTAGGATCATCGTCTCCACTAATTTTACCTACTGTTGTTTGTCTATATATTCTTACGTCTACACCAGATTTAGGTGCTCCAGTACTTTCCTGTAAGGTACTATCAATACTGGTATTATTAAATTCTATTTGTGTGGGATTAGTAGTCGTATCTACTGTGTATTTAGTTGTTGCTTGTGTTACTCCATTTAGAGAAACTTTTACGTCTTCAGTTTTTAGAATGGGAAAGGTGTAGGTAAAAATCTTTTTAGATCCATTAGCTGCACCTCCACCATTATCAGTGTATGTACTTGGCATTTTCCCTGTTTGTTATTAAAAAAGGGCGGATTATTTGTTTTTTCTATTCAGTAATTTTTGTGCTTCTCTACTTGTATTTCTTATGCTTGTTTCTCTAGTTGTTGCTTTTTCATCCATTACTCGTTTCTTAGCTTCCTGTATAAGTCTCTGAATTTCTGGATGTTTTCTAATTGATGCCCAAGCTTTTTCTCTTGCATCATCTAATTGTTTTTTAATTAATTTATTGTGTGTATAGGCTAATGGATCAACATCATCATCAAAGCTTGCCAAGCGTTTATTCATAATTGCCATAGAAGCTAAAACACTTGGATTTTTAGCCATTTCATTAAATATTTCTTCTAAATTTTGACCTTTTTTATTTCTATAATCTCCTATAGCTTTTTGGAATAGTGATCTTGCAACATTACTTTTTGCCAGAGAAACAGGTATTTTCCCATTTGGAGCTGATAAAACAGAAAGTCTTAAATCATATCCACTTTTGTGAAGTAATGTACGACCAGGACTTGGTTGCAAACTTAAAGAAATAGGACTAACTGCATTAAAAATACTTTCGAAAAAGTTCCAATCTCTAAGTGGTCTTCCAGTCAACATGTCATATTTTATTGGAAGTTTACCTGTTACACCTTTAACTCCAAAAGCTTCCATTGCTAGGTTTCTATTTCTTATAGAATCCCATATATTTTTATTTAATTCTCTCATGTATGGATTAAGTAATTTACCTATATCATTTCTTAAACCACTACCTATAGGAAAGAATGCATAACTGTTAAAAATATTACCAGCAATTCTTCCAGCACCAGCACCAGGTTCACCACTAGCCCAATCTGCTAAATCAGTAATACCTTGTAAATAGGATTTTTCTATAAAACCTGTAGATATACCATATGCTAACAACTGTAGTTTTTGTGTGCCCCACTCTGGACCCATTAACTTCATATTGTCACCAATATCAGCAACTATAGAAAAAATTAAATCGTATGGTTCTAATGTTTGATAACCAACTCGTACTCCACCAACAGTTATTGTTTTTCTCTGCCAGCCTGTGTCAGTCCACATAGCTCTTTGTGACCTATCTTGTGGTCCATTACCTGTTAATTGCCCAGCAAGATATTTTTGTGCAGCAATATACACAACTGCTGTACCCATTGCTTGCCTACCAATTAAAAGATTTTGTGCTTGCTTTAAATCATCAATACTTTCTATGCCAAATTTTGCATATTTTGCAGGATTTGCTTGTAATTTTGCAGCAGTACCAAGAGCAATTTGTCGCGTTTCTCGTAAGAGTATTGAAAATAATGGCATATTTTTGACATTCATTTTTAAACCATTAATACCTGTTCTTGCAAATAGATAAAAAGGTTTTACTAAAGGAGCTGCATTAAATAAATTTTCTAAATCTTTACCGAAAGCATCGAGATCTGAGGTTAATGTAGCTTCCTTAAATTGATACTGTAAAGCTCTATCTTTATCAATACTAAAATCTCCAAATTCATCAAAATATCGACTAAAGTGCAAGTCTTCTGCATTTCTTAATAACTCAGGTGTTATTTCTGCAAAAGTATTTTGATTTACAGCATCATATACATCTTTAAATGCACGTTCTTTAGATTTAGCTCTAGCCATTAAATGTCTAAAAGTATCATCAACAGCTGATAACACTCTAGGAGACCAACTAAACAATCTATTGTTATTTAATGTACGAGCTACATTGGCAATATTATATGCAGCTACATCAGCTTGTGCTCTTATTTGATTTGGATTTTTTGCAAGCCTTTCATCTACAAACTTGCCATACATTTCCCACTGTTTACTTGCTGTTTTTTCAAATTCTGTATATCTACTTTTAATAGTTGCAACATCTTTTGAAAAATTGACATCTAAGTTTCTTTTAAAAACTTTTAATGCATCTGGTATTAAATTAAACATTCCTTGAGTATGTGCAAGAGATGTTCTCATTAATCTAGTATCACCAGTCAATCCTGTTCTAATACTTGCTCCGATAAGTTGGTTAATAGAATTAGCATATGCGTTACCTGTTGTACCAATAATTGCTCTAAGAGGAGTTTTAAAACCACTAAGAATACTATTGACTGATAAACTTTGAAGTTCTCTTATTACAGCACCTACGTTTTGTTTACCGTCAAACTCACCACCCATTAACTTTGCTCTCATCCAAGCATCAAAATCTTGAAAATTATGAATTTTACTTGAAAATTGGAAAACTTCTAATATTGCTTCAGCTAATTCATCTGATTCAGTCTTTTTAATGACATCCATCATAAGACGTACACTATTTACAGTTTCATCATGTAAATTTTTAATTGTGTCTTTTGCAGTTTTTGCTGATGCTGTAGTTCCTATTCTTTTTAAATCTGCAAATGTAGAACCCATAAAATATCTAGTTCTTTTTGCATTAGATAAACCAACTATTAATTTATCTTCAATAGATTGCATTAATCCATCTCTAGCAAAAACATCAACATCATTTATTAATTCTTTACCAGCAATTCCTAGATTTCTTAATTCTTTAAATAAAGCACCGTTGATCATATCAGCAACTAAAACATTCTGTACAGACCAATAATCTTGATTTTCCATCCAAGGTCCACTTCCAGTAGAACCAGGTTTTTCTCTTATAATAGGTTCCCAAAAATCTTCTACAGTTTGAGCACTTGTGTTACGTCCCATGATTTCTTGGACACGTCTATATGCTGGTCCAAAACCTTCTGTAAAACCTACACGTCTAGATCTAAAGTCCTTCATCATATCTTTAAATCCTTTTTCACCTAGTAATTCTTTTGCTTTTTTCTGTAAGAATTTAACTGAATAACCAGAATCTCTCGATGCTTTTTCTGCTTGCAACGGAGACATAACAGAGTCAGTTGATCCTATGTTTTTCTCAGCTCCATAAGAATCATCTATTCTATTTAATTGTCTATAGATACCAAAAAAATCACCTTGTTCGTAATTAGATGTAGGTGAGCCTTGTCCTGGTTGTGCAAGTGGTTTATTTTTATGACCTCTAAATCCTGATTTTGTTTGTTCAACAGTTGGTTTTGGTTTTGTAGATCCATCTATTAAATTATCTGTAGCACCTGTTATTTGTTGTGGATCAGGTATTACATCTACATCAATAACATCTCCTTGTTTTGTTATAGCTGATGTTGGTAACGCTTTTTGTATTCTTACTGTTTTATCATATTCCAACTCTTCAGCTAATTCAGCTGCACCTTTTTTAAGTATTTGATCGTCAACATTAGCTCTACGAGATTGAGCAATTATTGCTCCAGTTGTAGGATTATGTACCCCTAATAAATGATCAAAAACACGTCCTAAAGATAACTCTTCTAATACATTTTTTAATGTAAGAGCTAGAGGAGAATCTTTATCGTTAGAAGCAATAGAACCAAATATATATTTAGTCCAAGGCATTCTTTGTGCTATTTGACCAGTTATGTTATCACCCTGAGAATACTCAGATATAGCAGCTACAGCAGCCTCCTGTGCTGCAAGACCTTTTATACCAACTCCTCTTGCAAGACGTGCACCTAAACCATATTTAGTGACACCCTGAACAAGTGTTCCCCACCAAGAGTTTGTCCAAGGATCTTTGATATTGCCTAATGGATCCCAATCTAATTCGTATTTTTCACCTGTATAACGGTTTATTATTCCACCATCAGGTCCTCTTTTCATTTGACCAATAAATGGTGTCATATCAACAAATCGCTCTCCAGCTGTAAGTATGGAGGAAGTAAGATCAATACCAGCTTTATAGATTCTATTACGTATCTCCATTGGTACGTCACCTTTAAATGCATGTTTTCTTTTATAAAAGATTTGTGCATTTTCTTGATTTGTTTTTCCTGTATATATTTCTGGATATTTTTCTGTATATCCAAATTTACCTTCACCTTCTTGAAAAGGAATGTCTAAGTGTAGTTCTTCAAAAAGTGGATGATTACGTAAATCTTTGTCACCAGCACCAAAAATAGGACCTTCTTCTATTACTTCTTCTTTTTTTTTTACTTCAGGTTTTATGTTTAATTCATCCTGAAGATCTTCTTCCATAAACTCTACTTCATCTCGTAAGATGCCTCCGTAGTCTATTTTTTGTTTCATTTATACACCTGGTAATTTTAATCCTGGCATCATTAAATTTGTATCAGTATTAAACAGTGAGTTGAAGACTTTTATCTCATCATCCGTAGAATCAAGATATTTCCTTATATCTAAAACGTCAATTGATGCTTGTTTTATACTGTATGGATTTGATTTATATGTAAGTTTTTTATTTACTTCACTAAGAGTTTCATCTTCTAATACTTTTTCTTCAAGATTTTTTTGACCAGCACCTTCTTGTACTTGTCCTTTTGTCTTTTGATCTAGTTTTAGTTGTGCATCCATAATATCCCATGCTGTTATGTTGGGTAATTTACGAGCAATTACTTTATAAACTTCTGGTATTTTTTTAGATCCTCTTTCTCTATATTCTCTAGCCTCTTTTATATCCTCTTCTGTATCTGGTAACTTATTATTTTTAAACCAATCAATAGCTTTTAAAGTATCACGTTCCCATTTACTTGATTCTGTTTCTAATAGTTTTGTTATTTTCTCTATTTTTTGTTTTTTCTTTGTAATAGTAAATTTTTCTAGTACTACAAAATAACCTTGAAGATCATCAAATGTATCAAACACCCCATCTTTATTAGCATCTAAGTTATCTTTAACTTCATCTATAGCAGCTTTATGAGCTTCTTCCTCATTTGTATATCTTAAATTTTCACGATATAACCTTTCATAATCAGCCTCTGCATTTGTAAATGCTACATCAAATTCAGGACCATCGAGTTTTTCAGCAGACATATCTAAAATACGTCTAATACGTGTTTTCATTGCACGGTCTGCTGCATTCTTAAATGCATTATCTTTTAATACATCTTGATCTGATTTGACTTTATCTTTGTATTGTTCTTTTACAGCTTGAGACATTCCATATAAATCAGACTCAAGTAAATAACCTCTTGCATCATCCCCAAGATGTTCTTCCAATAAAGCAACATCATTATTATCTTCAGCAGTTAAGAAATCATTCATCCATTCTGGTGGATTTTCGTTTCCTGTTTCCTTTGTCCATCTACCTATATATTCAGCTTTTGTATCATCATCTATAGGACCTTCTTTTACCTTATTACGCCATTCAACTTCAATAGCTTTTTCGACTGCCTCTAATTCTTGTAAATCTGCTTTAGCTTTATCATTTGCTGCTTTTTGTAATTCGTCAGCTAGATCTAGCCATCTTGTTTTCCATCTACCTACTTTGTATGGTTTACCATCTATTTCAATCTCTTGATTCTGTATTGCTTCTAAATCCTCTATAGATAATTGACCTGTTTTAGCTAAACTTTCTAAAATTTTAAATGTTTCATCTAAGGCTTCTTTTCTGTTATGTACAGTGCCATCTGCTTTTACAGTTCTCTTTATTGTTCCTAATAAAGCTTCAAAATCTTTATTTACAGCAAAATCGTTAACAGCATCTGTTCTTATTTTAAAACCTTTATCAATAGCATCATCTTTTTCATAACCCTTCATTATTGTGTTATGAGCACTCTGAACTTTATCGTAAAATCCAACTTCGTTATCATCTAATAATGCTCTGTTTACATCAGTAAGGTTTTGATCAACAAGGTATTGTCTTCTTAATGCTTTTAACGCAATATTTCTTTGATCTAATGTTTCAGCTGTTTTAGGTGTAAATCTAATTCCATTTACTTCAAGTTCAAGATCTTCATTATTCTGCATCTCACCTTTCAGCCAGTCTTCATAATTGTCAGCTGCAATTTTTGATTTTTGCTGTACAAAACTATATAGTGCCCAGCCAGATAAATTACTTATTTCATTAGCTTCTTGAAAAGACCCACCTTCTTCTAGAACATTATTAGCTACAACATTTAATTTTTTTTTACTATCAAGTAATGTATTTTTATTTTCATTATATTCAAATAAATCTTCTTGAGGTATGGTTGCTTGACCTGTCACTTCCCGTGACTCCATATCTTGTTCAATAGCTGCAATCTTACCTTTTAATTTATCTTCATCAATTTGCTTTTTTACTTTATCTTTAATAAAACCATCAAGGCTTGTTGAAAATTTAGAAATAGCTTCTAATCTTTTTTGACTTTTCTCTCGTTCTTCAGCTAAACGTATAGATTCAAGCCTTTCAAATCTATCTGCGTTTTGCTGTGCATTAGCTGTAAGTCCTCTTAATACTTCTTTATATGACATAGTTTATAGTAATGATAATTGTGTTCCAAAGTTTAAAGTATCACTAGCAGATTGATTTCCAGATTGGAAATAATTATCTAATTCATTTTGTAAATTTTGATCTTTAAATGAGACAGGACTTTCTGAAAATTGAACATTAAGACTGTCTACAGGTGTATTTGAACCATATGAGGGGAGAGGCTGTGATTGTGGTGAGAAATTGAATGGATTACCACTTTGCGTTATTTGTGGAGCTTTTGTATTTTGATAATCTTGATAACTTTTTAAACCACCACTAGCAATAGATAAGGCTGTATTAAAGAAACTTGGACCTGATTTTTTTTGCTGTAATATAGGTGGTGCATCAGGGCTAGGTCTGCCAGTTATGTACTCTACATACTTACCTTGTGCAAATGCAGCCATATTTCTACCAACCTTGTCAGTAAATAATATTTCGCTTTCTTTAGCAAATGCAGCTTTTGCTCCAGCCGCAGCAAGTTGTGCCCCTAGTTCAGCAATATTCTTTCTTCCTGCTCTTCTACCAGTCTGCTCTCTACTACCAGTACTTAACATTTTGGCAAGAATCCGTTGTTGTGCTATTGCAGCTTGACCAGCAACTTCCCTTGCTTTCATTTGAGCTTCAGCTAATGCATTTTGACTTTCACGCCATTGATTATCAACTGCAATATCGATATTTGATTTGTTGTTGTTCCAGATATTTTCTTCATTACGATTCTTTGTATTGTAAGCATCTATTAATAACTGATTTTGAATTGCAATGGCTCTATTCTTTTTAGCAGTATCTCTTCCACCTGAAAAAAAGCCAAATACATTTTTAAGGGCACCGAGGCCAAAACCTAGTTTTGACCCTAACAATGGTGTTAAACTTGCTGAACACATGGTATTTTACAAAATTCAATAAATGGTAAATAATTTGGACCATGTAAAACTTCTCTAAGAAATTTAAAGCCCAAAAACTTTAAAAGTTTTAAGTGGGTTTTGTTGCGTTTATCGCATATATTCCACAACAAAGGTCTATCATTAAAAGATGATAAATGCCTTTTTGCTAGTCGTGTAAAGGTAACTGGATACTTATCAATTTCAGGCGTACAAAGCATCCATATTCTGCCATCTGATGATACACCACCCATTCCAGCAGTCTTGCCGTTTGGCATAGTGAATACGTAATTAGACCCTTCATATAGAAAAAGAGGAAGATGGATTTTTGGTATTAATCCATGTCCCTCTACTAGTTCTCTATAGTCTTCAGGTCTTAAATTTTTTGCAACTTCTAATGCTGATTCAGCGGTTGCGGGATAAATTAATTTAGACACGTTGATATAATCGAGGATTGTAATCACCTTCCCAATTAACAGAAAATATCGTTAAAGGTCTTGCGTCACGGGTAAATATTCCAAAACTAAAATTATCATTCTTTTCATATATAGCAGCTGTATATATCAATTCACTGGCAATTCCTTGTCTATTAAGTAATTTGCGGTTATATGACATACTGTCAAACTCATGAAAACTTACCGATTTTTCGTCTTGTGTAAATGCAAATACTACAGCACTACCTACATTTCCAAAGGATACACGACATCTATGGATTACAAGAGAAGATCTTATGTCAGCTCTGGTTTTGTCACCCACAGTTTTTGTAACGTAAAATTTTGGTAATGCAAGAAAAGAACTTACTGAATATCCAATTACAAAGTCAAAACCTGTCCAGTTACCTTCTAGTTCTAAAATACTTGGATCAAACTCAGGTTGACCACCTGGCGGGGTTGGAACTATTGGTGTTTGTAAAAGAGGGACATTAATATATGCTTCTCTACCAATATTATCGAATCTATCACTTGCATCTTTAGCTCCTAAAAATGGACAATATGCTATCAATCTAAGTGGAATTGTTGCGGTTCCAAATAAATAACCTAAAGGTCTTGTAAATGTAGTTTTGTTAGTTACTTCATCGTAAGCAGTAGTAGGTAATGCAGTGATAACACTATGTCTATCTAAATGAATAGGAAAGTTATCGTATCTAAGTTCATCGTCAGCTGTAGGTCCAGTATTTGACAAGAGTGTATCTTCACGAGTTTTTATATCAAATGCTTCTAATGTATATTCAACTTGAGAGTGTGGATAATCATCAGTATCTGAAAACCCTACATCACGACTTCTAACTACCTGATAATAAACATCCGTAAACATTGCATGATGTTCTAAAAAACCATTTATAAACCATCTAAACCAAGCTGATTGTACCCTTTTTTCTCCATCACTAAAATATTTAAAACCATATACAAGATTACTATTTCCACCTAAAAAATACAATTGATTTTCTTTTGATATTGTTGGCTTAAAATAAGTATCTGTTAATGTACTAGCAATAAGTTTACTTTGTTCTAAAACTGTAGGCTCACCTTCACGCCTAATATTTGTCATTTCAAATACTCTTGTTTGTGATCCTGACCTATTTATAAAAGCAATGGTTTGTCCTAACGAAAAAGGTGAAGTTGTAGGATCATAGTTGTAAGAGCAAAGATAATTTATTTTTGCTGTTGAAGGTGTTAAAGCATCACTATCTGTAGTTAACATAAATTGTTGATTAGGACTAAATAGTAATAACCCTGCATTTACCTCTATACCATCAAACAAAGTTGTAGGAAAAGTTGCACTAGCTTGTATATCTATTGGATCAGCTGTAGATTCAGACATAGCTGTACTACTAAAGAAATTAAAAAAATCGTTAGTTTTAGACAAAATTGCATTTCCTTTGCTTAATACAACTAATCTATTTCTAAAAAACAACATTTTTTCAATATTACTTCCTATGAAACTAGGAACTGGGTTTGTATTATCATCACCTACATCACGTTTAGTAAAATCAACTTCTTGTACTAAAAACCTTCCTTCTGGATATACATTTCCTGGCAACTCACGAACTATTCTTACAGGCATAGTAGTTTTGTCGATTTCTATTTCTATGCTTGGGGCTGGACATTCTTCCCATACACCCTCACCAAAAAAATCACCGCTTGTGCCAGCATTAGCTTGTTTAAATTTCACATAGAAATCATCATCACTATCACCACTATTAACTATTCTTACTACATAATTATGTCTACAATTACTAGGTAATTCTGTAATATCATTTGCATCATTAGTTATTACATTCATTAATTGTGGCTCTGGTGAGCTGACTGCAAAAGGTGTTGCCCTTTTTAAATGTAAACAGTTTCCAGTTATAGTTGCAGTTATACCAGTATTAGCAATTGCATCTAATGCAGTTTTCATTCCACCAAGTATTCCAGCTGCTGTAACCGCTTCGTCAGCAGTAGAAGAGGTGGCTGGTGGACGTACTGCTGCAATGTTAGCTGAACTTCTCATTTCTACATGAGCTGTAACTTCTATTCGTCCAGAACCGCCTTTTTTAGTGGTGTAATCATGTACAGCACCAGTATCCCAACCTTCTCCACCAAACTGCAATTTAGCATATGGTGTATAAGAATCATTATATTCAGGACCAGAAGAACTACCTCCTAAATTATTTGGATCAACAACAGGTACACATCTAACATCTACTTCATACCTTAAATTATTTCCAGGATGAGGAGTAGGATTTACATTGTCATCATTGTGTATTATTTGTCTACCTTGTGCTTGACATGATCCATCATCTGCTCCATTTGTGTCAGTAAAAACTGACGTATGAGCAATAGCTGTAGCTCGCTTTTCAACTAGTGGAGTGCCAGGATTACTTGGATCATAAATATTTAATGCATATTGTTTTCCAAAAGAAATAGTTCTAATTTCAACTATTGCCTCATTAACTAACTCTGGAGAACCAAACCCTGTAAGAACATTATTTAAATCTCTTACTGGTTTCATACTAGTAGTTTTTGTTCTATTAGTAAGAAATGTTTGTTCGTTTAGTGTGAGTGCTTGTATGTCAGATTCCTTAGTCCAACCAGTAAGATAGTTAGATGAGTTGACTCCTGTTACTTGTGTATAATCAATTAAATTATTTCCTTGACCATTATTATCGTGGTAAGAAAATCCATCTCTAGTTCTCCATATTTGTAGTTGGCCTAATGTGTTAATGCATCCTATATATTGATTATCTTTATCGTTGTAAATATTAAACCATTTTATGACTCCTCCATTTACACTTATTTTTTTTATTAATCTACTTCCTGGCCTTTTCTTTAAACCCTCTGTAACATCTGGTAAAAAATCACTGCACTCTACTACTTGTCCAGGAAGTTTTAATTCATCTGGTTGCTCTGAAATTCCTAAAATTAAATTTGGTATTTGTTGTGTAACAGCTGTCATTATCTTTGTAATCCTTTGTATGGTTTATATGTGGAATAATGTGTATTATCAGGAAAACCAAGCATGTTGTAATCGCCTTGGTTACACTCATATTCCATACATGATGCTCTAGCTAACTGTTCTTGTATTTGGATAAATTGTGCTAGTTGTGAATTTGTAACTAGTTGAGCTGCTGCTCTACCAGCTGCTCTATATGTTATTAGTCTTCTAAATATTGAAGGTATATCTTCATATTCAAAGAAATACACCACATTACATGAAATATCATCTTCAAATTCAAAAGTATGATTTACTTTGTCATACAGTTTGCCATGTCTTCTAATAAGATTAAATGATTTATCTTCTGGATTTTCTGAATCTATTCGTAATACATTTGTAGGAATAATTATATGTTTCGTAGTTGGATCTGGAGTAAACTTAACATGATTTTCTCTGTTAAAACTCCAGCCCTCATTTTGAACATCACTATTACACTCTTTTAAAATATTGTGTATTATTGCAGTCTGTGGATCTGTAAAACCGGTACTTGATTCTAAAGTTGTCACAGGGTTTTGACCAAGAACTCCCAGTATTGTGTTTACAGCGGAGAGTTCGGTCTCGTCATTTATTGTTGTGGGAGTTGTCATAATAGTAAAAAAGGGTCCGAAGACCCTATAAAAATATAAAAAATTAGAATGCAGAAGGAGCAGAAGCACCAACGTACAATTCAACCGCAGCAGCTGGGTTGAGGTAATCTGCCCCCATAGCCATGCGTCCGAGTATCACATCACCTTGGTAGATTACTGAGACATCTCCGTTCGTTACTTGGACTTGTGGACCAATGGCCTCTACAACCCCTGCAGCCTCTTTTTGAAAAATCAGACCGCATGATTTAGCTCCTAACTCAGTGTTAGTACCATAATCATTGTTAACACCACCAGTAGCGTTAGCATCTTCAGGTGTAGGACCAATGTGGTCACCAAGATTTCCAGGAGAAACCTCACCTGTTGTACCACCGTAAGCAACACCATACTTACCTAAGAATGGAATATTCATAGATTTGTAGATGTGGATTCCAGCGAT
>CETE01036979.1_pt1 | contig 13768 bp, 9 predicted proteins | sample 531241 | NCBI WGS metagenome assembly CETE01 (sample SAMEA2622336, study PRJEB7988) | marine metagenome | biome: marine biome (ENVO:00000447); feature: deep chlorophyll maximum layer (ENVO:xxxxxxxx); material: "saline water (ENVO:00002010), including plankton (ENVO:xxxxxxxx)" | depth 30 m
TTAGATAGAGATAGATTTTGTAAATTTAGCAGGAAGCGTTTTTTCTTGCCCTCCTTGCTAGCATGATCAGGAATACGAAAAACGAGGTAGAGCGTCAGTGCAGCTCTGAAATATAATTAGGCTTTGAATGCGTTACGCGAGGCTTCGAGGCATTTTAGAAACCCGCTATTTTTGTCGTTAAATATCTGGAACTGAGCGTTGGGACGGGTTTCATTGGAGAAAAGCAGTCATTACCTTTGAAAGCATTTGTAGCCATAGCCTTATGGATCACGTTACTCACTGCAGCGTTCGCTTTCAGTGGTGTGTCTTATGCTCAGCTTTCCCCATTTCCCGAGGAAGACGGGCAAAGCGGCTCGGCGCGAGATTTGCCAGAAATTCTACCTTCTGATCTGTCTGATCCAGTTGTTAATCCTCGCCAGACCAGTGCCGACCGCATGGCCCGTCTCTTTAACCGTGATCTGCGAGATTTGGAGGAAGCTCAAAGAGGAATCATTGAGCAATTGGAAGCACTCCCTGCGGCAGCACGAGAGACCCAGCGGGTCAGTGATTTTGGCTACCATTCGGGTTCACTAAAAAAGCGGCCAAAATGGATCCAGATTGATATGGGTGAACCGGTATCTCCGGATGCAATCGCCCTATTTCCCGTGACAGCCGAGATCGATGGTAGTCGGGTCTTTGGTTATGGGTTTCCTAGAAATTTCCGAGTTGATATATCGAACGAGAAAGAGTTTCGAAATTATGAGACGATGGTCGAGAGTCGGGTAGATGACCCCAATGCTGTTCAGCGATGGCCCTTTTTTCGTGAAGTTCCGGCGGGATTTACGGGTCGTTACATTAGAATCACTGCCACCGCTATGTGGCGTGATCAGCAATCTAAGCGACAGGTCTTTGCGCTCAGTGAGGCGATGATCTTGAAGCGAGGAAGGAATCTCGCAGTAGGAAAATTAGTAGAGGCTCTCGACAGTGAGGATCGAGGCAATCAGTGGTCACCCCGCTTTCTTTGCGATGGCATCACGACCCTTGGCATTCCTCTCGGATTGGAATCCAGCCCGACTTTGGGATTTAAGGCCAAATCAAAGAAGCCGGTAAAAGACAGCTGGGTTCAGGTGGACCTCGGCGAGGAAATGAAAATTGATGAAGTGCAAATCATCCTGGCCGATTCCCTTGATGCTGTTCCCGATCCAACGGTGCGGTTTCCTTATCCGATGGAAATCCAAGTATCCAGTTCGCCCGACATGAGCGAAGCTGAAACTCTTGGGAGGTTTAATCCGTCGCGGATTAGCATGATCGGAGAAAATCCTCTTATTCTGACATCTAATGATGTCTATGGACGGTATGTTAGGATCACGGTGCTGGGGCCCGCGAAGGGAGGTAATATCGCGTTTAATCTTGCCGAATTAGTCATTTTTTCGGGCAGTGGAAATGTGGCCCTAGGAAAGACGGTTTCTGCGATGCATCAGGAAAATTCGGAGCGGTGGGCGCCCCAGTTCCTTGTTGATGGGTTCGGCAGTCGACGGAATTTAGTTTCGAGCGAGGCGTGGTTGTCGAGTATCAGCAAGCGAAGCAGCTTAGCTCGTCGCTGGTGGGAACTTGAATCAAAGCGTCTTAATCTCGTGGATCGCACGGTCACTCGAGGTGTGACTGTAGCTGGCAGTGGGGTAGCCGGTACACTCGGGTTTGTCCTAATCGCACTCTCACGAGGGCGAGTGAGGCGACGTAAGGACCTCGAGGATCTGCGCCAGCGGATTGCAAGCGATCTGCATGATGATATCGGTAGCAACCTCAGTAGCATCGCACTTCTCGCGGAACTCGGTAAGACCGAAACTGATGAACCCGAACTCGTTGTCGAAGAGTTGACCGAGATCAAGTTAACCGCAGACAAAACAATCGAATCAATGCGTGATATCGTCTGGTTGATTCGCCCGGGCGAGGAAACATGGCAGCAGATGCTGACTCGATTCCGTGAAACCGCTTCGAAGTTGCTTCGGGCCCACGAATACTCTCTCGAAGTGCGCGGTGAGAGCACCGATATGCGCTTGCCTCTCGAATTTAAGAGGGACTTGTTCCTGATCTATAAGGAGGTCTTAAACAACATCGTTCGTCACGCCGAGGCGAACAACGTGTTGATTCTTATCGACTGCCGTAGGAATCGTCTCGAAATGTTAATTGAGGACAATGGGAGGGGGTTTAATAACCTTGATCAGGAGTTCCGGGAAGGGAACGGCCTCCGAAATCTTCGAATGCGGGCGCAGGCAATTGGAGCAAATTTGAAGGTCCGCAGCGCTCTCAGTGAAGGAACTCGAATCAACATCACGGTTCCTATGCCATAATCATGGCAAAAATTCGGATGCAAAATGCAACAAACCTACCAAGGTTACCGCATCTACTTTCATCATGAGCGAGGAAACCGAAACCGAAGACACCCCGAAGTCGCCCACTAAAGTGTGGGTGGTGGAAGATAACGAAACGCTCCGACGCACTGTTGCTCGGGTTCTGGATCGTCAGAAGGACATGAAGTGTGTCCATCAGTTCGAGAGGTGCGAGGAAGCGATTGAAGCCTTAGTGGCGGGAGAGCGTCCTGACTTGATGCTTTTTGATATTGGGCTGCCGGGGATGAGTGGTATCGAAGGGATTCGACGAATTAAAACGGCTCTCCCCCAAATCGAAATTCTCGTCTTCTCGGTCTTTGATGACAATGAGAAGGTCTTCAACGCCATCTGTGCCGGTGCTTCTGGCTACCTGCTGAAAACTTCAAGTATGGGTGAAATTCCAGACGCCATTCGTGAAATTCTTGCTGGAGGCGCACCAATAAATGCACTGATTGCGCGTCGAGTTCTGGACATGTTTAGTGATCTGGCACCCCAGAGTCGTGATTACGGACTGACTGAGCGCGAGAAGGAGGTTTTAGAGCAGATGGTTGAAGGCCTTACCAAGAAAGAAATCGCTGACCAACTCGACCTTAGTTTCCACACCGTCGATAAGCACATTCGCGGTATTTATTCCAAGCTGCACGTTAATACGATGACGGGAGCGGTGGCTAAAGCGCTCAAAGAGGGACTTCTGCCCAAAGGGTGAAGCCCGCGACAATCGAAGATACGTGGATCAGGTGGCTGGCTCCTAACGTTTTTCGGGATTTGTTTCTGTCAGGGCTTTTGTCAATCCGAGCTCTGAAGGGGGAATCCTTGTTTAGAGGCTTGATCCCGATATGAAACGCTAGTAGCGATAGCTCATGTTCTATATTGGAATAGACAGCGGCACACAGAGTACAAAATCCGTGGTGCTTGATTTCGAATCTGGAGATATCGTTGCCGAGGCGAGCCAACCCTATCAACTCATCAGCGGGTTACCGGCAGGCCATCTTGAGCAGAATCCATCCGACTGGATTGCGGCGGTAAAAGCAACAGTAGCGAGTTGTCTGGAACAACTGGGGAATGGCAAGGAAAGAGTGCGTGGTATCGGTGTTAGTGGCCAACAGCATGGTTTGGTAGTCCTCGATTCTAGCAATGAGGTGGTTCGCCCGGCCAAGCTGTGGTGTGATACTTCCACGGTCGACCAGTGCGAACAATTCGCATCTGAGTTTGGAGGTATGAATGGCCTCATCGCCAAAGCCGGAAACACTATATTACCGGGTTACACGATTCCCAAGTTGCTATGGTTGAAGCAGAACGAACCCGAAAATTTTTCGCGGGTTGCCGCTATTCTTCTCCCACATGATTACATCAATTTTTCTCTCACCGGCGCTAAGAGGATGGAATACGGCGACGCTTCGGGGACGGGCTTTCTCAACATACGGACAAAAGAGTGGGAACAAGACCTAATAAATTTTGTGGATAGTCGTGTTAATGAGATGCTGCCTGAGCTCGGCTCATCTAACGCGATGCATGGGGCTTTACTGCCAGAGTTGGCCAGCGAATGGGGGCTCAGCTCCGATGTTATTGTTAGTGCTGGAGGGGGAGATAATATGATGGGAGCGATCGGTACGGGCAACATTGTCGACGGTATAATCACGGCTAGCCTTGGAACGTCTGGTACTCTTTACGGATGTGCCGATAAACCGATTATTGACCCCAACGGTGAAATCGCCGCGTTTTGCGACAGCACTGACCGGTGGTTGCCTTTGGTTTGTACCATGAACGTTACCGTGGCGACCGAGCAGGTTCGCGAGTGGTTCGGTTGGGATCATGACGAGCTGGAAAAGCAAGTTGCTTCGATACCTGCGGGAGCGGAGGGAGTTAATTTTCTTCCATACCTCAATGGAGAACGAACGCCGAATCTGCCCAACGGGACCGGCGTCATCCATGGCTTGGGAGGAACATCTGGGTCTCCGGCTCACATCGCACGAGCAGCGATGGAGGGGGCGACTCTTGGCCTTGCTTATGGCTTACGCCGTTTCGATGAGCTCGGTTTAAACCCGGGAGAGATCCGATTGACAGGAGGGGGTTCCAAAAGTGCAATCTGGCGTCAAATCGCGGCGGATGCATTCGGTGTTCCTGTCGTGGGGCTCGCCACTGCGGAAGGGGCAAGTCTCGGTGCGGCCATCCAGGTGGCTCATGCAGATGGAAAAGGCTCTTACGAAGAACTCTGCAACCGGTTGGTAGCTTTGGATGAATCAACCCGATGTGAACCCAGTTCGGAGGCTGCTGTGATTTATCGGAAGAAGCTTGATCAACAGGTTCAACTCACCACTGTGCTAAGGGATGCGGGAATGCTGTAATGGCTCAGGCAGGGCAAACAACAGCGAAGAAAGCAGACCTTTCATTAAAGGGCCGCCTCATTGGGTGGACTGCAGTGAGCCTGGTAAGATTTTTCTCGCTGACTTATCGATGGCGCCTTCACGACTTGGCAGGGATCACAAAAAGCCCACCGAATCATCCAATGATTTGGACACTTTGGCATAATCGAGTCTTTGCGATACTGGGCGTGTATTGGAAATACCTGCGTTCTCGTCTGGTGGGAGTGCTCACCAGTCCGAGTAAGGACGGCGAAATTATCGCCGCGATGGCTTACCATGTGAAGCTCGACGCAGTGAGAGGGTCCTCATCCCGCCGTGGCGCGGCTGCTTTGGTAGAGTTGAAGAATAGGATTAGGAGTGGCTACGATATTTTGATCGTTCCCGACGGGCCCCGGGGCCCCCGATACCGTTTTGGCCCGGGCGCTGCGAAGTTAGCACAGTTAACAGATGCGAAGATCCTTCCGATACGTATTGAATACGGCTCGTATTGGAAATTTAGGAGTTGGGACCAATTCCGATTGCCGAAACCATTCAGTTCAGTAGATATCTATTTTGAACCGCTGGTTGAAGTAGTTCCTGACCTTTCTCAAGAAGACTTCAGAAAGGAGTGTCAAAAAGTTGAAACCATTCTAAATCCCTACAATGAAACTGATTGAAGGCACACCGATCGCTGAGGCAGTCTATGGAGAATGTCTCGAATCATTCGAAGAACTGAAGTCCGCAGGGTTTTTGCCTGGACTAGCCGTAGTCCTCGTTGGAGAGGATCCAGCCTCCAGAGCATACGTTGGCTCGAAAGAAAAAAAATGCCAAGAACTGGGGATGCATTCTGTGAAAATTGAGCTTCCTGCCGAAACTAATCAGGAGGAATTACATCAGGTGATTTTGGAGTTAAATGGAGATGAAGCGATCCACGGTATCTTGGTTCAGTTGCCGCTTCCTAAACATCTTGACGAGGATGCTGTTATCCTCAAGATCGACCCGGCCAAAGATGTGGATGGTCTTCACCCGGTGAATCTCGGAAAGTTGGCGATGGATGATCCAACAGGCTTCGCACCCTGCACGCCTTCTGGTTGCCAGCGCATGCTTATTGAGAGCGGCATCGAAACCAGTGGTGCTAATGTGGTGATCGTAGGACGCAGTCTGCTGGTTGGGAAAAGTCTGGCTCTCTTGATGATGGGGAAAAGAGAGGGTGGCAACGCAACCGTTACGATTGCTCATTCACGAACCAGAGATCTCAAGGCGGTAACCCGTGAAGCTGACATCATCGTTGCAGCTATTGGAATTCCTCACTTTATCGGCCCCGATCATGTCAAAGAGGGCGCGGTAGTGGTGGACGTCGGAATTAATCGGATCGAAGATTCAGCGGCTCCCCGAGGTTCGCGCTTGGTTGGAGACGTCGACTTTGATGCTGTGAAGGAAAAATGCAAAGCTATCACGCCAGTCCCGGGAGGAGTTGGACGTATGACGATTGCGATGCTAATGGCGAATACGATACGGGCTTGTCGTCTCCAGAAAGGGCTTTGATAGCCTTTACTGTGGGTGTTCGCGCAGAAGTTAGGTGGCTGATTTTCTTTTCCGAAGCGTATTCAAAAAAAACTGGGTTTGATGCGAGACAGAAACCTGTTCAATTCGCAAAGAAACGGTCACTGAAAAATAAAAAGAGGTGGTTACTTCCGCCGATTAGGCTAAGGATGAACTCCCTGTTTATTGCTGGATTATCTGACATAGAAGAGAATTTTCCCTAGCCATTTTCGGGTTACGGCTCCAGTTTACCAAATCTTTGTCCCAGTCATAAGAGCCTTTCCATGAGCCACGCTATTTCCGCCCGTGCGAATGTCGATTTGATCGACCAAAAATACGCCGAATGGAAGCAAGACCCCGAGTCGGTCGACGACAATTGGGCCATGTTTTTCGAGGGATTTGAGCTGGGTATGACTCAGCCACTGCCAGAGGTGAAAGCCACGACATCCGGTGACTCGGGTGATGAACGGGTAGGAGGACTCGACCTCGCCACACGGGCTCGAATTGTGTCGATGGTCTATCAGTATCGGTCCTTGGGGCACACAGCTGCCTCGTTGGATCCGCTCGAGGAGGAAGCCCCTAACCAACCGCTCTTAAGCCTTGCTGAACTAGGTTTCATGCCACAGCACCTTGACGAAGATGTTGCTACGCAATTTTACGAAGGTGGTCGTCGTATGAAATTGCGCGAAATGATTGAGCGGCTCAACCGAACGTACTGCAGCAAGATCGGGTTTGAGTACATGCACATGCAGACGCCAGACGTGCGTGATTGGATTAGGGACCGAGTTGAGGGGCGTCTTGAACAACCAGAACCACCGATAGAGAAAAAGAAAGCAGCGCTGGGGTGGTTGGTTCAGGCGGAGCTTTTTGAGCGATTCCTTCATCGCAAGTATGTGGGGCAAAAACGCTTTTCTCTGGAAGGTGGTGATGCCCTCATGGTCGCCCTAAATGGCCTTGTTCAGAGATTTCAGCACTTTGGTGTTTCTGAAATGGTCATGGGAATGGCTCACCGGGGACGCTTAAACGTGCTTGCTAATTTGCTCCAGAAGCCGCTCACCGTTATTCTCTACGAGTTTTCCGAGAACTATGTGCCGAACCTGGTGGCGGGGGATGGAGACGTGAAGTATCACCTCGGCTATGATGCTGATTTCGATGTTGATGGGCATCCGGTGAAGATTCACCTTGGGGCCAACCCCAGCCACCTAGAGGCAGTTAATGGAGTCATTGAAGGCAAGGCGCGGGCCCGGCAACGGGCCAGAGACGAACATCTCCGTGATTCTTTTGTCGATCGTGATGCTGTCCTACCTGTTTTGATTCATGGTGATGCCGCCTTTGCTGGGCAGGGTAGTGTGGCCGAAACGCTCAATTTATCACAGCTTCTCGGTTATCGAACCGGGGGGACCGTACACTTGGTGGTGAACAACCAGATTGGGTTTACTACCACTCCGAAGGACGCGCGCTCCTCGGTCTATTGCACGGATGTTGCCAAGACCATTGAGGCGCCTGTTTTTCATGTGAACGGGGATTCGCCCATGGACGTTCTTTACGTCACGGAACTTGCCTTGGAATTTCGCCAAACTTTCGGACGCGATGTTGTGGTGGATATTGTTTGTTACCGACGTCACGGCCACAACGAGGGAGATGAGCCAGCATTTACTCTGCCGAAGACCTATCGAGATATTCGACGTCATGATACTCCACTGGCGATTTTTCGGCGCGACCTAGTGGAGAGAGGGGATTTGACTTACGAGGAAGTGAACGCGATCGAGAATGCTTATCAGTCCAAGCTCGATAGTGAGCATGCAGAGTTGGAAGCCGCGATGGAAAAGGGTGAGGGACACTCAATGGCAGAGGCTAATATTGAGCCCCAGCCCGATTATTCTCACGACCCTGTTGAGACAGGAATTCCTTCCGACGAGGTGCGTAAAATTGGCTTAAGGCTTAGCGAAATCCCTGAGGGCGTTCAGGTGAACGATAAACTTGCGAAGCGGTTCCTCGGTCCGCGCCGTTCAGCCATCGAAAGTGGGGAAGGTATTAACTGGGCCTTTGGTGAGGCGCTCGCTTTCGGCTCCCTCCTCAAGGATGGATTTGCTGTGCGCTTGTCAGGGCAAGATTGCCGACGAGGCACCTTCAGCCAGCGACATGCGGTTCTCTATGATCCAGAGACTCGGGAGCGCTACACACCACTGAACCACTTGGAACCAAAACAGAAGCAAAAACTATGGGTCTACAACAGTAATCTGTCCGAATTTGCTGTGCTTGGTTTTGAGTATGGTTACTCACTGGTATCCACCGATACGCTTGTTCTTTGGGAAGCCCAATTCGGAGATTTCTCTAACGGAGCCCAAGTTATTATTGATCAGTTTATAAGCTCTTCAGAATCCAAGTGGCAACGACCGTGTCATCTCGTGATGCTTTTGCCTCACGGATATGAAGGGCAGGGACCGGAGCATAGTAGCGCTCGGCTTGAGCGATTCCTGCAACTCTCGGCTGAACAGAATATGCAGGTTTGTAATTTAACGACGCCGGCGCAGTATTACCATGTTCTTCGTCGCCAAATGAAGCGGGGTTTCAGGAAGCCTCTGATTCTCACGACACCGAAGAGTCTCCTGACCCACCCGGATTGCGTTTCGCCGGTAGAAGATTTCAGCGAAGGTACCTGCTTTCATGAAGTTATCGATGATAACGTTGAAGAGCGCGGTGAGCCAGAGACCATCAACCGCCTCATCTTTTGCTCTGGAAAAGTTTATTACGACCTAGTCGAATATCGTAAGAAAAATGAGATCAGTAATGCGGCAATTATTCGAATGGAGCAGCTCTATCCATTCCATCGGGATGCAATTCGTGAGGTAGTTAGCAAATACCCTAACGTAGCAAAGTGGGTTTGGTGTCAGGAGGAACCGCTGAATATGGGGGCGTGGTCATTTATCGCGCCGAGGCTTCAGAAATTGCTCCATCACCGTGTTCGCTATGCAGGTCGTGACGCGTCAGCGAGCCCTTCAACCGGCTCGAAAACAGTACATAAAATGGAACAGAATCGGCTTGTTAAAGAGGCATTTCACGTATGATGAATGCCGTTTCATACGGTCTCCAACAATTACTTATCTCTCCGAACTAGAACAATGGCCCACGAAATCAAGATTCCCTCCGTCGGCGAATCCATTACTTCCGCAACGCTTGGCACCTGGCACAAGAATGACGGGGATTACGTTAATTCTGGGGAAGTGATCCTAACGATCGAGACGGATAAGATATCCACGGAGCTTGAAACCGATAAGTCAGGGATTCTCAGGCACAGCGCAGCCGAAGGGGATGAGCTTGATATTGGGGCTGTGGTCGCTTCAATCGAGGAAGGGAAGGTTCCGTCTGGCGCCGGTGAAACGCCAGCCAAGGAGATTGCTCCAGCGAAAGAAGTTGTGGCTCCGGTCTCAGAAGCAGAAACAGTTTCAGATGATGGGCTGAAGGTGACACCGATTGCCCGCAAAATAGCAACTGAAGAAGGAATTGACCTCACTGCGCTTTCAGGAAGTGGAATCGGCGGGAAAATCACCAAAGCGGATGTGGTGGAGGTGGCCTCGAAACCCGCCCCGGTAGTGCCTCAAGCAGCAGCAGTTTCGAGATCGTTAGAAGGACATGCAACAAACAAGAGCGGGGGGGCGGCGCGTCAAACTCGCAAGAAGATGACACCCCTTCGCCGGAAGATTGCGACTCATCTAGTCAATGCCCAGCAGGAAGCGGCAATTCTTTCAACCTTCAATGAGGTCGATATGACGGCGATCATGGAGTTGAGGAAACGGGTCCAAGAAGACTTTGTGGCTCGCCACGGCGTGAAGTTAGGCTTTATGTCCTTTTTTATAAAGGCTGTTGTCGACGCATTGAAGAACGTACCTTCGATAAACGCTCAAATCGAAGGCGATGAAATCGTCGAAAATCATTTCTTCGATATTGGGGTAGCCGTTGGAACCGAGAAAGGCCTCATGGTTCCGGTAGTTCGCGACTGTGATGTGAAGTCATTTGGTGAGATCGAGCAGGCAATCGTTGGTTATGCTACCAAGGCTCGTGAGGGAACTATCAACCTCTCAGACCTTCAGGGCGGGGTGTTCACTCTAACGAACGGCGGGATTTACGGTTCACTGCTAAGCACGCCGATTCTAAATCCGCCGCAGTCCGGCATTCTTGGTATGCATAGCATCCAGCAGCGGCCTGTTGCATTAAACGGTGAAGTGGTTATTCGGCCGATGATGTATCTCGCTCTCAGTTATGATCACCGCCTCGTCGACGGAAAGGAGGCTGTGACTTTCCTCGTTCGAGTGAAAGACTGTCTGGAGCATCCCGATCGGATGCTTGTTGGTGCCTAATTACTCCTTTAGAAAAGGTGCTCATGTTTGAGGATTAAACTTGAGATTTTTTTGATTTCCCTTTCTTGAGGAGTGGGTCGGTGCTATCAAATCCTATGTTTACAATGCGATTGTTTATCGGTTTGATACTAACTTTTGTATTTTGTCTTTGCTTCTCAGGTTGTGTTAGCAAAATGCACGAAGGGGTTGAGGAGGCAACAGTGCCTCCGCCAGCGATTTACCCAAGCGCCCCCGCAGGATATGGCAGTCTCACCGCTGCGCCGGTCTCCGAGAATGTGACTGTTGCGTCTCCTGTCTCGGCTCATCCAGCCCCTTTTGAGCTTGGCGATAACGAAGAGCTTGTCACCCATTTGATCGTCTCCGGAGAATCCCTCTCTAGTATCGCCGGTAAATATAAGAGCAGCATAAGTCGGATTATGTCTGCTAACGGGATGTCAGACACCCTCATTTATGCGGGTAAGCCGATTCAGGTTCCGGTAACGAAAACGCCTCGGGTCTCGATAATCAATCGTGAAGGGCTTTCCAATTCGATGTCATCTTACGAATCTCCTGCTCCGTCGAAGCCGGGGCAAAGCCAGTTGGTCCCCGGCGTTCCCGCCCTTTCTAGGCAATCAGCGGCAGCGCCGGAAGAACCCAGCGCGACAGTTAATCCTGCTTCGACCTCCTATCCTCGTCAGACCGTTCCGGTTGCCCCGCTAGGGGCGTTTCCCACACCGAGTTTCTGATTGGGCGATACCAAAACCTCCATGAATTCAGTGATCACGGTAGGGATTATCACCGTTTCGGATCGGGCCTCTGCCGGTGAATATGAAGACCACGGGGGACCAGCCCTCCGTGATGCCTGCGGTGCTCATGACTGGACGGTAGATGCCGAGGCTGTCATTCCCGACGACTTGGAGCAGATCCAGCGAACGGTTAGAGCATTTTCATCACAGGGGTGTGGACTGATCCTCACCACGGGCGGGACAGGAATCGCGCCTCGCGACATCACTCCTGAAGCAGTCAGGGGAATCATGCGTGTGGAGATTCCCGGTTTTGGGGAGTCGATGCGAATGCAATCTCTCAGCATCACACCGAATGCAATTCTTTCGCGAAGTCTTGCCGCCATCGTTGATACGTCGCTCGTTATTGCGTTACCGGGCAAGCCATCAGGCGCAGTAGAATGTCTTGGATTCGTAGCCGAAGCTGTTCCCCATGCAGTCAAACTAGCTAAGGGAGTTCCGACTTCCTGTTGACATAGGGTCCTCGATAAGACCGGTTGCATGATCTACGAGTCTTAGACGCAGTGACTGATATGATTTCGAGCCGTTCAGAATCGAAAGGCTGCGTTTGATTTTCTTTATTCAGGCGGGGATTCCGCGAGAGCGGTTGAGTTTCCACCCTAGTTCGTGGGCTGTGAGGTCATTGAACTGTCAGGAAGCTTGCTTAGCATATACCAGCAGAGGAGCAAAACGATCAGGATTAGGATCACCCAAAACTGCCAGAGAGGATCGGTTACCGTTTGCTTTTCGATGATTTTACGCGGAATAGCATCGAGGTCAGATTGGCGAGCGGCTCCTGAGAAATCAGCCTCTCTCGCATCGGCAAAGTTGGCCGCTGCATCGAGTAGGAGTGTGTCACCCTGCCTGATCGAAAAGAATCCGGAATTTCGTGGCGCACGAAGCATGGTGGAGCGGTTCCAGGGGACAGTCTGCTGCATGCCCGTCGTACTGCTTAAAATATCGTCGGCCTCTTTACCGGTATTCACTGCAAGTTTGATCTGCTGATTGAGTTCCATGTTGCTTCTTTCGAGCGCCACTTTTTTGGAACGAATCTGATCTACGAAGCGGTCAATCATGATAATGAGGGCTGGCAAGCGGGCAGCATTGGACTGGGCGACATCAAAATTAAAAATTAGCTGATTGAATTCTGCTGTTTGGCGTAGGAGGACCAAGGGGCGCTCACCTTGCCATAAGAGAGTTAAATCTCCCGCTTCTATCGGTATGGAGGCAGTTGATTTTGCGATCAGACCCTGCCAATTGAGATCCCTCACTAGTGGATGGTTCGCTGCGATAATTGGCCCTTTGAAAAATTCTTTTGGGGCGAACTGCTGGTTGAGAACTACTATACTAACCGGCGGCAGCATACGGGGTTGCAGAGGGTTGTAAGTTGCGATTAGAAGGTCGGACGGTGTGTTTAGTTCGCTTTCACCTGAGGGTTGTAACAGTTGCGCATTTTCAAGGCTGTCGATGAGCGCTCGAACCATGTCAGATGCGCTGGGTTCGACAGTGGTGGCGATAAAAACCCGCTTGGGCTCTGGAGTTACCATGAAGAGGCGATCATCCCGGGTAAATCCGTCAGGAGACATGGTCAGTGTTGCTCTCGCTGCGCCCTTTGGGAACTTGCCGGAGAGCGTGCGAGTTTCATAGCCTTGCAAAGAAATACTTCGGGGCTCTGTTTTCTGTTGGCCTATGGAGAGGAACCATTCTCTCGTTTGCGGCTCTTCAGAGTAATTCCTCACAGTTGCCTGCCAGCTCAAATCATTTTCGTCATCTCCTGCTGGCTCGACCAGCAAACCGGCAAAACCAACGTTCGAGATGGGCTCGCCGATACTGAGCAGGCTTGCTCCGAAGGGTAATTGTCTTGTGATATGATCGGTCAAGAAAATAAGAGTCCCGTTAGCTCCGGCAATGCTTCTGCCGACTCGAAGCGCAATTTCAGGTGAGTGGGCGCTGTTGCCGGGCTCCCAGTTCGCCAAACTGTCAATCAGTTCTGTTGCCGATCCGCCGCGGTAGAGGCGCTCACCCTGTTCATGTGATTCCATGAGTGTGTAGACCTCATTCGTAAAGTTGGCCGGAATCCGTGAGAGCTCGGTTCTGAGTTGTTCAGTCGCACTGTTCTTGAAAGCCTCCATCGAGGCAGAACTATCGATTACAATGACGATTTGCTGGACTCGGTTTTCCTGTGTCCATCGCGGCTGAATAAGCAGCCAAGTCAGTATGATTACAGAGAGTAACTGAAGCCAAAGCGGGACAGAATTGCGAAGGCGGTCAAGCTTTCGCCCTTGCAGACTTTGCCGATCAATTGCGTCTAGCATAAAAAGTGTACTGATGGGAAAAGTCTGCGACTGTCGCTGCAGAAGGTGAATGAGAAGAATTACCGGAACGCCAAGAAGGGC
>CETE01152528.1_pt1 | contig 13674 bp, 18 predicted proteins | sample 531241 | NCBI WGS metagenome assembly CETE01 (sample SAMEA2622336, study PRJEB7988) | marine metagenome | biome: marine biome (ENVO:00000447); feature: deep chlorophyll maximum layer (ENVO:xxxxxxxx); material: "saline water (ENVO:00002010), including plankton (ENVO:xxxxxxxx)" | depth 30 m
AAATAAAAGAGGTAGGTACAACTACAATCGAAACACCTAATAACATAATACAACAGAATCTAGAAACCAGAAACCAGATACTAATAACTAGAAAGGTGTTAAAAATAGATTGTATATTTATTTTTTATAAAAAGTAAACTAAAAATAATACTTTAACTATATATTATAAATGACAATTATTTATAAGAATGATAATGTAACATTAAAAAAACTAAAAAAAAAGAAGGAGTATGAATTAACAGCGAATTGGGAAAATAATATCAAAACATTTTGGGTAAATTTCCCATTTCCTTATTTAAAAATAATAAATGAAGAAAGTAATGAAAAAACAGGAGTTAAAAAATATACTTTATATGCAGATTCAATAACTCTTTTAACAGATTGGATAAAGGAAAACAAAGAAGATTATACAGTTGGAACAAAATTATTGTATGATATAGGCAATCAAATGCAAACTTTAGAAGGATTTAATTTGGCGATTCCTTTTCTAGATACAGATGATATAGTAGTAGTAGAAAAAGAAGAAAGTGTCCATTTTTTATACTTAGATGATGAAAAAATATACAGTTTTAATCTTAAAAATGAAATAGAAATAAACAAACTTCACACAAAAGGAAATTATCTCTCCCCCGAAATGATAAAAATTAATAAATTACCAATGAAACTTCATTATAAATCAGGTTTATATTCATTGGCACTAATTGTAGCTTCGAATTTATTATCAAAAGAAATTAATGAAAAAAATAAGAAAGAGGTTTTAGAACAACTATATCCAACCCAAATATTCTGGACACTTAAAAGAATGTTAGAAACAGAACCATCGGAGAGATACTATTTAATAATTTAATATTTATTTATTTCTTTTATTAAGTTATATGAGCATTGCAGTATTGGCTAGAAAAACTAAAGAAAAAAATAATCGCAAAAGATGTCCTCTTATTTTGAATATGACAGGAAGAGGAGGAGGGATAGGTAGATATAGTTTTGCAGGAAAATCAAGTTCAAGTAAAAATGGTTGTTTGGGTTCAAGATGTAGTGTTTTAAATAAATCTTGTTGTAACAATGAAACTGTTGTAAGTAATAGTTATAATTATGATAAAACAAAAACGTGCAATTATAATGGATTAAGCCAACCGGCACCACAAATGTCTTACAGAACATATTTAAATAAAAAATCAGCAGGGGCATACAGACCAGGAAGTAAAATATGCTGTGACAAACCAGACTGTAAAACAAGCAATGATAATTCAACTCTTACAACAAACGGACCTTGTGGTGGTACTGATAAAATAAATTGTGGAGATGAATCAGGTATGTGTATTTCTAGATGCAAAAGTCAAAATACGGTAAAACGTGTAACACCTCTCACAAATGAAGAAATAAATGAGATAAGAAAACAACAATTAGAGAGACAATATCAAGCTTTAAATACAGTAAAATGTGATTCAAACTCAGCTCAAGGTTCAACCCAAGGTTCAAATAAAAAAATGACAGACACATGTAGATTAGCAAATTCATGGGATGATAGAATGAAATATCATGTTTTACGATTGAAACAAAAACCTAGATTAAGTTATACTAGAATAAATATAAGACAATGCACAACTACAAAACCTATGGGTATAAATCAAACAGCAAGTGATGTAATACAAAGACGTAAAGCAGAAGTATATAAACAAAAATGTACTGCAGTAGAAAAAAGACTATTGTCAGAAGGGAGCACTTCTAAGATAAGAACATATTGTGATTGTGAAAAAGAATTTAGTGGTGATCCTAATAAAATAAACGAATGCAAAATGTTATTAGCAAAATTAGATTATCCAAAATTAGAAAATTCAATGCAAAAAATATCTGATGGTTGTAGCACAAACACAGTAACGAATAGCAAACAAACACCGTGTAACATAGATGGTGTAACCCAATCAAATTAATCTTTCAACCCCTTGTAAGTTTAATAATTAGTTAAATAAAAAATTGATTATTAAACAAATTTAAAACTAATATTACACACTTGTAGTAAAAGATGGAGACAAAGAACACGATGAAGCTTTACGTAATTGAGGAAAAAAAGAATGAAGACGGTGTCGTAGGACCGGCCGAATATCACGATGGACTAACATTAAAATATGAAAAACAAGCTGAAAAACATAATAAAATGGTTGATGAAGATATTTTAGCAGATTCAGGTTTTGATATATTTATACCACCAGCTCCTGACCATAAAGAGTCTAATAAAGAAATGGGGTGGGTAAATTCCGGCGGGAATTGGTTTATTGCACCACGCACAACGGTTAAAATTCCATTGGGGGTAAAAATTGTTAGAACATCAGTGCATCTTCACTCAGATGGTTCAGTAATGCAAATTCCAAAACACACCCAGGGTTATTATGTTTATCCTAGGAGTTCTATTTATAAAACACCGATGCGACTAGCAAATTCTACAGGAATTATTGATGCGGGATACCGTGGAGAACTAATGGCAGTGTTTGATAATATTTCAGACATACATTATGAACTGAAAGCTTATACACGACTTTTACAAGCTTGTTCACCTGACTTGGCACCATTTAAAGTGGAAATTGTAAAGGAGGATTTCAGTAAAACAATTAGAGGTGCTGGAGGCCTAGGTTCGACTGGTGAATAATTCTTTTACGATTATTATTAAATATCACATTACATAAATCTAAATAATTGTTTTCCATATTTTGATCATTAAAAATTTTTTTTTTGCATTTTCTACATAGATAAGAGTAAATATTAATATTTTGTTTTTTAGGATTTTTAATTGTTCTAAAAAAATAACAATTAGAAGTATATGATTCACACTCTAAACACGTTTGTATCCAACCTTTATTGGGAAGATTATCGGATGGATAATATAAAAAAAATTCTTTTTCGTTTGTGTCCATACCTTTACTAATTATAATGATATTATTTTTAAAGTAAAAAGGATAATAATATTCAAATAATAATATTCAAATAATAATATTCAAATATATAAAAAATGAAATATTACTTTTTAGGTTTGTTAATTGCATTGATATATACAATATTAGTGTTGCCTAGAAAAGAGTATGGTATACCAAATATTAATTTAACATTATACCCAATTATTTATAAAGGTATGATACATATTCCATTAGATAATAAAAATGCTATACATATTCACCATTGGTTTATTAATTTAATATTATTAGTAACTTGTTTAATATTTAAAGTTCAGAAAACAAAAATGGGTAAAATAATTATTGGAATAACAGCTGGATTATTTTTACAAGGAATTTCTTACAAAGATAGCTTAAAATTTAAAACATCAAATCCTTTTAATAAACAAAACTAAAAATAAATAAATTTTAGAACTATATTTTCAAGTATATTGTGTATATAATTAATATTATTTATAATATGAAAAAAAAAGTCAGGATATTTTATTTGATTAGACAACATATTTTCAAGGAAATTTTTTTGTGAGATAAAAATAATATTTTTTTTATTGTATTGATTTAATGATTTTAAAAGTTCTTCTGTAAATATTTGACAATTGTTACTATAAAGTGACCAATTAAAAAATATATTATCACCGATTCTGGTTCGGGTTTCTGATAGTAGCTGATTTATTGTATATTTATTTTTAACTATATTAATTCTACGCATTTCTTGAGATTCAGAAATACTGAAATTAGTAGCTAATTTAATACGATTGTTTTTTTCTATTAGAATTTTTTTTGTTATTTGATTAGCCAATTTAATTTCTACAATAATTGATGTGTGACTAGGAAAAAAAAGAGTATTTTTAGTAGTTTCTATGTAGTTATTCATTTCTTTTTCAAATTTATACAAAGTTATAATATTCAGTAATATTTTAGTTATTTTACTAATTGGTTGTCTTACTAAATAAATTCTTTTAATTGGATAATGTCCGTATTGTTTGAGTATATTTTTACAAGAAGTATTATATTCATTAAAGTAAAAATAATCCTTTTTAATATTCATTTTAAACCATTTATAAATATAATAGCTACATACTAACCATAATAGTATAATAATAAAAATAATAATAATACTACCTAATATTATTAACTTCAAATTATACAATGAAATATTAATATTAAATATATTCATTGTATAATTACATTAAAATATTTCCTAATATTTAACTTGTTATATTTATAGAAAATACCTATTTAAATAAAAAAAATTCTAAGTATAAACTATAATGTGGTTAATTGAAAATCTTGATAAAATACCTATTATAGTAATTTTATTTTTGATTCCAAATTTTTTACATGTATTAAAAAATTCTAACAGAAAATCATTGTTAAAAGAGTTAACAGATAATAAAATGTGGGTAATTAATTTTATAATAATATTATTATTTACTGGTGTTATTTACTATTTAAATAAGAAAATAGAAAATAGAAAAGATAATAATGAAGAAGACAAAATATTAATAAAAAAACACTTAGAAGCTATAAAAAAAGCAATACTTGCTTTAGTGATAGCCTTATTAGTACATTTTCGTTTAACAATAGCACCTTTCTGGTTTGTTTTCTTTTTAGCTTATTATTTTGAAGGTTGGGTTTAAATGCGCCGTCGGGGAATCGAACCCCGGGCGCGTGCTTGGAAGGCACGCATGTTACCACTACACCAACAGCGCATAGCTACAATTAATACAAAGTAACTAGAAATAATACAAAGTAACTATAAAAAATACAAAGATATTATTGTAACATAATAGACGCATCAAAATTTCGTTGTTGTAAAAGATTAATTACATAATTCTTAATATTTAATGGAATATCAAATTTAGAACCGGAATAAATAATTTGATTTCCTATTTGAATAGTTATATTATTATTAGATAAAGTTCTAATACTAATTTCTTTAACACATACAGAATTTTGTACATTAGTAGAAACAAAAAAAGGATTGTTTCTAATTTTAATAAAAAATTTTGAAATGCTTTTATCAGGATTAATAACTTCTCTCAAAAAATATTTCCATGTATCAGTAATTTCTTTTTGAGAATAACATTCACAATAAAAGGTATTTTTAGGTATACTTTGATATTTATTTAATACAAGTTTTGAATCGGTTTTTTTAAGAGATGTTTTAACAATTTGGATATCAGTAAACCCATCTATTTCAACTGATTTAACGTTATTGGTTTTTTTGGTTAATAAATTTACTTTAATTGGTTCTAAAAAGTAAAAAGCAGGATCAATAATAAAATAGTTATTTGCATCAATAGGTATCGCTAAAGCAACGTGACAAATATCTAAATACCCTTCTTTCATAACATAAGATGGAACTGTTGCGGGTATTAAATAACTAATAATATTATATTTTTTTTTTAAAAGTTCTTTAATATAAATTGATAATCCAATACAATTTCCACTATTTGTATATTTAATACTTTCTTTAGATGTATATAAGTTATTGATATATGGAAATGTAGAAAAAGCGATATTTTTATAACAATTCATTACTTCTTTTATAATCATTTTTCTATTAACAGACTGTTTGACTTTTTTATTAATGAAAGGCTTTGTTATTAAATTGTTATACATAATATAACAATTTAAAAAATAAAAGAGTAATAAACAAATTTATTTTTTAGTTCCGGCGAGAAGGAATCGAACCCTCGACCAGTCGATACCCACAGATTTTAACCTACTACAGTCGACCGCTCTACCATCTGAGCTATCGCCGGATATATTATTGGTAAATATAATCCTCTATTTTTATCCTACACTACTATTTACGCACCCACCATACAAGACAACACCAAACACACCAGACACACCAATCAGACCACATTCGTTCTCATCGCCATCCCTATCTTTGCTGTTAGGAGATCCTGACTTTTTGCCAGTAGTCACTTCTTACTTTGAGAAGAGTCATTTGCTCTATTCACAAAAGTCACCCACGCAATAATAGTGGTTTAAGCTTATCCGCGTCTAAGTTATAAGATATAATTTATCCAAAACATCCCCATGCTCAATTGATAAATTAGGTCGAGTATACATTCATCAACAACTTCCGCCCCTATACTACCCAGCACCCTATTCTTGTAATACTACTTTGGCCCATCTTAATAACTTGTTAATTTTCGTATGTTTTTTGCTGTGTCCTAACAAAGTTATTTTTCACCTTCATCATCTTCACCAACACCCCTTCCCCGAATTAGATTGTAAATTACTCTTTAAGTTATTTTCTAAATATTTTCAGAATTTTTAATATTAAATAAAAGTCAAAATACTATACTATAATGTCAAATTTACATAATATTATGCTTGATTCAAATGATGAACACCCTTGTCAGCAATCTGATTGTTCAGATAATCTATGTGTTATTTGCTATGATAATTTAATACAACCAAACAAACCAGATAAAACACCGTTTACAATCCCAGAATGTGGACACACATTCCACCAACTATGTATAAATTCGTGGTTTAGACAAGGAAATGAAAAATGCCCTCTATGTAATGATATGGGTGCCGCAGCAAGTAATAATAGCATGACAAGAAGACCGTATTGGGGAGTCCACGAAGACAGATTTTCTTTATTAAATAAATTATCAAAAAAAAAAACAGCACCAAAAATATTAGTTAAAGAAATAAATAAATTCAAAAAAAAACAAGAGAGAATGAAAGCTTATAAAGAAGAATATAAAAAGTGGAAAGAAACAAAAATAACAATTAATAATAAAGAGTTAACTGTACACGAATTAGTAAAAGAAGGTGAAAGAAAAAGAAAAATAGCAAGAAAACAAGAATGGGAACTAAGAAAATTTAAAAGAGCGGTATGTGAAAAAGTAAATATAGTTCCATTAATTTTAGTTGAAAAAAAAACTATAAACTAAATAATTCTATTTATATTTTCAAATTACTCATCTCTCTAATACTCTTATTTTCATCGCTTTTGTTTGTAAGAGTTTCTTGTTTATTGACCTTTTTATATAGCTCATTAAATAACTGTGTTTTAAAATTTGATTCCTTGACTTTATTGTCATAGCAATTGTGATTACCATTATTTATGGCTACTATTAATGGTGATGGGGGAGGGGCTTTAATACTGATTGATTCCATTATAATCTATAATTAAAAATTTTTAAATTAATATACATTTTAAATTAATACAAATAAGTTAAAGCCCAAGGATTCGTTTTTCAATTTCTGTTAATTCTAAATAACCAAGAGCCATTGAAATATTTTTACTTTTTTTTTCGGTATATTTCTTCCATATTTTTTGAAGCTTTTTAGCTAAACAGTTTTCTAGAAAAGAATTCTCTCTTCTGTTTAATGGAACTCTCAAACTATATCTAATATTTTCCATTCTATCCATTCGTATTTCTTCTCTAGAACGTTGTCTTCTTGAAGGGGCAACAGGTGGTCCTCTACGTCGCACTATCTGAGGCGGAGTAGGAATATTTGAAACAAGTCTATCTGTAAAGAAACGATCGAATTCATTAAAATCCAACGGAATAAAATCCAAAGAAGGGTCAAATACAGAATTAAAATCCAATCTTCGTCTTACTGGTCTATTAGGCATATCCAAATTACTATCCACAAATTGATTATCCACATTTTGGTTATCCGCAAATTGATTATCCACAAATTGATTATTTATATTTTGGTTGCTAATTTTTGTAAAGTCCTTACGACAGAGAGGACATTTTAAAATAGAAGCAGATAATTTATGTGCTTCACCATAACATTTCCAACAAACCTTATGTTCACAACTATCAGAAGGGGCCATTTGATCATATGGTTTTGCATCAAAACAAATGGGACATTGATAAGAACAGTATAGTTTAGAAGTATCTTCTTCTAAAGAATTTCCTTTTGCTTGGGATAAATTAGATTGGCTCATTTTAGGAAGATAAATACTGTTTGTTTTTATATAAATTAAACGAGGTGTAAGAGAGAATTAACAATAATAAATAGGTTCAATTTTATAATTTGTAATTTCAATAAATATTTTAATAAATTTATTAAATAAATTTTAAAAATCTCAGATATTATTATAATGAGTAATAAAATTGTATCAAAAGATGATGTAAAATTAGATATAGCCGATGAAGATTATGAAGAATGTAGAAAAAATTTACTTGATAAGATAGGTAAATTAGAAATCAATACGCAAACAATTATTGTAATTTTAAAAATGGCAATGGAAATAGTTGAAGCAACTCAATTAAAAGGAAAAGCACAGAAAGAGTTGTGCATTAAATTAGTAAAAGATATTGTCATTGCTGCACCTTTATCCGGATCACATGAAAAGCTTATTTTAGATATGATAGATTCAGGTGTATTGGATAATACAATTGATTTAGTGGTTGATGCAACTCAAGGAAAAATAGATATTAATGCAGCTATTGGAGTAGCTACAGGTTGTTGTGGAGCTTTTATGAAGAAAAAGTAAATATATTTAACAGCATTTTAAATAACTAATTTTAAATAACTAATTTTTAAAATCTTAAGAACAGTCTAATATCTAATAAAAAAATATTAAATAATAAATTTCTTTATTTATAAAAATGAAATTTATTATTATTACCAATACAGAAACCAATACAGAAACCAATACAGAAACCAATGCAACTGATATGCTATCAAAATCAGGATTTGAAAATGCAGAAAATCTAAAAAAAATATTAAATATAACACCAGACATAGTATTTTCATCACCTTATATTTCAACATTGCAAACAATATATCCCTTTTGTTTTACAAATAATATAGAAGTAAATATTGATTATGCTCTCTATCCTTGTAAACATATGGATATTACTTATTCAGAAACAAAATATCTTGAATTTTATCCATATTTATATGATATAGTTAATTTAAACTATAAAGGTGTGTGTTTAAACAATAATATAGCAAAAATAGAAAGAGATATAGATATTAAAAATAGATTATATCCATTTTTATATGATCTTTCTAATACATTAGATAAAACAAATAAGACAGTTTTAATTGTAACACATCCTTGTATTAAAAAATTAATTCTAGAATATTTTAACAAAGATGAGACCGTTAATAAATGTAATCATAACATAACTACATTTAATATTGAGACAAAATTAGAACTCTCCGGAAGCATATCTTAATGTATGTGCCCGTGCCTTCATTTTATATTCTTCAATATCGCTTTTATATAAATCAGCAATATCGATCATCAAAGGATCGTCAGGATTAGGATCGGTCAATAAAGAACATATCGATAATAATACCTTAGAAATAGTTAACGCAGGGCTCCATTGATCTTTTAATATATCTAAACAAATACCTCCATTACTATTGATATTTGGATGATAAATTTTTGTTGTGAAATGAATATTTGGTGGTTTAAAAGGATATTCTTCAGGAAATTTAATATCTAAATAAAAAACACCCCCTTCATATGGACTTTCAGTTGGTCCAATTAAAGTTGCCTGCCAATTAAAAATATTATCATTGATAGGTCCTGCACTACAATTGGCAGGGGTATCATTCAACAATCTTTTAAGTTCATTTTTAATTCTTTGAGTAGCCATATTAATATTTATAATAAATTATTTTTTAATCTCTTTTAAATTGAATTAAAAAAAAAGCAATATATCAAATATTACAATTTAATAAATGGGGAACATTATAAATGCCCAATCTTATGGCAGTAGAGGTGTTAATGTACCCAATGGGTCACCCTTGTTTACTCATATATGCCAAAAAGAAGAACACGAAAAGAGAGAAAAATATATAGAAAAAAATTTTAAAAATGCAACTCCATTGTCTAAATATGACACTTTTATAACAGAGTTAAAAAATAAAAACTATGAACATAATAATACCAGCTCAAGTATGGGCTATTTATGTTGTAAAGAAAGAGATGGATATGGTGTTGGCGAATTTAATAGAATACATATTTAAACAACAAAATTAAGGACGAAAATAATTTTCATCATCTTCTTGATAACGATTTTGTCTATAAGCATAGTTATCTTCATGCAACGCATAAATTACCAATATTAATATAAATACGATTAATATAATGAAACAACAGCAATAAATATTTTTTCTAATTTTTCTATTACGGAATTCCCTTTCTTCATTACTAAGAGTTCTATTTAATATTCGTTGTTGTCTATTTGTTTCATTATTATCATTTTCATTATTATCATTTTCATTATTATTATTATTAGAATTGTTCTGAATTTCATTTCTTATCTCAACGTGTAATTCGTCTAAAGAAATTTCTTTATAACAAGTTGTACATAATGGATCGGTTTGAATAGTTCTACAGTATTTTACAAAACAATTTTCATGCATAAAAGTATTACATATTTCACATGGTTTAATTTTTTGAGAAGGAATAATGTTTTCTAAACAAATAACGCATATATCAGTTTCCTCCTGTTTAACTTCTTCATCTAAAACAACATTAAATACAGGGTTTAATATAAATATTTTTGTTTTTGAATTATTAAACATGGTGGGTGTAAAATTATGAGATATTTCTCGTGGCAAGGGCATAATGGAATGTCTAGGAAGGGGACGGATTGGAAACATTTTTGGATTACTCATTAATATTTATTAATAATTATTAAAAGACTAGTTTTATATTACTTAAAAAATTGAAATCAATTTTGTAACTAACAAATATAATCACTTCAAGCCAATAAGAAAACAAACTGTGTAAAAACAACAAAAAAACCTAAAAATACAATGTCGCTCTTCGCCAACACGATGCGTGAGAACACTGACGAACAGCTTCTTCTTCGTTGGTTCAAAGCTGACAGAAAACAGGATACGCTAACAAATTGTGAAGCAGAAAATCTTTACAATATCTTTAAAGAATTGGGTTTCAAAAAAATTACAGACCTTCAAACAGTTCAGTGGGATACTATCGAAAATACTTCCATTGAAGAGAAATTTTATCCTTGGCTTTCTGCGTGGCTGCCAAGAAAATATACGGAAGCAATTCCCATCATCGAGGGTGTGTGGGAAGATAGCTTTAAAGGAAGAAAATGCACTATTACGCGGTGTTTGGATGATTACATGGATAAGGTCAAGGCCCCCGAAGATAAAGAAGAACTCAAAGAATGGTGGGAAGGATGTCCCGCGTGCAATGCAGGAGGAAGCGACCCGCATATGTATGCGCATCCGGCCTGTTCTAAAAATAGTTATAGTGATGGTTTCAATAAAACAGTATTTACAAAAATGAAAAAAATGAAAGATGAAAAATATACTATTTATTACGTAATGGATAAATTTGGTTACAAAAATAAGGCAGTATTGACACAACTCCATAGTAATCCAACAAAAATTACGTTGACTGCACCGTGGGGAAAAAATAAAACTTTGAGAAAATGGGAAGGAGAAATCTGTGACAATCAAACAAAAATTGTGTGGAACGGCCGCCACGGAACAAGTTTTTGGTACAAAATGGGGTAGAAACTTTATATTTAAACCCTAGTTTTACAGAGAGGACAGCAAGAATTTACACTTAACCATTTATTAATACAATCACCGTGGAACACATGCGCACAAGGTAATGCTACCGATTTTTCTTTACTAATTTTTTCTAGACAAATGCAACAGTTTTTAGAACATTTTGAACCACCAGTTTCATTCTTATTTCTTTTTCGTTTAAAGACTAGTTTTTGTTTTTTCGTGTCTTTTTTGTCTTTTTTGTCATTTCTTTTATACGGCGTTTCGTGTCCAGTAATCATGTGCATCTGTTCTCTTTTTGTATTTTGAACGAGCTGACAATATTTGTCAAGAGTAATTCCTGCTCCATAATTTTCCTCTTCCTCAAAGGCAGCTTGTTCATCTTCGTTTTCAGCAACAAAGTCTTCCATAATAAATCTGAAAACATTGACTTCTTCTTTTTGATTGATGCGATGTGCTCGTGCAACTGCCTGATCTTCAACTGACGGATTCCAATGTGGGCTTGAAAAGTAGATTTCTTGAAAGTGTTGTAGGTTCAAACCTTCACACGCGGTTTGAATCTGCATAATAAGAACACTAGGGCACATAAAACTATCAACAATGGGGAAAACTTCATTCGATTTATCCCGCCATTTTTTGCATACAAGAGAGAATTCTCCCTGGGATACAACATAATCGCTGATAAACCCCCGTTCTTTGTCGGTTGTTCTTCCATCAAAAGTGGCCGACGATATATCCATTTTTTTTAACAAATTTTTAATCAAATCAATCTCTCCGCGATAATGACAAAATACAATTTTTCGTTTTCCATTTTCCCTTCGTCCGCCGATATGATCAACGATTGCTTGTGCTTTTGAAGTCGTATGAATATCGCCCAAACTAACATTTCTGGAAACAACCTCGTTGCGTTGAAGCTTTTTTAAGGCTGTTTTCAAAAGATTAGGATTGACGCAAACTTGGCGTGTTCGCGTTAGTAAGGGCAATGCACCCTTTGAAAGCTCATCGATTGCCTCGTCGACATTGTCAACCGTAACATTCGAGAAACTATTCTTAGAGTGTAATTGAGCAGCAAGATCTCGTTCGCTAAGAGACATCCATGGAACCACCACTTCTTGTGTATTAAGTGGTGGTAGTTTGATCCCAACGCTTTTCTTTGTCCGTCTTAATACATATTTTTTTATGGTTTTTCTACAACTTTCAAGATTTTCAAAAGAAGAATCACTAAGTCCGAGAACAGAACAGAGAGAATAAAAGTCTTCGGATTTGTTTTGAATGGGTGTGCCGGTTACGAGCCAAGTAATGTTTCGTTTCAAGCACAATGCCCCTTTGAAGTTTGTTGTTGTCTTGTTTCTAATGTGGTGCGCCTCGTCCATAATTACACGACCCCATTTTATGAACTGAAGTGGTGAAGTTGGGGTAAAATCCTCGAAGTTTTTCTGGTCGCGTCTGATGCCCTTAGAGATCATGGCATAAGTTGTAACTACAATGGACGATTTTTTCAACTCGTCTTTTGAAATGTTTTTACAATTTGTTCCGTGATAGACCACGGGTGTATATTTAAAGAATTTTTGAAAGATATTTGTCCATTGGTGGAGAAGAGCCTTGGGAAGAACAACCAAAGTAGGAAGTTTTTCTTTTGACGCGACAGCCATTCCACAAATGATAGTACCAAGCATGATGATGGTTTTTCCGAGACCCATTTCGTCGGCAAGAATACCTCCTCTAATGTCAGGGTATCCACAGGGGGCTTCGCGTTCAAAGCAAAACTTCAGCCCCGCAATTTGATGCGGTTTTTCCTGAAGTCCAGCTTTTTTGAGCCAAGCACGAAAGATTTTCAGTTTTTGCTCCATTTGTAGAAAAGAGGTTTAGTGAGTAAAGAACTTCAACTTTGAAAGTGGTTTATATAAAAAAGCTATTTTCGGCTTCAATTTTACTATACCCATGTTTTTGAAACTGAAACTGTTTTCTAATGAATATTTAAACATAAAAAACTAAAAAAAAGCTCACGATGGGGATCGAACCCATAATCTTTCGGTTAGAAGCCGAACGCCTTATCCATTAGGCCACGCAAGCAAGTTGCAATGCTAGGTTTTGATCCTAGGTCCTCTTGGTTATGAGCCAAGCGCGCTACCACTGCGCCACATCGCAAAGTTGTTTTTTGAATAGGTTTTCTCCTATTTGCTCCTTGCGAGATTTGAACTCGCGACCCCCGGCTCATAAGACCGGTGCTCTA
>CETE01153178.1_pt1 | contig 13643 bp, 17 predicted proteins | sample 531241 | NCBI WGS metagenome assembly CETE01 (sample SAMEA2622336, study PRJEB7988) | marine metagenome | biome: marine biome (ENVO:00000447); feature: deep chlorophyll maximum layer (ENVO:xxxxxxxx); material: "saline water (ENVO:00002010), including plankton (ENVO:xxxxxxxx)" | depth 30 m
GGTAACTTTGGTAAATTAAAAGATGGTAATGTTAGTTTTGACACTATAGCCGACCCTGATAATCCTATATCTATACCTCATAATATTCTAACTCGTATGGGGCTAGAAGTATTAAGACTATATCTAATGGGAGTAGATCCATACATGAGAGCAGTTGTTAGAAGAGTAATTACTTCTAACGGTGAAACGCTTCACCTTAAACGAATCATGTATGGTGTTTCCCATTCCGCAATCGCACTTAACAACGATTACGAATTAGAAGACGATGATGACTTTGACTTCTCATCAACTGACGGTCTCGACTTCTAGAGTTTCTTCCTGTGCATATCCAAAGTCTACTTCGCAAGCACCGCCTGCACAAGCGACTTCTCCGCTAAGATCGGTGTTATCACTAACTTCCAATACATCATCAAGATTAATGTTCTTTAGTTTTTCAAACATAACTTCGTATGTTTCTTTCGAACAATCTTCAAATGGTGCTTGGACATAACTGCCACCATCATACGGCAGAACAGAAAGACCATTGTAATGTTCGCGGTTCTCCCACATCCAATCTCCTACATCTGCCCACTCGCTTTCTTTTATAGAAACAGTTGCAGATACATTGTGACAGTTCTGTCCTTCTCTATGTCCAGGGACTACCCATTCTTTAGTAACTTTCTCCACTCTCTTTAGGAAGTGAATAGCGGACTCATTTCTATGAATTGCTTCTTCGGGTGCTCTTTGTGGGACAGAGATAACTGCTTGGGCGGTTGGGTTGAATCGCTCATCTTCTATAAGATCAGGATGATTTGTAGACAAGTAATTGTAAATCGCTTCATTTTTACCTACGCGGACTCTGCGTATGTAATGAGGGGCGTGCCAAGCATGAATACCACTGGATGTGCCGAGTGTCAGGGAAGTTGTTCCTGCTGGTTTTACGCAAGTGGTCCTGGCCGCTTGGTTAATCCCGATGAGTTCCGCAACTCTAGTATTCTCTTCTTTCACAACCATAGCGCCTCTTTCCATGTCAAGTTTTAGAACTGCGCCCGAAGCAATACCAGTCATAGACACACCGATAAGTGCATCCTTCTCTGTTGCTTCTTTCCAATCATCTCTTAGATAATGGAAGTCAGTATAACCTGCTTGTAGTGTTGCAATAAAGGATGCAGCGCGACAGCGTTCATCATAGTCTTCTTGTGACGATAAGTCAGAAGCATTAATCTCTACCAAGTTGCAGAATTGGAAAGGTCTTAGTGCAATTTCGCAACAAGGATTAGTTCCCCAATCTTTGTCATTAGTAAAGTAGAATCCTGGTTCGCCCGAACCACTATCTTTTACTCTTTGCCAGATTGATTTAAAATCTTCTTCTTTGATTAAGTGTCGAAGTAATACTACAGAATTGTTTGCTCTTCCTCTTTGAGGATTTAACTCCCACCAGTTACCTGCTTTTGCTGCAAGCATTTGATCATCGTTTGCAGAAAACAAACTAATCATAGCAGCACGACGAATGCCACCTGCTAATACTGCGTCTGCAATATGGCACATTATATCATGACATTCTATTGGTGTCAAGTTATCTCCGTTTGATTTAGCGGAAAGAATACCATCTATTTTTAGTAATGCTTCCTTGAGTGGTTGCGGTCCTGGAGCCTTTCCTCCAGATGTTATCAATAGTGCGCCTTTCTCTCTAATATCCGAGAAGTCAAATTCGACAGTAGACTTAAGTCCTCCAAAGTAAGACTTCATCAATACCTTTACTGCATCTGCCCATCCTTCTATAGAATCGCCAATAAGGAATCGTCGCTTTCGAGAAGGGTTAGGTTTTTGGATTTCTGGTAGTTTTCTAACATGATGGTTTTGCACAGAATAACCTACACCTGTTCCGCCGAGAAGAAGGAACATAGTTTCACTAAATGCGTGCAAATCGTCTACCGGCATGTATGCACAATTGTAGATTCTATTTGGAGAAAGTTCTATTGGCTTTCCGCCGAATTGCATACTTCTCATAGAAGGTAGAATCTTCTTTTGCTTTACTAATTCGTATGCAGTTTTAATCTCCTGTTCAAGCGTAGGGTAACGCTTGATGTGCATATCCATGTTACGGTTTGAGAGTTCTTGCCAATTTTCTCTTCGTTGCTTTTCAGCATCGAATCTTGCGTATTTCATGTGCACGGTAATGTCGCTTAAAATTTCTTTTGATATATCCATATTATAATCCTCATCCCCAGTTGAACGCGGGGATTTTGAACCAAGGTGGTTCTGCACTTAAAGGAAACCCAATAAAAGTGTATTTTTTATTGGATGCTTATGAAGTGATGATTATTTCGGTCATTTGCAGTTCGTTATCGCGATCACCGGATATCGTTCTTTGGTTGAGTCTAAAGTAGTTATCAATGAAGTCTAGTGCTTTCTTTTTTGTTGTAAAAGCGGCTACAACTCCAAGATTATCTAGAGATACTGTTGGAGCACCTACACGCTTCACTTTACGCTTAACATCTTCACCTTCGGAGACTTCTTTGGAAACCCCAGTCATAATAATATCTTCTGCTTCAGGGTCTATGTTTTCTTTCACAACATCATAAGTAGTTTTTCTCCCCATACTAGCGCAATCTATATTTGGACACCATATCGCTCTCTCGTATGGGTTGTGAACAACATAAATTGTTTTTGCTTCTAACTTAACCCCTGCACTTTCAGCCGCAGTTGTAAGTGCTGCTAGTTGTGCTTTGAGCGCGGCTACCTCTGCGCTAATGTCACTCATAGTCTTTCACGACCACGAAGTTGAACCTCTCGTGCAGTTCTAGGTAGCATAATTTCCGTTCCTTCTAGTGGAGGTCTTGGGACAAGTGCTTTCTTTCTAGCATACTGATTTGCTATGCCTTCGAGTGTTGCTTGAACTGCTACAGTTTCGTAACTAACATACTTTGCTCCTTGCCAGTTTCCTTGCCACCATCCACGAGATACTCGGAATGCGACTCGCTTAGATTCATTGACAAGTAATGATGCTTGGCTTGGACCAGTCCAAAGTTTCCAACTATCGGTCGGGCTACACTTGTAGTTCTTAGGAGCAGTTAGTTTAGCAAGTTCTCGAAGTCTCGCACGACATTCTGCTTGAACTTCTTCTGTCATCGACCTTGCGAAGCGTGTTAGTCTTCCGGACAATTTCTTATATTCAGAAATCAAGTCTTCTGTCGATTCAACTTTTGGTTGCGACTTAGACTTCTTAACTGCCTTTTCCATCTTGACTTTCTTTTCTGCCTTAACTTCTTCTTTCACAGAAGTAGCATCTTCTGGAATCTCATATTGGCCGTCTTTGTAAAGACCATATAGTTCCGAAATTTTTGTTTGTGACTTGCCTTTGTGTAGAGATCTAAACTCATTCCACTTCATTAACTCTTGAGAGGTCATGAGTATCTGGTGTTATGTTGGCACTATTAAGATTACTAATGAATTCTCGGAAATCTTTGATTGCTTGTCTTGTGGCATTTCTTGGGGCATTAGATAGACCTATCAAATCTTTTTGGGTTATTTTGAACCCATATTTTTCTCCCATTACAAATAGCCAAGCCGTATGTCTAGCATATGGTATTATGACTCCTGATAGAGGTTTATATTTTTCAAACTCTTCTAGTGCGGCGAGTGACAATGATTCTTCCATACCGATTAATTTACCTATGGATAGGAACTCTCGCTTTACTCTGTCGTCCTTTCCTGGAGTTAATAGTGTCTTCAAAATTCTAATCTTAGCATAAACTGTCTCTGGCTTTAGTTTAAGTTTTAGTAATGTAGTTCTATTAGGAATAGTTCCTACTATGTGAGAGTTAATTGCTATTGCTTTAGGGGGAATATCTAAACCTATTCTAAATGCAGAATGATTAGAAATTTCTAATGAACGCATTATGTCTATAATTTGCCTAACATTTCTATTTATAGAAACTGCAAGTGGCGGATCTATTACCTCTAACTTCTCTACAAAAGTGAGTATGGCATCTTCTCTATTTACTCTAAGGTCGAAGTCTCTAGAAAAATCGGCCTGGATATTTTCACCTTCGGGAGTGAAATCTTTATCTTCATTCATCGGTCCAGCGTCAGCATCTTCCTCTTCGTCAAATAATTCTCTATCATCATAAATATCCCACTTCACGACTGATAAGCAAAAGTTGCACTTGTAAGACCCTCTATCGGAGTTATATGAATAATCGCCACTCTTTGCAGGACACGGGGACTGTTCTGGTTCTGCACGACAATAGAAATTACGCCCCAATATATCGTCGAATTTCTTGCTTTCCAATATACGCCACCCCCTCGACAAATAACTGTGGCAACTCTTTGTCGCCAGTTAGTGCAAGTATTTGCTCCATTCTTGGAGAATCCATATCTTCTACATCTATGAAGTCGAACCTTATTCTAGCATCTTCTAGCATACTAATTACGGCTTTGGTTTGAGATTGCCAAGACAACCCCCACAACTTCACGAGCATGCTTATGCGAGGAGTATCTTAGAGTTAAGTTTTAGGATGCAAAGAAATGTGAGTCAATTATGGAAGTGGATAGTCCGTGGTCGAGATTGGGTTTCGGCAATAAAGGAAAAAGCGTTGAGGCAGAGGAAATTTTGCTTCTTAGAGATCAGGTGATGGAGTTGTCTAAACTTGTTGCTGACCTTACTCTTCGCATAGAAAGGGTAGAAAGAGTAGAAGAAGGACCTATAGATAATGTCTTTGGTGTTGCAGATTATAGTGATTTCTTTGGAGAAGAACCCAAAGACTCTAACGAAGATTCTGATGTTATCGAACCTGATAGTTCTGAAGAAACTGACGAAATTGTTAGAGTCAAAAGTGGTTTTACTGCTCCTGCACCTAAAGAAGTTGAAGAGTCCGCGACAGAGGAAGTCGAGCCTATCGGCAGTTCCGAGGACACCGACTCCGAGGAAGACCCTATTGAAAAGGAGTTTGACGGAGAGGTTTTAGACGAGGAAGCATTATCGGAGTTTGTAGCAAGAGAAGAAAAAGAAATCACAGAAGGTATTGTTGAGATGGTAGAGCAGTATATTGATAATAACAATGCTATCCTAAACAATCAGTTGAAAAAGAAAATTTATTCTGACATCCCTGTTAATGACAAAATCAAGAAGGCCATTAAAGAAGAACTTGCTAACCACCCTAGAATTAAGTCTCATAAGTTAGATAAATTCCGAACTCTATATTACAAAGGGGAAAGTCCAGATGAAGAATATGCGAAAGCGTTTAATTGATTACATTGAAGATGGTGTAATGCCTATTACACTATGGACTCATCACAATTGGCTCGTAACTATCGAAGCCAAAATAGATACTGGTGCTGACCGTTCATCTTTAGATATTGGACTTATAGAAGCATTAGAGTTCAAATCAACTAAAGCAAGGCAACGGGTGAGAAGTGCAAATGGTGTGAGCACTCGTGAGTTATATTGTGCTTCATTCCACCTTAACGAAGAATATCAAGAATTGATTGTTTCGGGCGTCGATCGCTCCAACATGAGATACCCTATGATAATTGGCCGAGAAGATTTCTTTCATCTCTGTGAAATAGAAGGAGAAGAAGAATAAAACAACTAATTTTTCTCCACCTAATACTTTTTACTTTTTTATTATGTCTTTCTTTTTCTTTGTTATATGTCTTTCTATTCTATCTTCTTCATCATATATAACTTACATACCTTGTCTTAATACTTTTACAGTTTTTATTGGGTCACACTCCATAAAAAATATTTTTTATTAGGTCAAACGCCACTGATTTATATACCAAGTAGCGTTCTATTATATACCAACTAATACTTTTTACGATTTTATTAGGTGGTAAATGATTCTCATATTTTCCCACAATACCCTACCTTTTCGTAGACGACCTAATAAAATTTAATTTTTTATTAGTTAGATATCTAATTCGATGCTTAGGGACTTACACAATTCCTTGTATCTATTACGAATAGTAACTTCGGTAACATTACTAACTTTAGAAATTTCTAACTGTGTTCTTATCTGTCGCTCTAACTGACAAGCAATATAAATCGCAGCAGCGGTGACACCAGTAGGGCTTTTACCATCGACTAATTCTTGACTAGTTGCGCTTTGGATTATTTCATACACTCTCTGAATAGTCTTCGTAGAGAGACCTAACTTAGAACAGAAGGATTGCACATAGTCTTCTGGGCGATTGATATCCATTCGCATTCGTAGTCTTTGCTTCATCAACTTGTAGGTTCTAGTAAGTTCTTTTCTACCAATCCTACTATGTTCACAGACTTCTTCAATAGTTCGACCTAGTTTACTTAAGCAACATACGGCATATATAGCAGACGCTACTAAAGCATCTATACTCCTACCTCTAATCATATCGGCCTGAACAGCCTTCCTATAAATCATGGATGCTTCTTCCAAGTGAGAAGGCGCAAGTCCTAACTGCGAACCTATCCTATTGATTTCAGGGAGAGCCTTTTGTAAATTCCTTTCCCTAGAAGTAGAAGTCCTAGCACGAGTCTGCCACTTACGCATACGATACATTTGTGCCCGACTTCTACCAGAGATGGCTCTTCCCGAAAAGTCTGTGTTGCGCCAATCGATATCTGTAGACAATCCTTTGTCGTGAATCCTAAATGTGGTCGGAGCACCAGTTCTAGCCTTACCATCGTCGTCTGGCCCGAAAGTTCTCCACTCTGCACCTTGGTCTATAACCGTATCTTCTAGAACTAAGCCACATTCACCGCAAGTGGTTTCCCCTCGCGTGTTGTCTACAATTAATTTTCTAGAACCGCATTCTCCGCATCTAACTAAATTTTCTACTTGCATATGTTCATCGTCTTCTTCCATTCGTATGACCTGATAAGATTCCTTATAGACCGGTATTTAATATTAACTATTATTAAAATTCCGTTAAATTCCGTCATTACTATATACTTCCTGCTATGACGACGGTTTCCCGACGGTGATTTTTTGGCAGAGACAGGAAAAACAAAACGAGTTTCATTCGACCTTCGTGGTGAAAACGCAGAGGCTTTCGAGGCATGGAGGAAACTTTTGTCTGCCAAACTCGGTTTTGATGTTTCTCCAAGTAAAGCCGTCCTTTGGTTAATGCACCAAGATCAGAAAGGAGGCGAAGAATGATGGTTTCTGTGGAAGAAGCAATCGCTGCTTATTCATTATGGTCTAAGGAGGACCAAGAGAAAATGCTTTCCCATATCAAGTTAGCAAATCGAAAAAACGCTTCTTGGAAAGATATAGCACCAAGAGTAAAAGCCTTCGCTATCGAAAACAAGAGATTCGCAATCTCCCAGTTAAAAGAAGCAGGAATAGTCCCCCAAAAGACAACAAAGCAGAATTTTGTCACATGCGTAATACCCATCCTAGACAAAGAAGGATTTACTCTCATAGAACAAAAAGGAGTTTTGCCTAGAAACGGCTCACTATTTCACATAGAGGGCCACGCCCTTCTTGTAGAAGAAAAGACACAAACATTTTTCGAGGAACCAAATAGAGAAGCGGCAAAGTATTTTGTCGATAACATTCTAAATGGTAAAACCGGTCAAGTCGATATACGAAAGTTAATCTCAAAGGGCACTTTTGCCTTTGGCAAACCATCGATGAATACATTTTCAAAATATGTCGTTGATGAAGCAGGAAAAGTCGGATGGAGGTCTGGCTCTAACCTTTTCATATTAACTAAGAAGGAGGAATCTAACAATGAGTGAAGAAACATTAGGGGAAGAAGAAACAAGGACTATGATGTGGCAGAATACTGACCAAGAAATTATGCAATCTGTCCATGCTTACCTAGCATGGCATTCGGGGGCAGTTTTTAGAACTAGTATCACTAATCGACCACTAAGAACCGAGTATCTCGATAGAAGAGCAGACGAAGCATTATCCGACGCATGTCGATTAGGCTTCGATACAAGCGACCCTAGAAGACTACAAAGTATGCGCTCCTTAGATACCCAAACCCAACACGACATAGGAGACCAACCCGTTGTTTGGTTAGATGTAGAAATGATAGACGAAGGATTCGCTCTACCAACAATAACCCCCGATGGATTAACATTCGAACCTATTGTAGTAGGTTATCCTAGATACGATAGTTATCTAGAGTTTAGAGCAGCCTATAAGGAGTTAGCGTATTTCATTAAGCACTATCCTGGAGAAGTAGATTATCAATTGACTCGACTACAAAGAGATTACCTGCAGGTATCTAATTATAATTACCAACAAGAAGTAGATTCATTCCATTTCATACCTCCAGAGTTCCACATAACAGGAATCCCAGAGGATAGAGTTAGAACCATTACACAAATGAACCCTTCACACGACTTAGGAAAACTCATTTCATTGTCGGGACAAGTAGTCGAGATAAGTGAATATAAAACAAAATTCACAACAATAGCATGGAAGTGCAAAGACTACAATTGTCGAGAAGTTCACTTCGTAGAACAAGATGAATATATGGCGACCATAACAAAGCCTGAACCATCCTGCGGAAAATATCATGAGATGCAGTATGGTGAAAGCAACGGCTGTAATTCTAAGCATTTTGAAAGACTCCCTCCTCCAATGTCTAATGCTATGTCCGTTCAAAGACTCATTCTTCAAGAGGAAGATATAGTCGATGGAGAAACGAAGTCTATGACAGTAGAAGTAAGAGGCTCTATGGTAGATTCAGTATTAGCAGGTCAAGGAGTAGAAGTTATTGGTATTCTACATTCTGAACCAGTAGGTAAAGGTCTCAACTTAGAGAGAAAAATGATCATGGCTAGGTCGATAACCGAGAAGTCTAATCAACTAACCAACATTACTGTCACCGAAGAAGATCAGTCAAGAGTAGAAAGATTCGTCGAAGAATACAATTACGCTGATAGAATGTCCATGGTGATAAAAGAATGGGGAGGAAGAGTTTATTCCGAAGACCATATCAAAGAAGCAATCATTCTACAAGCATGCGGCGGAGTCAAGAATGGCTACTCCAAAACAAGCGGAAGGATTCATATTCTAATTGTCGGAGACCCAGGAACGGCTAAGACAAAGTTGCTAGAGTTAGCAACAGAGATACATCCAGGAAGTAGATTCGTCCAAGCAGATGTAGCATCACAAGCAGGTTTATTTGGAGCATGTGTCCAAGCAGAGGACTTATACACAGGAAAGAAACAATGGACAATCACTCCAGGAGAGTTACCCCTTGCTCACGAATATGGTGTATGTGCCGTAGACGAATTTAATTTGTATAAAGGAGATAAGTCAGAGTTCAATAACGCTATGGAGAGCGGATATATCAAAATTAGCAAGGTCCAAAGTGCGACATTGAAAACTCCAGCCCCAATAATTGCGGGAGCAAATCCTATGAATGGTAATAAGAAGAAGTGGATTCGTGGAGAGCGAGTCCCATATACCGAACAAATAGGATTAGACTTTGCCATGCTACAAAGATTTTCACTAATCTTCGTTTTAGAAGATACGCCGGATAAAGAAAGGGACACAAATATCGCATTGTCGATGATTAAAGGTATCTCACAGTCTTCTTCTGAGGCAGTAGAAGAAGCCGCATCCGAAATAGACCTAGAGTTTATACAGAAGTATCTTTCGATTGCTAGAGGTTTTAACCCCGTCTTTACTACCGCGGCAGGTAACTATATGGCGAACCAGCACGCACAAAAGAGGCAATCGACAGATGATGACGACGAACTTAGAAGCCACAGGCAACTAAACTCTCTATGGAGGCTATCAAGTGCTATAGCAAAGTTCGATTTATCAGATATCGTAACTTTAGAGCATATCAAAAGAGCAGAACTTATCATCGGAGAAACACTAACAGAGAAAGACCCTGGATTATTTACAACGGGAGTTACCAAGGCTGATAGAGAGTTAGAGCGCGATATTAGAGAAGGAATTATAACCTTCTTCAAACAGGACGATTCGGACACGGGTAAAACCGCTTCTGACCTTCTAATCGAGGTCAGCAAAAGCATTTCTAGTTATAGGAAACCATCCTTAAACGAATTTACAGAAATTCTCGATATCTTGTCCGAAGGAGAAACCAACGGAATCGCAAAAGCGGGCGACATGTATTTCAAACTGGAGTGATTAAAAATGAAGAACCCATTCGAAGGATATAGATTCAAAGAAGAAGACGATAGAGAGGAGATTTTGGAGAACTTTAAATTTCTATTCAAACTCAAGAAAAAGCGGTTTCCCTCATTGAAACTTTTGATGGTCTACAATGCTTTCAAGAGTCGCCTCCTCGCTTTTGATATGTCACTAAGCGAGTTAAAAACTCATTTAGACGCATTAGCAGAAGCCCCCGATTGTGAACTTATGAAAACGAAGGACGAATACCATATAGGTGACTTAACATGAATATATTAGAAGTGATTGACAAATTAAAAGAGTTAGACTATGACGAAGTGACCATAGATGCCCCAGAGTTTAAGTTATCACTTAAGCGAAACGGGTCGCCAATAGTTTCATCCCAAGCACCACAAGCAACAAGAGTCATCGACACCATAGTCAATGAAGACAAACCAGCAGGTCTAGCATCGACAAAGCAAGTCAAGTATGTTAGAGATGTTATGATGAAGGAGTTTGAAAACAACGACGAACCCATGATTAACTATCTAGCACACTTGCTAGAACTACCCGTCTTTGAAGTTCCTCATCCCGACTCTTGGGATGAAACACTCACGATCGAAATGGCAGAAGCGATTCTAAACGATTATGAAAGAAGAAATAACATCGAAAAGAAGCGGTGATACAATGACAGTTTATGAAAAGAAAGATGTTTCCCAGTTAGTTAGGGATTATTATTCGACGATAGATTTCGATATACCAGATATTCAAAGAAGAGAAATCGCTTTCCAAAATTGGAAAGAAGTCGGCATTAGAGACAGGCATCGCTACTTCCAGACAAATGAAAATCTAAAAGCATACCTTTCAAAAATTCCAAAGGCCGCAGCATTTCACTCTGTAGGATATTATCTAGACCCACTAGAACGAGAGTTTGCTAAAAAGTCTTTACAAGGATTCGACTTTATTTTCGACATAGATGCCGATAACTTGGCGGGCGAAGGATATGTAGAAAAGTTAGGAGACTTATGCACAATGGCTAAACGCCTTATTGATAACTTCTTAGTCGGACACTTTGGTATTCCGAAAGAAGATATTAGAATAGAGTTTTCAGGAAGAAAGGGGTTGCATCTCACAATCCTAGGGGATAAGTATCGTTATCTATCTAAGACTGCTAGAAGAGAACTAGTTGAATACATAGAGGGAACTAAGTTAGATAGAACTATATTATTTCCTGAAAAGAAAGGATATGTCCTTAGTGAGCCTAACTCTAAAGGATGGAGAGGAGAAGGTCGGGCTTTCATAGAAGACTTACTAAAAGCAACCGAAGGTAAAAACGCCAAAGAGATAGAAGAAATACTTCAAGAGCACAAACTTCCGAAAGTGCAAAGCAAAAAAATAAGCGCCCTCCTAACACAACCGAAAATTCGGCAAACTGTGTTAGAAGGACGCTTAAGCCCACTTATGGGCAAGGGTGCTGTGACGCTTAATTCATTATCTGGAGCCGTGATGAAAAAACACGGCGTAGGTTTAGGTTCTATTATTGCTAACATGAAAAAGAAAAAGACAAAATATGAGTTCGATGGGAAAATCATAGATAGAGCAGTCACTTATGACGCTCACCGTATCTTGAGAATACCAAAGTCTATTCATCCCAAAAGTGGTTTTCCTTGCATTACTATTTCATATGAACAATTATCGGATCCTCTTGAAATCTTTGACGAGATTTCCAAGTTAGTCGGGCATGACTTAATTACGATAAAGTTAGCAAAACCTGTTTACCTAGAAGCAGACGAGGTTTTGGACTTAGAAGCAGGAGAACATTTGCTTCCTAGATATCTTGGTCTCGCTGCATTGATACAAAGTTAAACAAAAAAAAAGAGGGGAAAAGACCTTTTGGTCCTTTCCCCTCGTTAATATGTCTGTTAGACTGTTATTAGTTTTAGTCTAACACCTTTTGACCTAAGTTCATATACTCTTTGTATAATCTCTATAGTAGTCATCCTACCTTCTAATTGAGTAGTAACCTGCAACAAACTTTCATGTCGTTCCCATATCTCAGTAAATTCTGAGTCGGTAACGACATTAGGCTTAGGTGTCCCTCCAGTAAGACTTTTCATAAGTTTCTTATATTCTTCTGTGAAGTTAATTTTCTTTGTTTTTTCTTCGGTCTCTCCACAATAGAATTCGTCAAATATTTCTTCCATCTAAATTGCTCATAGTGAGCGCATGATTCGGTCTTCAAGATGATTACTAAACGACCAACCTTGTGAAGAACTGCTACCAACCTTGATAGTGCCATCTTTACGATAGGTATCACCCGTTAGTTTGCATATTGCTTCGGTTATGTCGATAGTATAAGCCTCCACTTCATCGTCGTAAGTCCATCCCTTAATCGGGATGTTCACACTAAAGTAGCCACAACGGGCTTTAGGCTTTTCATCTACAATTTGAATCCATTGACGCATATTTCTAGGCCAATGATCTTCGGGAACGGTCTCTTTGTAAGCGTTCCACAGGACTCTTAAGTTAGCCCTAATTGCATCTGGCTCATCAGAGTTCAACTGTTCAGCAGTCTCTTGTAAGTCAGATATATTGTATAAACTAATTTTCTTAGTTATCTTTTCCATCTAAGTTTCGTCACAAATAAGACATGACTTGAGTTTAAACTTATGATTAAACTCGGCACATGACTTAGTGACTTTTTGTCGATATTCTAAATCTTCTTTCATCTAGGTGAAGAGCAAACATGGTAGTGAACCCTAAGTAGTTCTACTTTATGCTCAGAACTAGTTCAATTACTTCACTGTTTTGTCTAACTCTTCTAAGTAGGGTCATAGTGCGACCCCTGCTTCGTTGCACTCGCATAAGTGACAGCATTCTACATCTGTCTCTCTACTTACGAGTCTAAGCATATCTTCGGCTTCCCAAGTTAATGCCCCGTCAAAGGCTTCTCCTTGTTCTACCACTATATCTCCGTATTTCCACGCAATAGTGTGGCCGACTAACACAGGATTCTCACCCTCTGTAATTCTATACGCATTGATTTCTGTTATTATATCGGTTCCCGCCCTTATGAACATCCCTGGAACATCTCGGATTTCTAATTCCGGCAGTTCGTGGTTGTCTCTCATCCCGTGAGAATAAAGCCAAAATTTGCCTTCATTATCTGGGTCGGGGGTCTTAATGATAGAAGTCGTCTTACGAATCTCTTCTTTCATTTCCTCAAAAATATCGTTTTCACTTTCGTTACTCATCTAAATACCTCACTCGGAGGCTCTGTAGTCTTGATGTGTTTCAATCAAGTGCTTGACTGTCTCATAAGGACTAGTTTCGACAAAGTGGTTTTCAATAAGCAATCCCACTAATTTGTCGTGTTCGTCAAGTGCTTCATAACATCTCTTCAACTCAGAAATTAGGTTAGGTAGTTTGGAGATTACTTCCGCCTCATGTTTAGAGTGGTTATCTCTTCCTGTGCGTATTTCATATCGGGCTTCATCTTCGTCCCAATACTCAAGCACTTCCCATTCTCCTATCCCTTCAAATTGAGTTAAGTCAATTCTTTCGTTACTCATCTAA
>CETE01152677.1_pt1 | contig 13551 bp, 13 predicted proteins | sample 531241 | NCBI WGS metagenome assembly CETE01 (sample SAMEA2622336, study PRJEB7988) | marine metagenome | biome: marine biome (ENVO:00000447); feature: deep chlorophyll maximum layer (ENVO:xxxxxxxx); material: "saline water (ENVO:00002010), including plankton (ENVO:xxxxxxxx)" | depth 30 m
ATCTTTATAACCTTCTCCGGAAGACCTTCATATCGATCATTACATTGTAGATATAAAACATTATCTTCTTGAAAAGTCTTGTCAACTCCCCCAACTGTTATCAAGTAGGTATGTCCTTGCATCATATTTGCAACTCTTTTCCTTGTTTTTTCTAATTCAGCCTGGTGTGTAATAAATACATATAAAACAGTATTCAAGTCAGAACATGATATCGTATTTGATGTATTAGAAGTAGAACTAATGTTTGCATTTGACATAAACGAATCATTCGTCATATTATCTGTTACAATAATCATATTATCTACCGAATTACCTTGAATGAAATCACTGTTATTCGGATCTAATTTTTCACGATGCGCAATACATGTTAGATTTACATTATCCTGATTTTTTCCCCATCGAGTCGCAATCTTCTTCAAAATAGGCTCTAGTTTTTTAGACACACCATTCATTACTATAAAGAGTCGAATTTGTAAATATCCAAATTTCTTTTCAAATATATCCAATTGTTTTTTTAACGAATCCTTAGTTGAACAAATAATCAAGACATTCATACTCAATACAGGTTGGTTTAAAAATACCTTAATTTTATTAATATATTTATTTAAAATCTTGTTTCCAAATTTAGAATTATATTCATCATTCATCAAATTGATTAATTCACTATTAGTATAAATTGGTTGGGAAGTCATTTCAATAATATCTTTATCACTCATATTAGAAACATAGTTAACACATTCTTCAATATTTTCAAAATCATTTACATTAATAAATGCTTTTTCATTAAATAGTTGATTAACAGTTGAGCATCCCCAGAAAATAGGTATTGCCCCACTATAAAATGCGTTTATCATCTTTTCAGTAATATAACCTGGTTCGATTTTATTTTCCATTGCAATAACAAATTTATAATCTTTATAAGTGTCAATGATTTCTTTTCCACCCCATCCATTTTTAATATTATCTTTTTTGGTACTAGGATAAGACCCATGGCATTTTCCTAACGCATGACACAACGACGTGCCATTTTTATTAACAAATCGATCAAATAAAGTTTCACGAATCTGTATAGAATTAGAATTACAATAGGCTAATAGATATTTACGATTAATATTAGGATATTTTCTCTTTTTATATAAATGTTGGGAAAAAAATAAATACGGAATATAAATTGAATTTAGATCATCGTGATTTGTTGTTGTTAATATATATAGATTCTTATTTTCAAATTTATTACTTTTCGGAATATATGATTCACCAGACCAATATATATAGGGTTTTTTATTATTATTCCAATTTTTTTCAAAGTTAAAGAAATGAGATGAAATAATCAAATCACAATCAGGTGTATTACTATAAATAATCTTTATATTTGGAAAAGCTTTCTTTATAAGAAAATTTATAATTATTTCTCCCCAACTACCCATACCTTCTGAACCAATTATTATTTCTGTTTTCATATTATAATATATAAATAATATTTATATTTAATCCTCTTTAATCCAATATTTATTTTTATATACAGAGAGAAAGTCTTTATATCTCTCTTGTAACCATTCATTATATACACCAAAATACATATTTAACTCTTCACCAACATCTATTGTTGTTGTTTTTATCTTTTCAAAATAATATAAAATAAACCAACTAAACGGCGTTTCGTCTAATAATACCATATCTATACCAAATAAATTTGTTCCTAATTTTTTTCCTATTTCATTAACATAATTTTGTGCATAATCAATAACACTTTTCCCACCTTCGACATCTTCTTCTGTATGTTTCGGTAAAGGGTATGTTGTTATTTCGCAATTTTCAAACACATCACATCCCCAAATATCATTCAAATTATTCTTTTGTTTATTTATTACATCTTCATTGTCAGTTAATATTAAAATTTTCTTATTTTTAATATTTTCTATCCATAATTTATTATTAAATTTATTAGTTAAACTTATTGCATCATCTGATAGTATAGTATCACAATTACTCCTAATTATTTTAAGCATATCATTATTTTCTTTTGCATTTTCTCTGAAATCATTTGTTATAGGTGATGGAAACAATACAGCTTTTGACATTTTAAATACAGATATTAATATTGTAATATATACTTGTACTTCCTGAACCTTATTAATATTCAACCCCTTTTTTCGCAATTCAGATAATCCTTGTCCGACTTTTGATTCTAACATTTTTGTAAAATATTCGTTTCCATCTCTAGCAGATTTACCCGATTCAATCATATTATAAACCACGCCATTATAAATAGAGTTAGTCTTACTTATTATAAAAAAATCATCTTTATTTATTTTTTGTGCATCAGAATCAAGTATATTATGAAACTTTTCTACATCTTTACAAAAACGATTTCCATTTTCTGTTAATCTCTCTATATCAGTTTTTAATGGCTTACAAAGCATATCCAAAGGATAGTATTCCGTTCCATAACTCCTATTTAACTTAGGTAAAATAAACATATATGGCTCTGGTATATTTGTTTTATCATAACATCTTGCCATACTTTTATGATGATGGTATGTTTTTAAAGTTGTGGGGTCATTTACTAATTCATACCCTAACAAATTAAATAAATATAACACTTTATTATCACAATTAAATTGTCCAAATTTAAGATTAAATAACTTTCTATGTTGTTTTTCAACATTATGATCTACATGAAAAATCCAAGTATCTTGTGTTCCAGATGTTGGTCCAAATATTTTAGACAATTTCAAATTTTTATATTTGCTATCATACTCATAGCGTAACGGTGTTAATACCCGTTTGCACTGCTTTAAATCAGATTTGAAAATAGTAGATAACGTTTTATCGAAGAAAATGTCTGCATTAGCCATTATAACATATCCTTTTAAATGATCACCTGTAACATGATTAAAAACATCTTTAAAAGTAATTCTTTTATTTAAAATTATTTGTTTTATTTTCTTACTTGTTATTCCCAATTCTTCTTCAGTATATTTTTTTTCATTTAATAAAATAATTTTTGTTATTAAATTATTTTCTACATTTTTTTTTAAACAATCTCGTAATTCTCTATTTCTTTGTTCTGCCATTTTTTTAGTTATTAAAAAATTTTTATCCTCTTCATTTTGCATAACTTCTTCATTATCATTACAAATATAAAACTGTGTAATTAATGTTATTTTATCCCTCTCTTCTACATCGGTTACTATATTTTGTTTAGATACAACGAATTTAGACATTATATTTAAACTATAAGAATTGGTTTTAAACAATTTTAAAATAACATAAAATTTTTATAATCTAATTGTTTTCCAAAAGTTTTTGCACTTCCTAGTTTATTTTTTTTTAAAAAAATACTTCTATCTGGTAATGTATATAAAGCTTTTTGAACATATTTTGCATCTGACTTTTCTGGTATATCAAAATTAATAATATTTATTTCATATATGTTATTTTTTAATTCAATAATATCCCCATATTTAATATTTGTTATTGAATTTATACCATCATAATCATTATCATTTGTAAATTTATCTACTATATGTCTATTAATTAACCTCTTATTTTCGTCACTTAATAGTATTAATTTTTTATAACCTCCTTTGTCGTGGTCTATAAATTGCGTTCGTTTTATAATAAATTTTTTTTTTAATACTCTTTTTAATAAAATATTATCTTCTAATCCCCAAGTCCATATATTTGGAAACCCGTTTATTTCTTGGAAGTTGTGGGCTTTTATAGAAAATATACCACCTAAAGTATGTTTAAAACCATAAAAATGATTTATTTCATTTTCATTAGTTTGATATGAGAATTGGTTTTTTTTATACGCCATACAATCAATATCATGAAAAACTAAAGTTATATTTTTATATTTTAATGGGTATTTTTTTTCAACATATTTAAATCCTAAATTTTTAACAGCCCCCCTATTAAATGGTCTTTTATCATTTTGATATATAAAAAATATCTCATAATTTAAACCTTCTAAAATTTCTGGCATAATTTTCATAAAAACTTCTCTATGAACTTCTCTATTTCTATAAGGAACTATAAATATTATTTCTGGAACAATATTCATTTATATTATAATTAACTAATTTAATTTGAATATTTCTGTATTATACAATCAGGTATTAATTTATTTTCCTCGTGTATTCCACATAATTTTTTATAACATTTATTAATTGTTACTTCACTTATTTCACTTACTAAATTAACATCTCTTTTTGTAATTATTAATCCACATTTCAAAACGACGAAGTAAATAATTCCTGCGGCAACAGAATGTGGTGTATTCTCAGCCATTTTATTTAATTTTTCTATTCTTTTTGCTACAAATAAACACACCTTTGTTAATTCTTTATTAATACATAATTTACTACAATATCTCTCTATAAATGATACTGGGGTTGTTGCATAAAGATATGTTTTTGAACTATTATCTATTTCTTTCTCTAAACTATTGATAATCTGTAAGGCATTTTTACATCCTTTTGTAGCCGATGTATTATCTAGTTTAAATATTGTTGCTATCTCTTTGGCTGTTCTAGGATAATTATTAATACGACTGGCTATATATATTGATGCTGCGATTATACCATCTCTATTACATCCTCTAAATGTTTTCATTTCTGAAACCTTCTTATGATATCTAAATGCATCATCAATAATTATTTTTGGAATACCAGCTTCTGTAGACAAAGCATTAATTTTTTGAAATTCATCATATTGTGATTTTTCTTTATACGGCATTGACTGCCATTCTGTATATCTTCTAATTTTTCTCATTTCATAAGTAGAGCTACCGGTACATATAACCTTGCACCCAAATGATGATTCTTTTAGTAATGGATTGATAGGCATACCACATCTAGTAGGATCACTTTGTTTATTATCATCTACACCATAGTATCTCCATTCGGCCGTTAGATCTAGACCATCCTTATAAATAATCCCACATTTAGCATTTGTACATGTTAAAAATTTCAAATCATTATATCTAACATCTGAACCACAACTATCGCATTTAGTTCTTTCACTTATTTCACTTATTTCACTATTTGAAGGATTGTTACTATAAACACATTCTATATCTGTTTTTCCTAATATTTCTGAATCAAATTTTTCCCATAAATCTGTTCTAGATTTTTTATTTCTCTTTTTTTTTGTTTTTTTAATTCTACTTTTTTTTTCCATTGCTGCTAATTAAAAATAATAAACTATATATTTAATTCAATTTTATATATATATAATATAATGGGTGCTGAAACTTCAAAAATTACAAATATGACAGACCAAGATCCCGAAATAATTCTTCATGAAATCGCAACTAAATACATTTTAAGTCAGAATTCCAAAGATTTATTTAAACTTGCTAATCCAGAAAAATGTAAGAAACTTGTTATCTTAACATCTAATACTATAAATAAATATTTTACACCGAAATATATTTCATATTTAGATTCTAAACTTAAAAGATTAAAAGATGAAAAATTATTATTTTTTAATAAAGATGACACCGTTCTTAATAAATTTGATTCAAAAGGTGAAAATAAAAACCGTAAATGTATCGGAATTGCAAAATTTTATGTAAAAATAGCTCATTTATTTTCAGCTATTTCATTAACGATTAATCCTGTATATAAGTGGAAAAAAATAGATGAGACCGGTAATATTGTAAAAAATGATAATGGCGATGAATATATTGAACAAACAGCTTCATTACTTAAAATAGAAAATCATCCAGATTATCCTGATTTAATTAATAATCCTGATGTTAAAATATCTTTCAGTGATAGTTTTTGTACTAAAAGACATTCACGTCTAGTTAAAATTAAAAAAAAACTTGTGAAAAATAATTTAAAATTTATTGATTTATCTCCAATGTGTCATACAAGAGAAAAAGACATTGATACTGATGGTATTAAAACCTTAGCAAATGAAACCGGATTTTCTTCATTAGAAAAATTATATTTTGACAAATATGATTATGAGAAAGGTGCCTTTTATAAAGAAAAGGATACGCCAGGTTATAAAAGATATTTAGAACATTTAAAAATTCTTTACAATACATTTAAAAAAGATACGGACCCTAAATATGATGATTGGAACATCAATAAAGATAAAAAATTCACAGATGTAATTATCCAATATCAATATAACAGTGATAAGTGTATAGGTGAAGATTCTAAATATCAAAATAAATATACATTATCAAATAACGACCTATTATTTGCTAATTATATTACATTTCTTAAAGAAATGATTGATCGTAGTAATAAAAGTAGAAAAGAAATAGTATCGATTTTATTAAAAGTTTTTAAATTAAGTGTTAATAAACAAACAGATGAAAGCGAGGTTATTATTGACCCAGAACTTACAAGTAAAAAATTAGATGACATTATTTGTGATGCCAGAAAACAAATATTTAACCTGTATATTACGTGTGAAAACGATTACAACGAATGTTTAAAAAGATTCGAAGCAATAATACAAGAAGGAAAGGTTTTACAAGCGTTGGAAAAATCAAAAACATTAGAAAAAGAATCTTTGAAATTGCATACCAATATGGATCAGTTACCTCAAGCACTAAAAGATAAAGCTATGAACGATTTAGAAAATCCTATGCTCCTTCCATTAGTTGATAATTCTGAAAAGAATCCAAATGAAAATTCTAATGAAAACTCCAACGAGAATGTTCAAGAAAATCTCAACGATAATGTTCGAGATAATCCTAACAAGAATGTTCAAGATAATCCCAACGAGAATGTTCAAGAAAATCCTAACGATAATGTTGAAGATAATCAAGAGATAAATCAAAATGTCAAGTTAGAAAATACAGATTTAAATAAAGATGTTGAGTATTATAAAAAAAAACTACAAGAAGCAGAACTTAAAATAAAAGAATTACAAGATACCAAAATAGAAATTTAAAATATATATAATTTTATAAAATGCAATTTAGGAATATAGGTTCCATAAAAAAAAATATTTAATAATATTATAATGGTTGTTTCAAGAACTAGAAAAACTAGACGCAGAGTAACTAAAACAGCTAGAGCTAGTTACAAACGCAGAAGAAGAGCTCCATGGGGAAAAAGATGTCGCAGCAGAGACTACAATGCATGCAGAAAATCTAAAAAGTGCAAGTGGAATAAGGGTAAAAAACGCTCGTTCTGCAGCAAAACCTACAGACGTAAAAGAAAGTAAATCTATAAATAAATAGTTTAAATTAATAAATTATTTATTTACATCTTCATTTAGTACCAATAAATCATTCGATAATTTAACCATTGTTCCTATTTCTTTTTTTATAATTTCACTATTTTTTTGTTTTTTTTCTTGATCCACCCCACCCATTACAGAGGATACTAATGTATGCCATTCCATTAACAACTCAGGTGATTCACAATAATTAGGATGTTCTCTTACCCAATCTTTAATACTTTCTATTTGTTTTGAAGCTAAATAATCTATGGTTTTATCTATTTTTTTATTTTCATTATCTTTTTCCCACTTATCTTGGTCTTTTATATAAAATTTTAACCTTTTATTATCTGAACAATGTATTGGCCTTTGGGTTGGTTCTAAATCTTTCAATTCTCTAACAAAAATATTACTAATACCTTTTGCATATCCGTGATTCTTTGTGTATGTTAAATCTTCTAAACTAACTTTTAAATTTTCAATAAATTCTTGCAAATTCATAGCATCCTTACAATTTTCATTTAAATACACATTAATTGATAACCTATTATTAAAAATATTTTTAGTTGTAGGTATAGATAATACTTCCTCTTGTTTTTTGCTTAATTCTTTCTGAGATTTTAATATCTCTGATATATTATCCATCAAACTAGGTATTGCTGATTTTAATTTAGTAATTTCCGATTTTAATGCTTTATTTTCATCTGTAATTATGGTATCTTGTTGTTCTTTTAAAAAGATAAAACATTTTTTTTTATGCTTACATAATCCTGACGCATATTTATATGATTTACCACATACACATATGTGTTTTTTGCTATCTTTATTTTTTTTATTAACTTTTTCTACATAATCTAGATGTTTGGGAGTTAGTATGTGTCTCTCCCAATGACTTATTCGTGATGTAGAAAAATCACATTTTTTACAATAATATATTCCATCACTTGTTTTCATTATATATTTATTAATATTAAAAACTATCTAAATATTTTAACACTAAGAAAATGTTATTATTTTAAAAACTAAGGGTTTTTTTCTTTTTTATGCTAACAAAAATCATTTTTATCAAAAATGTTACTGCATTATAATAACAATGGTGTTTTTGTTGATTTTAAAACGTTACTGACCTTTTTAAAATGGTCCCAGTCCTTACGTAGTTTGGTAACAAATGGTAAAATCGAAAACGCGGTTTAAATTAATTATGGTTTTAAAAAAGCGGTGTTATCCAAAAATTATCCAAAATTATCCATTTTTCACTTACGTCATAAACATTTAAAAAAATATTCCAAATGTTATTATTTTTAAATAACAATCAATAATTATTTTCTCTGTACTTTTTTTGGTACTTTTTGTTATCCAAAAAGTACCAAAAAGTACCGGATTTCACAATTCGGTTTTTTGTTGATTTGCACAATTTGGTATAAAGATTTTTTGCGATTTTTCGGGTTTTCCCTACATAGATGTAGGTGTCACGTTTTTTTGCAAAATTTTAACAGAACTTTTGATTCAGGACATTTTTTTGGACATTTTTTTTTGTCCATTTTTAATTTTCGTTTAAATCTTTTTTTTAAAACGTGACATTTTGAACACCCATTACATATTTTCGATTATAAAATACAAAACAACCAAAAATACCTACATTATTGTAATTCAATTATTTAATGCACTTTCTATTTTACCTAGCAAAGCATTATTATAAATTAAATTTCCAGTTGGTTTATAATCAGTAATTTTTTTGTATTCTTTTTTATTTGATCCAATGGTAACATTTTTATCTTTTAATATGAGAGAATTTGGGTTATTGTTATTTTCTGGAGTTTCATTATTTTTATTTATAATCTCTCCTTTGCTGTTTACATTTACACCAAATAATTTCTTAATTTCACCCCTCCTAGTTTTATCTAGATGATGTGCCCAAGATATAAATAATAAATTTGGATATGTATATTTTACATTAAATCCGTTTTCTTTTAATTTATCAATTATAAATGCCGTACAAGCAGCTATATCGTATGTTGGTGTTCCAACTAAAAATTCGGGAATTACAAAAAAAGTGAACTGGTTATTAAGTTTCTGTCTAGAAGAAATTTTTATTTTTTTATGAACTCTATTTAAAATGTTTCTATAAATTTTTAATTTATTATTTTCTACTTCTCTTTTTCTAGTATACAGCTCATCAATATTAATTTTATCAGAATATTCTTCTTCCATTTAATTAGAATAAAGAAAAAATAACTTTAAAAAAAACTACTAATATAAATTACTATATGGATATTAAACATATTGTTTTATCAGGTGGTGCTCAATATGGACTAAGTTTAATAGGTGCTTTATATGAATGTGAAAATAACAACATGATTAATTATAATAATATTGAAAAAGTTTATGGTACTTCGGCGGGTAGTGTGGCTCTTGTAATATGGATGCTACGAATAAGTAAAGAAGACATTTATAATTTTTTGATAAATCGTCCTTGGGAAAAAACTATAAAACTAGAAAGTAAGATAATATCTAGTTTTTTAGATAAAAAGGGTATAATAAATAAAAAATTTATTTATGATATTATAACACCTTTATTGCGAGCAAATTCTTTAAATGAAAATATAACACTTGAAGAATTTTTTAATTATACTAAAAAGGAAATCCATATTATAGCTACAAAACTAGATACACTTGAATATATTGATTTTTCATATAAAACACACCCTAAATTATCATTGATAGATAGTATTTATATGTCTAGTACCATACCGTGTGTTATGCAACCAATGTATTATAATGATACATATATTATAGATGGTGGACTCAGTTATGGTTACCCAATTAAATTATGCAAAGAAGAAAATCCGGATGACAATAATCATATTTTAGGAATTAAGATTATAAAAAATGATAAAGAACAAGTTAAACCAGAACAATCACTGTTATTTTATGTTTTTTCTATTATAGAAAAAATGAGAGATAAGGTTAATAACTTTAATGAAAGTGAAGCTAAATATCAAATAAATATTTTAAGTGAGATATGGTTAACCAGAAATTTTAAAGAGTGTTTAGATAATAAAAATAAAAGAAGGGAGTTAATTGAATTAGGTGAAATTAACGTTAAAAAATATTTAGATAACAGTGTTAAAAAAATCTAATAAATTTTTATTATTTATTTCTGTATCAAATTCAATAACTTGGTCCTTATATAAAAGAATAATTGTTGGGTAGCCATCTATTTTCTTTTTATATTTTTCTTCAAACATTGCTATTTCTGGTGAATCATCTTCTTCGTTTATATATTTGTAAATAATATCTATGCCTTCCATTTTAATATTATCTTTTTCAAAACTTTTTAATACAGGTAAAGCTTTTTTAGAATGTGGGCACCATTCAGCATAGAAAAAATATAACATAGCTTTATTATAATTTTCTTTATTTTTCTCTAAAAACTCCCGATTTTCAATAAATGTAGGATTAATTCTTGGTTTAATGTGTCTAATGTATACATAAAATGTTGCGCCTAAAAATATGAAGCTTATAAATAAAATAAAAAGAAATTTTTTATTTGAAAGTAATGATGATAATTTATTTATTAACATATTCTTCTAATAGATACTATTATTAAAATGTATAATAATTAACGAATTTATATAAATAAATGTTACTTATATAAATTATGATAGTTAGAAATTATAAAGGTGAAATGGTAAAAATAAATATTAATAATTATAGTAGTGATAAAAAATTATATAATAAACTTTGGGAAACAATGTTTAATATTAAAATTTCTTGTGAAAAAAATCAAAAAGATGAGATTTTGGAATACATTAAAAAAAAAGAATGAATTATTTTCTGTAAAATATATAATGACAATAAAAAAAATAAAACTAAATAAAACAAAAAAAAATAAAACAAGAGAAAATAAAATAAAACTTAAAAAAATAAGAACAAAAAAAAACAAGAAAATTAACCACAAAAAAAGCACTAAAAATAAAACTTATAAAAGTAATGACTTTAAAAGTGGAGATGGTATGTTAACCGGTGTTTGGGGACCAGCACTTTGGCATTATTTGCATATTTTGAGCTTTAACTTTCCAGTAAATCCAACTAAACAGGATAAAATACATTATAAAAATTTTATACTAAATTTAAAGCATACTTTGCCTTGTAAATATTGTCGTAATAATTTAAAAAAAAATTTAAAAATGTTACCACTTAAAAATAGCGATTTAGAAAACAGAGATAAATTTTCTAGATGGGTTTATAAACTACATGAACTAATTAATACTATGTTAGGTAAACGTTCCAATTTATCATTCTGTGATGTTAGAGAAAGATATGAACATTTTAGATCTAGATGCACGATAGAAAAAAATAAAATAGATTTTAAAAAATTGAAAAAGCAATTTAATAAAACAAAAAAAAAAGAAAAAGGATGCACTGAACCTTTATATGGTAAAAAATCAAAATGTATTGTTAAAATAGTTCCTGAAAATAAAAGACTTAAATCATTTCAAATGGATAAAAAATGTATTAAAATACGTTAAATATTTCTTTTTTTGCTAAATTTTTATTCAAATTGTGAAAAAGTGCTTAATTTTGGTAATGGGAGCACATTATCTACACTAGTAGCCTGATAATTTGGAACTTTCTTGCAAGTAAAAGCCGGTTCTGGACACCTTTCACAAGGTGGACACGGTTGACATGATTTTTGTCTAGGACAAGCTTTTGCATCTGGGCATTTAGGACAAACGGGTGGAACAACTTGTGATTTTAATATATATAAGTTTTCACTTCCTTTTGGTATCTCATTTCTAGTTATCGCTTGTATACCTTGTTTTGAAATCATACCCTCTTTTAAAATTTCAAATCCTTCCTTTAACTGAAAAAATATAGTTGAAAGAAGAACAGTTGTTAAAAATACTAAAAATATTGTTGATTTTTTTAATTTCATGTATATTAACTAGAGAGAAAAGATTTTATTTAATTATATTATCTTTATTTATAATATAATTATGCCAGCTTTAACCCACGGTCGTGTTATAAATGGATTTAATTCACAGTCTCGTTCAATCAAATTTTATAAAAGAAATTGTGATCCAATATGCCAAAAAGATAAGGTTTGTTCAGTTCCATTGCAACCATTTAATATGAATCCATCATCAGGATTATTAAAAAGAGTAAATAGTAAACCATCTAGTGATAAAAAGGCAAGTACTGTTGCTATTGGTAGAACATTTGCTGCTAAACGTGCAATATCTCGCCGTGTGTGTAATAGTGAATTTAAGTTATTATAAATATATAATATCTATATTGATATTATATGTCATCGATATATCACAAAAAAGTGATAATTCGCGCTTGTCCTAGCAAATTTAACAGGTCAAACTTTAATGCAATTAATAGACGTGTTTGTTTATCTTTAGAAAATGCACGAGATAGAGGAATTGTTAAATTTTATAATTCTGATATTGAATTACGTATGCAACAATATGATTTTAACAATATCATTAATATAGTAATAACAAATATTAAAGAATCAGAGAAAGATATTGATAAAATAATTTCTGATCTTAACAATTGTTTTATTAGTTTAAATGAATATCAACACGATAATTTAAATAAAAATATAGAAGAACAAAGAACAAAAATAGTAAATTTTTTAATTAAAATAAATAATGTTTTAAACGATAAGTTAACAATAGAACAAGCAACAAAATTATTAACAACTATAGTAGGTAAAGGTGTAACAGAGATTAGAGATAAAGAAGTAACAATAAACGGAATTTTATATGATATAAAAAATCATTTTCTTGATATTAGTGGTAATAATTTTACCAAAATTTTAAGTAAGATTGAAAATAAAGATACGTCTTTCAATAATTTAATTAATGATATATCTGATAGTAATATTTATGTTCCTATATTAAATAAAAGATCTTTTCTACAAAGTATTGATATTGCAAATATTATATTAGATTCTAGTGATAATATATTTTATATTCCCTTACTAAAAGAGCAACAAGTAGATGTTTATGAGTCAGGTGTATTATTATTTTCAGTGAAAAAATTAACTAATGAAAATATTAAATTTACATCACATATTATTTATAATGAACATCCAATTAATAACAATTATAGTCCTGGAGATATTTTAACTTTCAATGATTTAATTTATTATCCTCACAAATATAACTTTTTATTTGGTAGCATAACAGGTATTCCTCATTTTAATACTATTATTCCACCACCTGAGCCAGAGCCGGAACCAGAACCTGAACCAGAACCAGAACCGGAACCTGAGCCAGAACCGGAACCAGAACCAGAACCAGAACCGGAACCCGAACCGGAACCCGAACCGGAACCCGA
>CETE01032081.1_pt1 | contig 13500 bp, 15 predicted proteins | sample 531241 | NCBI WGS metagenome assembly CETE01 (sample SAMEA2622336, study PRJEB7988) | marine metagenome | biome: marine biome (ENVO:00000447); feature: deep chlorophyll maximum layer (ENVO:xxxxxxxx); material: "saline water (ENVO:00002010), including plankton (ENVO:xxxxxxxx)" | depth 30 m
GGCTTTCAATTCGATTGTGTGAAAATTTCAATTGACCTGTCAAATAAGCTACTTTCTTGAATGAGTTTATGTTTACAGACCCTGTTGGACCCCCATGGAGGATGTTGAGGGGAAGGACGTTGTTGCGAGACTCGGGAGCAGAGATTTGAATGATGATGGCGAAATAATCAACCTAGCGATAGTAGGCTCAAGTAGATATTATGATTTCGAAAACTTCGAGCGAATAATTGACTCTTGGATAGGAACATATGGATATCCAGACTTAGTTATAGTGGGCGGGGCAAGTGGTATTGACTATCTTGCAGAGAGATGGGCAACTAACCATTCGATACCGATAGCTGTATTTTCCGAGGAGTGGGATGATCCTAGGAAGGGGCTCCGGGACAGAGGAAGGCCAGAAGCACCCAATTCGTTGACTGAGAAGATACTCACTTCATGTAGTCACATTTTGGCCATTCCCTCCACAACTAGTAAGTGGACAAGAGTAGTAATAATGGAATCGTCCAAGAGGATGATACCCATCGAAATTCATGAAATTAGATGATTTTGGTGCTCCTGCCGGGATTTGAACCCGGGTCGCCGGGATGAAAACCCGGTATGATGGACCGAACTACACCACAGGAGCTAACCCCTCGGAGATGTGCATCCCACATAATCGAATCGGGTGGAAAACCTTACAGAAGTCTGGAGGAAAAATAAATTACTCTTCCTCAAGAAGTCCGTCCCACCATTTTTTAGCAGGTATGAAAGCCAGAAACGAGGTCAATGTCAAGAGTGTCCAGACTATTGGATTTTCAAGTAGCCCCAATAATTCCCTACCCCAGACTCCTATAACTAAAGCTTGAATTCCAAATCTCAATCCCCTGCCAAAAAGACCGGCAAAGATAAATTGGGTCCTATCCATTTCTCCCATTCCGGCCACCCATGCGAGGACCTTGTATGGAATAGGGGACACTGCCGCAATAAAAATTCCAGCGCTACCGTATCTTACAATCAAATTATCTAGTCTCTGAATATGAATTTCTCGAACATACCTCTCTGCGAAACTCCTACCTATTTTTCTACCAAGCCACCAACCCACCAACGCTCCTGAGACACTAGTCAGTGTAACAATAGCCCAGATTAGGAAGATTGTTGGAGGATCTCCCTGGGCGTCTAGGAACATTGGAAATGTGAGTGCCTCCGGAGGAATTGGCTGGATTACAGCCTCACTAAAAGAAAGAATCCCAAGTCCTGGTAATCCCAGATTCAAAGCCCATTGGACGTAAGAATCCCAAATGGTCCAGAATTCGCTAGGTAACATGCTCACGTGTCTTCGTCTAAGTCATTGTGTATGAAATGGTGGTTTTTTAGCATACCTGTAGAGGGAAAACCAATGAAAGGACAGCTTGTCGTGTATGTGTGGCTGATGAGCTAGTGGTAGATACTTCTGCCCTAATTTCTTGGCCAATAATGGAATTGAACGGAGCAATCGTAGTTCAGTCTCAGATTGACGAGTTGCGAAGGCATTCTCCCAGCAGAGCGGAAATGTTCCATGCTATGGAAGTGATGGTCTCAGAGCCGAAACCAGAATCTGTTTCATTCGCCACAGTGTCAGCGATGGAAACTGGAGATATGGGAGGCCTATCCGTTGTTGACTTACATTTGATTGCATTGGCATACGAGAGAAAGTGCATACTCGTTACAGATGATTACCGTATGCAAAACCTAGCCGAGAAGATGGGAGTAAAATGGAAATCGGTTAATTTCCAAGGAATTTCGGAGTATTGGGAGTGGAAGGTAAAATGTGTGGGTTGTGGAAGAGAGTACGATTCACCGGATAAGCCTGCTGAAAGAAAGGGGATGCTTGGTGAATGCGTGGACTGTGGAAGCAATTTGAAATTGAAGAAAGGATAGCTATTCCTCTTCTGACAAAACTTCCTCTGTTTGGCCGCCTCTATCTAGATCCATTTCGGCCTTAGAAGGACTGGTCACCTCGTTAACTGCTTTCTGATATTCCCCCTTGGCAAGTCCGACACTTCTTGCTAGCTTCGGAATCTTATCGACTCCAAAAATTAGGACGCCAAAAACAACCAGAGCAACGACTTCAACCGTACCGAATGCCATTCTATCGGGCCTTGCTGGGAGGCATATGGATTGAATGCTTCGGAAAAAGTTGCGATTAACCCCCAGAAACGGGAGGGAGGAATGCGATCTCGGAAGAGTCTGATATTACGATGTCGAAGTTGTTCTGTATTTCATCATTGAATGCAACTCTAAGGCCCTTGGAAACGAGGTCTTGTAAACCCAGCCTTTCAACCAATCCAGTGATTGTTGTACCAAATTCCAATGCAATCTCAACTTCTCTCTCACCAAGGGATTCCGCCAAAGGCCCGAAGAATAGGACCCTGACCATTACGGCCCTCCCCTCGGCACCCGGTGTTCCGTTCATGTGAAACTTAGGACGTTCTCGGAAATTAATACATCGGAGCGAACTATAGTAAATTAAGTCGGAGTTTACCCGGGGAGACATGGGTCGGGTCGACGCAGTGGTGTTTGACTGCGATGGGGTTCTGACTGACAATGGCTCCTCATGGCAGAACATCCATAGTAAATTTGGCACCGATACTGCGGATGATGACTCTCACAAGAAAACTCTGGAAAAGTTCCTAGACGGAAGAATTACGGAGGAGGAATTTGTTGAACACGATATTCGCCTCTGGAAGAGCGTTAAGCCAGAGATTCACAAGGAGGACATCATAAAATGCTACAGCGGGATAGGTCTGATTGATGGTGCAAGAGATGTTGTCGAGGAGCTGAAAAATAGGGGAGTCTATGTTGCGATCGTATCCTCTGGTGTAGATTTATTCGTAGGTGCTATAGCAAACATGCTGAAGGTTGACGACTGGGCGGCTAATGGTTTTGAATGGAATGAAGATGGGTATCTTGTCAAAGGCCTGCCAACCAGAGTATACTCGCATGACAAGGGAATTATGGTAGAGAAGCTAGCGAGAATAAATGGTTTTGATCCTGAGAAAATTATTTCCGTGGGGGACTCTAGTACAGATCTCTCAATGAGAATAGAGGCGTCGTCCTTCATAGGGTTCAATCCATCGCGTGCGAGGGCATTGGATTCATTCAAGAGCGCCGGTGTGCCGGTCGTTGAAGGGAAGGATTTGAGGAAAATATGGCCATATATCTTCGATGGAGAGCAATTTCCTGACTCAAGCTAGGCGAAGGGGATAGAGGCTGTTGCATAGGTGTGGAGATTTACCACGGTCAGGATGCACGGCTTTGGCTGGAAACCAAGCATTCTTTGGAAGTCTGTTTGATTCTGCCATGTCGAACTATGGACCATCGTAGTTCCCTTGTAATTTCCCACAAAGTGGCCATGAACATGGCCTGTGACGAAAATATCGGGCACATTGGAAATAACTAGATTATCCTCTGGTTCAGGAGAAAGGGGTGTTTTCCCGCCCCATGATGGGGCCAAATGCCTCCTTTCTAACATGGCTTGCATGGCCCTCTCAGGCCGGGAATATGATACTGACCTGAGTGTGGCAACAAAATCGTCTATACTCTTGCCATGATATGAGAGAACCCTGACCCCATGGAGGCTAAAATCACATGGATTGCCCACGAATGTGGCATCAGAATAATCCTGCTGAACCTCCGGATCTAATGCTGGCTGTGGTTCAGCTGGCCTCACTGCATCGTGGTTCCCGGGCAAAATGATCACATCTAACCAATCAGGGAGCCTCTCTAGTAACCTTGCAAGCTCAGAGTATTGATTGAAGAGATCTTTGATTGAAAGGTGACGATCCTGTCCGGGGTAAATCCCAACCCCATCGACACCATCACCACTAAGCACGAAGTATTTGATTGTTCGAGCCAGAGGGTCTTTGTTGAACCATTGAATCATCTTATCCCATTGTGGACCCAAGAATGTCATACTGCCAACGTGTGTGTCTGAGAGGAATGCAGCAGAAACTGCTCTATCCTTGCCGGATGTATTTTTTGAGTGGAAACCCAAAGGTGGCAGATGTATATCCTGCACGAAGAAAATCGGGTCTCCTTCGCCGACCAAGAAATAGCCACTAACACCGACAACATCGTCATCCATCAATCCATCTAGGGCTGGATGAACCTCCGAGGCATCGGAAGGTGGCTTCACTATGCATCTGACCTGAGCTGTTTCATCTTCGATAACGAACATCAGGTTTTTACTTTTGGCCCACCTCATCTCAGTGGCCAGTCCCACCATTGTAACTTCATATTCTCTGCTCGAGTGACGTTGTCTATTCCTCCATGCCTCTGAGGCTGGCACAGGCCTTCTAGGGAGTTTATTTGAGGCTACCATCATTGACCTTATTTTCCGAAGCCTGTCCGTGAAGCACGCTCTCATATCCGACATCTTCCCTTCGGTAACTGAATTTCCTGTTATGTCGAAATGGATCTCGATTTCACTATCAACATCTATAGCCTCCATGGGAAAATCTGCCAGACTGTAATGCTCCAAACCATGAGGCCTAGGAGGAGGGGCCAGTTCTAACGATTTTGAGGGCGCTACTGTCCTCCCGATAGGAGAATTACTATCGGGGCTTGGAAGGGTAACTTGTTCTGTCATAGTAGAGTCAGGTACAAAGGTCTTGACTGGGATTTTTGTTGACATGGACAGCAATTCTCTGACTGTCCTATGGTCCAGTATCTTCACACCAGAGGATCTAGCGGCCTCAATAAGTGGCTGGATATCTTCCAAGTCTTGGATCATCTCTTGCGACTTTCTGCCAATCACAAGCATACCCGAAGAAGCCAAAATCCGCTGTCTTTCAGACCAATCGTCCGAGGCCATGCTCAATAGGGGAGATAGTCGCCTCATGATGATATCGCAAGGAAATTAGTCAGAATGTTCTTTGTTGTCCCAATCCGTCAGAGAAGCTAAGTCTACTTTCCCGATGTCTTCAGCAACTGTTCGAGGACTTTTTTGCCATTCAAGACTACCTTCCCACTCCTCGGAAAGGGGGTCTAACTGGGAAGTATCAAAGGAAATATCTCTCTCGTCCTTGTTCAGCACTTCCTCGACGACTGCCTCGTTTTCATCAACCCTGTCTAACGCCTCGAGAGTAAGTCTTAATGCAAACGCGGCGAATGACTTCTTGTTGTCCAGTCTATCGTTGTCTCCAAAATCCATCCTCCTCGACAAAAAGTAGTCTCCTGCTATCACAGCTACATGGACCCTGCCTACCTCTTTGTCTCCGGTCGAACCTCCGGGCCCTGCAATTCCAGTTATGCCTATTGAAACGTCGGACCCAGACTGATACTTTGCCCCCTGGGCCATCTGAATGGCGACCTCGTGTGACACAGCACCCGCATCCCCGCTATCGAAGGCTGACTTTTCTACGCCTAACTCCCTCATTTTTGATTCATTGGAATATGTTATCCATCCTTGGTTAAACCACGCCGAGGCTCCCGAAATATCGGTAATCAGAGATGCTACCATTCCACCTGTGCAGGATTCGGCGACAGACACAACCCAGTCTCTCTTCCTGAGCCTCCTTGCTACGCGGGACGCTAGTCCAGCGGTCTCTTCGACCACGCTTCCCCCTCAGGACGTCGCCTTTTGAATATGATGTGAGAGGGTTATTTCCAGCAGGGAATATGATTGTAATTTAATGGTGGGTCCGGCAGGAATTGAACCTGCGATCTTCGCTTTGTAAGAGCAACGTCATAACCCCTAGACCACGGACCCTAGATGGACCGGGGAGCGCTGTGTTCAAATGGCCTGCGGCTGAAGGAGCTACAGGAGTTCCCATGTCCGGTGTCTCAGATTTGGTTAAATTACTCAAAAAAACGGGGATTCCGATGAATGAGAGCATTATTGAGGCATTATTGTCCACTGAGCCATCGGATTTTACAGATTTTCCTCTGGAGAGTTTCTGGCAAGACTATCCAGTGCCGTTTCTTGTAACTGATGCTGGGGTGACAAAAACAATCTCTGCACCCCACATGATTGCGACAATGCTGCACCACTTGGAGCTGAGGTCTGGCCTACATGTGGTGATGATGGGATCAAAGGGAGGTTATCTTGCAACACTAATTGACAAGATTTGTGGACCCTCGGGAAGGGTTACTATTATTGAGCCTCACAAGGAGGTTTCAAACCATACTTCATTGATACTTGAAAGCCGTCATCAGACCGGCATAATACGTGTCCAAGGGAACGAAGCACTGGATGACCCGTCATGGCCTAGGGATGTAGATAGGGTACTGTTTACCGGATCGGTGAGAGACATGCCTAAGCAGATAGAACTGCTTATTGGAGAAGGAGGTTTTGTCTTGGGCCCATTCGGTGGTAGGATTCAGCAAAGGCTGTTGAAGAAAGAATGGCAGGGGGGGCTCTGGTATGAGACAGATTTAGGGAGCGTAGTTTTCGGGCCTTTGGACATTTCTGAATATGACAGAATATTCCCGGATCCAGAATTCATCGCAGACGAGTTTGAGGATGCGTTAAAGTTATTGACATCGGTATTGGGAAGCGAATCTGAAGAAGTTTTCAGACTGGAAAAACTGATTCAGTCTCTCCGAGACCTTCCGCCCGGGCTTCCAGAAATAGATGAGAGTTTCACAGATGAGGAGATTATCGAACACCCTGTAATCGAACTATTAATGACTGAGTCTGAGTGGTTAATCGAATTATGGCCGACATTCAGTAGATTGGTTGGTTTTGATCTGATTGAGCTGACTTCTGAATCTGAGAATACCCCTTATGGGAAAAGGCATCGAGACTTTGTTCCCTGATAATTGAAAAATTGAACCAATAGAAGAAGTGATGTCTGTAAGGCCTCAGGAAGCGACATGACGGACGCGATGCGCGATAATCTTCTCGACGCATTGCACCATCTTTCAGATGCCAGCCAGCATTTACTGAGTGAGCTTAGAAAGAAAGGTTCAGCTTGGATTGTTGGAGGTTGGGTAAGGGACTCTATGATGGGAATAAGGGCTGAAGACATGGATATTGCTACCACACTGACGCCTGAGCAGATCAAGTCTATTTTTCCTAGATCGATAATGGTCGGAGCTAGCTTCGGAACTGTGATAGTCAGGTTGGAAGATGATGAGCTTGGCTCTGAATGGCAGGTTACTACTTTGAGAAGTGAGGGTGACTACTCTGATGGAAGGAGGCCGGATAGAGTCCGCTTCATAGAAGAAGGGGAAGATAATGCAAACATAATAGAAGACTTGGGCAGGAGGGATTTCACAATAAATTCCATGGCTGTTGATATTAATGGAAACCTGATAGACCCCCATGATGGCCTTGAAGACTTAGCAGAAGGAATTCTGAGAACCGTAGGGTCCGCAGAGCGTAGGTTCGGTGAAGATGGGTTGAGGGTTCTTAGGGCATTTAGGTTTCTGGATGAAGGGGAAACCGGGATTCGGGAGATGGACAAGGCACTAGAGATGGGAATTATTCAGGCTGGAGATTTTCTTTCAGGAGTCTCGAGGGAGAGAGTTGGAGTAGAGATTTCAAAGATATTATCTGGAAATAATGCGCGTAAAATAGCTTTAAAGATGGATATCATGGGAGTGTTGGATAGAGTCTTCAAAGGCCACAAGATAGACATCCCATCCGAATTATCTGATAATTATCTGGTTAATTTAGCACTATTTTTCAGGAGTCAGGATATCTCCAGCGTGTCGCTTTCCGAACTAATGAGAGAATTACTCGTACTTTCTAAAAATGAGCTTGCTGAGATTTCATTTTTGCATGACAACAGGGAGTTGAAACTAGATAGCTCCATTGAATCTCTGAGGAGATTTAGAGCTGTGATTCCAGATATGAGGAGGAATCTGATTTTGGATTACATGGAGAAGTCTGGTATCGAATTGCTTAGCTTCAGGAATACCCTCAAGAAGATAGAAGAAGAAGATCTTGTGATTTCGCCCCTAATCAGTGGCGACAGGCTGGTAGAGGTAACTGGACTCAGTCCCGGTCCCAGGCTAGGGAAGCTGAAAGGCCGGTTGCACAGAAATCAAATTGAGCGGGGACTGAAAACTGAGGGAGAGGTTATGTCATTGCTTCAAGACTTTGATTGGGCAGAATCCAATTACGAAGATTGGAAGATTCTTCAATGGCCATAATCAGGGAAGTTCATTCAGCATCGCCAGATATTCATCCTTATCCATGAATTGATCCTCATCGAAGTCATCTGTAAATGTCTTCACTATTACGCACCATGCGTCTCCATAGGCGTCCTCGTTTGCTAAATCTGGATTATCCTCGACATGTCCGTTTAATTCAACAATCGTACAAGATATGGGGGCATTGATCAGCATTCTATCGAATTCTCCATCATACCTAGTAGTGACAGTAATCAGCAACTCATCTGTGTCTACCTGAGCTCCCATTGTTTGGGATTTCGATGGCTTATCATTTTCATCATCGTCTTCTGACAGTCCGGAGTCTGCATCGATTTCGAAATCGCTGTCATCTCTAGGCCTAGCCAAGACAATCTGAATTACTTCCCCAAACTCTGCCATTAAGAACTCGCTCAGACCTATCTTGATGCTGGTTGTTCCCTCATCTTTGTCTTCATCCAAAACCTGCATCCATAGGTGATCAAGTGTGTAAAGGCGATCGTGTGCAATGCTGAACTCTGCGTAGTCGCTATCGGCCATAATCCTCGCTCCGCGGCGACCGGTATCAAATTTCAACTATTCGTTTGTTTGAATTTGAGAATTTAGCAACGAGAGGTTAACAATGGGGCGCCTTTCAGCGGTAATCGAGACCCATGAATTTTGAAGAGACAGAAGAGCAGAACATGATCCGAAACATGGTTAGGGATTTTGCGGAAGAGGTTCTTCTTCCGACTACTCTCGCTAGAGATAAGGACCAGCGGGCTCCGCTAGAAGAATGGCAAAAATTCTGTGAAACCAGCTTACAGGGGATAGCTATTGGGGAGGAATACGGCGGTAGCCCTGTAGACGAAATCACAGAGGCAATAATAGTGGAGGAGTTAGCTAGAGTTGATCCATCATTCTCAGTGATGTATTGTGTTCATGTGGGACTTTGCTCGAAGACAATTTCGATTCACGGAAATGAGGAACAAAAGGGAAAATACCTCTCCAGGTTAGCAGGGAATGAGATAGGAGCCTATTCGCTATCTGAAGCTGGTTCAGGGACTGATGCGGCGGCTATGGTCTGCAAAGCCAAGCTGAGCGAAGATGGGACCCATTATATCCTCAATGGGGAGAAAATGTGGGTAACTAACGGATCCAGCGCCGACATATATGTCCTATTTGCAAAAGACGTTGACCATCCAGAGTATGGGGTAAAGAAACACGGTGGCACTACAGCATTTATTGTCGAGAAGAGTTTCAAGGGCTTCTCAGTCGGGAAAAAAGAAGACAAGCTTGGAATAAGGTCATCAGATACATGCTCCTTACTACTTGAGGATTGCATGGTTCCCGTTGAAAATGTCCTGAGGGAGTCGGGAGAAGGATTTCCCATTGCAATGAATGCATTGGACAACTCGAGAATAGGCATTGCTGCACAGGCACTTGGGATTTCACAGGGTGCATACGAGTCTGCGCTAAACTACTCTCATCAGAGACAGACATTTGGGAAGCCAATTTCTTACCATCAAAGTGTTGGCAACATCCTTGCTGACATGGCCACACAAATTGAGGCATCAAGAATGATGGTCTACAAGGCAGCATGGGCAAAACAGAGACACTATGAAGATGGTGGGCCTCGACACACCAAAGAGGCGAGTATGGCTAAACTATTTGCAGGGGATACTGCCATGTGGGTTGCAGAAAGGGCAGTACAAGTGCTTGGTGGGTACGGGTATACCACGGATTTCCCAGTAGAGAGGTTCTTCAGGGACGCCAAGATAACACAAATTTACGAAGGAACCCAAGAAGTTCAGAGGATTGTCATTAATAGGGCCATAAAGCCATGATTGGATTTTTATTCAACCCAGGTGTATCTTCTCTGGCCCTCTAGGTCTCCCTCCACTCCAATCCCAACTAATGCAAATTCGCCATTTGGAGACAATACGGATTCCTTTCTCGTGCCCCTGTGGAGCGACTCATAGATTGTCTTGTCGATTGGAGTCCTTTTGGATAACCTTCCAAACAAATCAAAACGTGAGGATATCTCCTTCCACTGCTCTTGAACCTCTCCCTCGAAAACCTTTGCCTTGGCACCTGAGCCATATCCGCAAAGACCGACTTTCTCGCCAACCATTTCAGTCCCATCCAGATAATCACTCTCCATTGATGACATTAATGCAAGGAAAATTGATCCAGTATACTGGTTTCCAATCAAGCTTGAAGCCCTCTGGGTTTTCTCAATTCTTTGCTCTGCAAACTCCTTGAATTCTACGGTCTTTGATATCTGCCTCCTGTAGAGATCGTTGGCGCGTTCGAATTCCTCGATTCCCTCGGGAGTCTGAGGAAAATCTTGTTCCAGGGGTTCAGGCCCGATTTCCCCAGTAATCGAATCCCACACAGGAAGATCTCTTCTATCATGCCTGAAAACGTCTGGAAACATCCTTTTTCCCTGAAAGGCGTAAGGCAGATGTACAATTATTCTCATCCATTGTTCGGTGAGAATTTCGTCTTCTTCAGGGTCATATCTGCCATCTTGGATTGCCTTTGACCTGAAATTTATGAATGCGGTCTTTACTGATTCGGAGTAGCATCTGTTGGAGAACTGCCCGTCAAAAACGGGCATATCCTTGTGTATCATCAGCTTCTCGTTTTCAAACATTATATCGTCTTTCTTTGATGAATTTGGCAGGTACTTGAGAATCTTCTCTGCTAGGCCCTCTTTAATTCTCTCTCCACTCTCCCGGGCGACATCCAATACGTTTTCCACTATCATCCTGGTATTGACTTCTCTTCTGGGTTTGAAAAAGTCGTGAACAGGCATAGTTGACACGCCCCAAATATCTGGAATCGCGAGAAGCCTTGGGTTGTGGCGGATCAAAATCGCCCCTCCCCCGGCCCCTTGGGTATATTCTCCACTAGATTCAAGATCATACTTGGCGTTGTCTGCAAACACCACTATCCCGATTCTATCTTTTTCTTCTCCCCCTCTGGCAACCCAGTCCAATGTGTTGTGCATAGCATCAACTGCTCCAATGCATGCAAATGTTAAGTCGACAACATCGCAATTCCTGAAACAATTTTCGCCAAATCGATCAGAGTATCTCTGCTCAAGCATGTCCATAATGTACGTTGCAGTAGGCTTTGCGCCGTCGAGAGCGGATTCCGTACCAAGATAAATTCGGCCTATTCTGTTCGGGTCTATCTGGTTTCTATCGATTAGTCTGGAAGCTGCGTTAGCTCCCATCGTTGCCGTATCCTCGTGAACATCTGGTATTGCCATTGCTGAAAGGCCGAGACCCTTGTTGAGCTTTCCAAAGTCCGCGCCCCTAAAATCTGCAAAATCTCTCATATCGAAGTACAGTCGAGGAAAGTGAATTGCAATATCATCTATGCCGACATCTGTCATAATTTCACCACCCTCGCGTGGCAATGGGGGTTATGATACCTGTCCCTGAAAAAACTAGCATGAGGGCTAAAAATTCAGGCTCGGCCCTTCGCGGTCATGGATTCAATGTTATGGAGGGAGTCAGGATTTTTCTCGAAATACTCTGATAAAGGCATCAGGATTTCGGCTAATGAGTCTGCTACCGCTAGCTTGGCGTCGAGAGGATGCACGATTCCATCAGAAACCGCACTAACGAACTTTTCTGGGTCTGAAAACTTGGAGGGTTTACCGTATTTTGGATCCGGAGTAATGGATATCTCTCCTAGCATTGGGATAATTACATGTTCAGTGATTTCAAATACAGCCGAGGAGCTGTTTCCAACCTCTAGAAACGCCTTTTTCATCTTCTTTCGAAGCATTTCTTTGGTATCATGTAGAATCACAGCGTTATTAGGATCAGATTTTGACATCTTGTAATCAAATGAGTCCATTCTCCCTCCGGGACCCTTTAATCCTGACAGCATTGGAGTGTGGATGCAAGTGGGTTTTGTCCAGCCATTTCTGTCTGCTACCTCTCTCATGTACATGTGAGCCTTTCTCTGGTCCATTCCGCCAAAGGCGATATCCACTTCCAGCTCAAATATGTCCGCCGCCTGTAGTGCCGGGTAGAAGAAAGCGGAAAGATCGTGGTCAGAGGAATCTTCATCTCTCCCCATTATGCTGAATGTCCTCCTAACTCTGGATAAACTCATATTTTTTGAGCATCTCAGGACTCTTTCCCAGTATTTCCCCGAGTCCATAATGTCGGATGCCCTGATGAAACGGACTTGCCCTGGTCCGTCTCCGACCTCTGGATCTCCCAAAAGTGAGCAAAAAACCTCTGTCATGTAATCTGCGGCTAGCGAGATTTTTTCCATGTCCCTATCAAATTTATCATTTACCCACGCATGCCAGTCTGCGAGGAGGATTATCACATTGACACCATCATCCAACATCTTCCCGATTGTGCGGGAAAGCAATAGCCATCCGAGATGTGCCTTGCCACTGGGCTCTAATCCAATGTAAGCGACAAGGTTGCCATCGCCAGAATGAGATGCCTTTCCAGAAAGAACTTCTTCCACGTGCTCTTGTCCGACGACCTCCACACATTCCGAGAACATTCTCGCTATTTTAGGATGGGAGATTTCGTTCTTCAATGAGTCGCTCTCATTGGACATTTTTTCACCTAATTGAATAACTTGTTGAGTTTCTCGGCTCTTCCGGCCGCCTTTGTATTTTCATTCGACTCAAGCGCCTCTTCGATTTCTGAGATTAATTCCTCCGCCTTGTTCCTTTTCTCTTGAGTTAAAGACTCAGATAGGGCCATGAAGTGTCGTGCCGAAGAAACAGCAGATTTGGCTTTTGAAGCTTTTTTTGCCCATTCCTTGGCCTTGTCGCCTCGTTGCTTCGAGTTATATCCCGTGGCTTCGTCGAGAAAGGCAGTCCACCTTTTCCTATCATCCATGGCAACCTTCATTGCGTTGGGATCTTCGAAATTGGGAGCGACATTTGTTACATCCACGATTAAGGCGTTTCCTTCAAATCTTCCTGAAATCGATGTCATTATTCCATGAGATCCTGAAAATGAGCCGTCGTCATTAGATACGATACTGTCGAAAAAGCTTCCAGCAAGTACAGATAACCCTCCTTCTTCCTCGATTTGCTTTACCTTTCCGCGTCGTACGTCGAATCGCTCCATGTCCCCCCGCCTGCTGGCACATTATTCAATACTGCCATTAGTGAGGCTTGAATTTTGACTTACGAATGGGCTGAGATGGCGTCCGTGTCCGGAATTAGGAGAAATCGTTCATGGGAGCGATAATTATCGAAAATGGAAAAACAAAACACCAGAAGACTCAGGTGGGGCATTATTTGGTAAGGATTGGAGGAGAAAGTCCATTCCATACCTTGATGAGTGGAAGTTCCTCGCGGAACATGAGAATATGCCATTCGAAGCCTTGGACTTCTACGATGTTGACTCG
>CETE01006969.1_pt1 | contig 13454 bp, 8 predicted proteins | sample 531241 | NCBI WGS metagenome assembly CETE01 (sample SAMEA2622336, study PRJEB7988) | marine metagenome | biome: marine biome (ENVO:00000447); feature: deep chlorophyll maximum layer (ENVO:xxxxxxxx); material: "saline water (ENVO:00002010), including plankton (ENVO:xxxxxxxx)" | depth 30 m
GGCGACACGCGGCAGAGTTGACGTATCAGGGTGGCTCAAGCACCTTCAGTTCAATCGACCCACGCCCTTGATCGCAGGTAATTTAGTGATGAAATTTACCTAACACAGAGCCCCCCCCAATGAAGGCAACACTTCTACTAATAGCGATCGTTATTTTAACCGTTGAACCAAAGCGTGCTTTGGCTATGGAGTTCACTTCGCTGTCGCCGGGAAGAAATGAAGTTGAGCTCAGACATGACGGTCAACCGAGGCGATTGATCATCACGGCCCCGAAGGACTATGGCCGCAAGAATCCTTATCCAGTCTTATTTTGCTTTCATGGCGCGGGTGGCAAGGCCGAAGGACAGAGCCAGAGGTGGAGTGCCCACGCAGATAAGCGTGGTCTTATCGTCATCAGCGTGGAAGCGGTGCAACCTCTTGCCAAATGGAATTTCAAAGATGGATTCCATGCTGAAGAGCACGATGATGTTGGACTTGTTGCGAAGGTAGTTGCTGTTTTGATTACAAAAAAGATTGGCGATCCAAAGGCCATCTATGCAACTGGGCATTCAAGTGGAGGGTTATTCTGTTATCGGCTAGCCAAGGAAACTGCCTTGTTTGCCGCTTTGGCCCCGATGAGCTGCGGCATGGTTAAGGGCGCACATGACCCAGACGAAAAGACACAAGCAGTTTCAATCATGCAGGTCATTGGGGACCAAGATAAGAGTTTCAACGGGTCGTCGAACCCGAAAGTGACGATGTACTCGGCATCGGAGCGAATAGATATCTGGCGGAAGTTTAATCAGTGTGGGCCGGATCCTGAAGTTTTTAACCAAGAGGGCACGGTAATTGTTTATACTTACAAGAACCAATCCGGCCAGAAAGTTGCACTCTGCAAAGTGAAGGGACAAGGGCATCACCTCAGAAGTGATCTCAGGGATGGGGCTGATTCCTTGGCACTAGACTTTTTGTTGAAACGCAAAAGAATGTAGAGGTGTCACATCTACTTAGGTTGAGAAGAATGGCGGAGACGAAATGCTGCCTCGCGCCAGACGAGAGACTTGAGCCATTCTAAATCTGGCCTCTTCGCCAAATTCTAACATTTTTTACCTTTATTTGTTAACCTCTGAAAGTGCTGTGGCATTTGGGTATGCAATAAACCATTATAATGGATCATAGCGACCAGAGCGACACCGAATTCGTGGCCTTACTGACGGAGCATCAATCCGCCCTTCGCTATTATGTCGCCTCACTCTTACCTGGTGATTCGGCAGTGGCTGATGTGGCCCAGCAGGCCAACGCAACAATTTGGAGAAAGCGGGACACCTTCGAGCTTGGCACCAATTTCAAGGCGTGGATTTTCAGTATCGCCCGCTTCGAGGTGCTAAATCACCGAAAGAAGCATCAGCGCGACCGCATCGTTTTTAGTGAAGAGATGGAAGATCTTATCGGGAGCGAACTTCCTCGGCGCCCCGTGGAAATGGACCTCAAACAAGAAGCTCTAACCGTTTGTCTTCAGAAACTGAAGCCAGCAGAACGAGAGCTTATCCACCACCGCTATTTTGAGAATGCTCCTCTCGCGGAATACTCATCACAAATTAATCGAAGTGTGGGCAGCCTTAAGGTGACCCTCCACCGGATTCGCAACCGTCTCCTCAAGTGCGTGGAATCCAAGCTTGCTAAAGGAAAGGTTCTCAGATCATGAATCCGGAAGGTTACAATCAATTAATCGACGAGCTTCTCGATGGCGTCATAGCTGATGTCGACTTCGTCCGGCTCGAGGCGGAGATGCACCTCAACCCAGCGGTGCGCGAAGCCTATTACGAGCGGCTTGAGTTGGCAACGCTCCTGGAGATCGATGCTGAGACCTATCAGCAGGTGGCGGCCAAGGAGCACAAAGTAGTCGACTTTAAAGTGCTGCCAAAAGGGACTAATATCATGTGGGGAGCGGCGGCGGCCATAGCTATCGGTGTGATTCTTGGCGGAGTGGGGTGGCTTTTGGAGCCATCGAAGGATCAGATTGTGGCTGACAAAGTTGAGTCCGTTGCTCGTGGCTTTGCGGTCGTTGGTGAAACGGTCGATGCGATCTGGAACGACGGTATCCAGCTGCAACGTGGTGACCTCGTCCCTGCTGGTGAGTTGAACCTCGCTGCGGGAACGGTACAACTCGATCTTTTCAGCGGTGTGACAGTCGTTATCGAAGGCGAAGCAGAATTTGAAATACTCTCGCCTATGGAGATGTCGGTCGACCTTGGAAAGGTGCAGGCCCGCGTTCCAGAGCCAGCCGAGGGTTTTAAGATTTATACAGCCGGCGGAGAACTAGTTGACCTTGGCACGGAGTTCGCCATCGACGTCACGCGTGAGCATGCTCAAATCTCGGTCATCAACGGTGAGGTCGAATGGTATTCCCCAATTGAGCCCATGGCAACGCTCGTCGGAGGCGAGTCTGTTCGCCACACGATTGGTCAAGGTTCTGCACGTAGTGCTTTCAATCCGAAGTCACTCGCCCTTTTAGGCGATCGTGTTCAGGAGCTCGCAAATCAGCGCATCAGCAAGGAAGATCGTTGGTTGGTTCACGGCGAAGAGTTAGCGCGTGACTCACGCGTTCTCGCATATTTCCCAATGAACCAGTCCGGTCACTGGCAGCGCATCCTTCAAGACAAGTCCCTTGGGGCTCACGATGGTGCCATTGTTGCGGCTCAGCGGACGCCGAGCCGCTGGGGAAACGATTTTAATGCGCTCGACTTCGGCTCCACCGGTAGCCGCGTTCGGGTGAATATCCCGGGTGAGTATGGGGCGATTACTTTTTACTGTTGGGTGCGCATCAACAGTCTTGACCGCTGGTATAACTCTCTTTTTCTTACTGACGGCCATGAAATTCATGACCCTCACTGGCAGATTATGAACGACGGCCGCCTTTTCTTTTCCGTGAAAGCTCAGGAGGCAGAGAGGAAGCAGGATAAAAAGGACAAACACATCGCTTTTTCGCCGGTGGTGTGGACCCCGGAGATGGCCGGTCAATGGATACAATTGGCTGCCGTATATAACACTGATGACTGGACCATCACTCATTATGTAAATGGCGAACCTGTTTCAATCGATCGGATCGAAGATGAATCGCTTCGTTCGCCTGTGGTTAGCATCGGTGCTGCTTCAATAGGAAACTGGAGCATTCCGTCCCGTGATGACCCTGAGTTTGCTGTTCGTAACCTAAATGGATCCATTGACGAATTTGCGATCTTCTCCGAGGCGCTTGCAGCATCGGAAATTAAAGAACTCTACGAAACTGGAAGACCCTGACATGCCCATGAGATTTCTAAATAGTAAATCTTTTTTCGTTACTGGTCTGACGCTAGTTTTTTCTGCAGTTACTGCTGCCGATAAGGTGGCTTCAAAGTTTAATGAGGCAGATCGGCTCTTTGCGCTCAAGGTCCAGCCTCTGTTGGCTGAAAAATGCAACGGCTGTCACGGGGAGGACGCTGACGATATTGATGCTGATTATAACATGTTGACTCGCGAAGGCCTTCTCGCTGGTGGTGAGACTTTCGGCGATCAGGTCATGGTGGTGGGCGACGCGTCCAAAAGTTTCTTCGTAGAGGCGATTGGTTGGGAGGATCCTGATTTTGAGATGCCGCCGAAGGAAAATGACCGACTCACCGAGGAGGAAATCGCCTTTGTGAAACAGTGGATCAACGCCGGTGCGGTTTGGCCTTCTGATGAAACAATGCTCGCGATCCGCAAGGAAAATGCCAGAGAGAGTGTCAATGACGACGGAATGATTGTTGAGAACAGCGGAGGTCTTGGAGACAACTGGACCTATCGCCGTTATCAACCTGAAGACGTTTGGGCTTTTTTGCCCCTGGAAAAGCCAGAAGTTCCCCATAGTGAACAAAGCGGTTTGGGAGAGGGATCTAATCCGGTTGATTCCTTCATCCATCGCAAACTTAAGAAAGCTGAGGTGAATCCAGCTCCAAAAGCGAGTGGTATGGTGCTCCTCCGCCGCGCCACCTATGACCTTACGGGTTTGCCGCCGACTCCTGACGAGACGGCGCATTTTACAAAAGAATGGGAAATCGATCCCGAGCAGGCTTGGCTTAGTCTCATAGACCGTCTGCTAGAAAGCCCTAACTACGGGGAGCGGTGGGCTCAGCATTGGCTCGACGTGGCTCGTTACGCAGATACAGGCGGGATGTCCAACGATTACGAGCGTTCAAATGCGTGGCGTTATCGCGATTATGTCATTCGGGCCTTTAATGAAGACAAACCCTACAACGAGTTCATCATCGAGCAACTTGCTGGTGATGAGTTAGCGGACATCTCTGTGGCTGAGCGGAAGGGTGCGGACAGGGTGCACGCGACTCGCCTGAAGGGAGACTACAATCAACAAGAAGCAGAATGGATTGTTGCCGCTAGCTTTCTTCGCATGGGAGCTTGGGATAACGCGATGGTGAAGCAGCCCGAGGCCCGGCAGATTTACCTAGATGATGTTGTAAACTCTGTTGGTCAAACTTTTCTCGCCACGACGATGCGCTGCGTCAAATGTCACGACCACAAGTTTGATCCGATTCCGACGAAGGATTATTACCGCATGTATTCGGTGTTTGCTTCTACCCAAATGGCGGAGCGCAACGTCCCATTTCTGGAAGATGAAAGCACTGAGGGCCTTGCGGAGAAGCGAGCCTTTACCGAGCACATGCACAATTACGCGGTCAAGGAGAAGAATAAGCTTACCAGCAAGCGTGAGGCGGCGGCCAAGAATTGGTATGAAGAAAACAATCTTCCCTATGTCAATCACGCCGAACGAAGGAGCATGGACGACGATGTTAAGCCTCCGCGGCATGTTGGTCTGAATATTGCCGAGCAAGGCCAGCTCAAAGTGCGCGAACAGGATGAGTGGATCTGGAATCGTCGTCTTCAGCGCTCTGAGCCGATGGCGAACAGCGTCTACAGCGGTACAAAGAAGAATAACAATGGCCGGGGCCTAACCATGGACCAGCAGCAGGACGTCAAGTGGCGTCCGGAGAACTTTATCTACACAGGAGGAGCACTGGAAGCGCCTGGTGAACCGGTCACTCCCGGTGTCCTTAGCGCGCTTGGTTTGTCGGTGGAAGGAGCAGGCAACGACGATCCATGGGCGATAACCGAGGAGATTGAAGGCCGTCGCCTTGCTTTTGCCAAGTGGGTTGCTCACGAGCGTAATCCGCTCACTGCTCGCGCGTTTGTGAACCGAATCTGGCAGCACCACTTCGGTCAGGCCATCGCAGCTAATCCTAACAACTTCGGTGCAAGCGGCAAGAAGCCGACTCATCCCGAGTTACTCGACTGGCTCGCTGCTGATTTTATGGAGAATGGTTGGACCTTGAAGCGACTCCATCGCCTTATTATGACATCGGGCACCTACCTTCAGGCTAGTCACCATCCAGAACGCGAATATATCGCAGCAAAAGATCCAGACAATAAACTGTTAGCTTATTTTCCGACTCGTCGTCTTACAGCTGAAGAAATGCGCGATTCGTTCCTCGCCGTTACCGGGGAGTTGGAGGATGCTCGTGGAGGTTTACCCATCAATCCTGAAATCAATATGGAAGTGGCGCTTCAGCCGCGAATGATCCAGTTCTCCCTTGCGCCAGCCTATCAACCGGACCCAACTCCTGAACAGCGTAATCGCCGCACTATCTACTCCTACCGCTCTCGTGGGATGGCGGATCCATTTCTTGAATTATTTAATCAACCTAATCCGAATGATGCCTGCGAAATGCGCGATGATGCGGCGGTTTCTCCACAAGCCTTTACGCTGCTGAACAGCGACATCATCACAGATCGCTCCATAGCCTTTGCCAAGAGTATCAAGGAGCAGGCGAGTGATCCGAAGGAGCAAATAAATAGAGCCTTTGTTAGAGCCTTGGGGCGCTCTGCTGATGTTATCGAAATGAAGCAGCTCTCAGGGTATCTTTCGGAGATGGTGGATTACCATCAGCAGGTGACTCCTGAAACTCCGAAATATCCAACTAAGATCACCCGTTCTTTGGTGGAAGAGCTTTCAGGTCAGATCTTCGAATATGAAGAAATTCTCCCGAATTTCGAAGATTATCAGGCTGATCTCAAGGCCTCTGACGTCGATGCCGAGACAAGAGCGCTTGCGGATGTATGCCTCTTGCTTTTCAACACCAACGAATTCTCCTACATTTATTAATCAGCTAAATCGAATCACCGTTCGTTATGAATCGCAATATTTGTTCACGCCCCATCTCGACGGCTGGTTCGCGTCGTGAGTTTCTTTACGGTCTTGGTGCCACGCTCGGTGGTGTTGCTATGACTGACATGTTAGCTACTGACGGACTAGGCAATGGATTGTCCGGCGGGCCATTGATGCCGAAGAAACCGATGCATAACCCGAAAGCGAAAAACGTGATCATGCTTTTTATGGAAGGTGGACCCGGTCACATGGACACCTTTGATCCCAAGCCGAAGCTGCAGGAAATGCACAAGCAGGAGTCTAATCTTGCGGCTGGTCTAGAGACTGGATTTAAATTCTTCGTCGGCAGCCCCTTCAGTTCCCGCAAGGTAGGAGAGTCTGGCATCGAGATGAGCGACCAGTGGGTTCACATGGCGGACCCGGAAGTGGCTGACGAGCTCTGCAACTATCGTGGTTGCCAAGCAGAATCACTTAACCATCCGGAAGCGCTCTTCCACATGAACACCGGCAGCCGTCTTGGTGGCGACCCAGCGGTAGGTTCATGGGTCAATTACGGACTCGGTTCCGTGAACCAGAATCTGCCCGGCTATGTCGTTATGACTGAGTTGGCAATGCCGCAGGGGGGTTCACGCAACTGGAGTAGCGGCTTCCTACCCGCTCACTTTCAAGGCACGCGCCTGCGCCCCGAAGGCTCTCCTATTCTCGATTTGAATTCGCAGGACTTTAAGTCCCGCGCGCACCAGCGAAAAGCACTCGACGAACTCAAGTTTCTCAATCAAAGGCATGCCGGTCTGCATCCTCAGCACGACGCACTGGTTTCCCGGATGGAAAACTACGAGCTTGCCTACCGGATGCAGATGGAAGTTCCAGGAGTGATTGACATTGAGAGGGAGCCCGAGCATATCAAAGAACTCTATGGTCTCGACCATAAAGACACTGAAACTTTTGGTAAGCAGTGCCTTATGGCGCGCCGCCTGGTCGAGAAGGGCGTTCGCTTTGTCCAGATATTTTCAGGTGGATGGGACAGCCACGACTACCTTGAGAAGGGGCACTCCTCACGGATACGGAGTGTCGATAAAGGTATGGCTGGCCTCATTAGGGACCTCAAACGTCGGGGCATGCTCGATGATACGCTTGTGATCTGGTGTGGTGAGTTTGGTCGCACGCCCGACAACAACAAGCGGGGTGGGGTATACTCTCTCGGCCGTGGTCACAATGTTGATGCGATGACCATGCTTTTTGCTGGAGGCGGAGTGAACAAAGGATCCATTGTTGGGGCGACCGATGAACTCGGGGCTGAGGCAGTGGACGTGGTTCACCCGATCCGCGACGTGCATTGCACGATTCTCCATCTGCTCGGGCTAGACGATAATAAGTTGACCTACTTTCATGGTGGTCGTTACAAGCAGTTATCCCAGTTCGGTGGGAAAATTATTCCGGAACTGATTGCTTGATACGCCATACAGGATCCAGCCAGAGAGGATGTCTGGGACACATTTTCAACTTATGCAACCATAGTGCGACCTTTTGTCGTAAGGGGATTGTCCAATGATGAGTCGATTATCGAAAACTATAGATCGACGCCGTTTCCTCCACGGAGTCGGCGGTTCATTATTGGCCCTTCCATTACTGGAAAGTAATGCGGCTAATTCGGGGGTGACTTCACCAAAACGACTCACCGCGACGGGGATCTTTTATGGGTTAATGCCCCACTATTTTCACCCTAAAAAAGTCGGTCGTGGTTACGAAATGACGCGCCTGCTGGAACCGCTGGCATCTCATCGTGACGATTTCACTGTTTTTTCCGGTCTCGATCACAACCTGGGCGGAGGGCACAATAGCACGAAATATTTTCTCTCTGGCATACCCGTGACCGAAATGAAGGGATTCGCTGAGGCAAATATCTCCGTCGATCAGAAAGCCGCCCAGTTTTCGGGTGCCGCTACCCGTTACCCTTCCCTTGTGTTGGGGTGTGATACCGGTCAGGAGCATACCCTTTCATGGACTCGCAATGGCAATGCGATACCAATGATCGAGGAAGCGGCGCGACTTTACGGCATGCTTTTTCGAAAGGAGAACGCCCACTCGCTCACTCGGACCGAAAAAGAATTTAAAAATAAGCAGTCCATTCTTGATCTTGTGAGGGATCAATCAAAATCTTTCGAGAGGGGATTGGGGGTTTCTGATAAGGAAAAACTCGATCAATATTATACGTCGGTCAGGTCACTGGAAGAGCGTATCGAACAGAGCGAGCGCTGGCTCAATCGTGAAAAACCAACAACTAACTATTCGCTACCTGCGGGGATCGATGAGCTCACTCTGCGCGATAAGACACCGTTTTTCTACGATCTAATGGTGCTTGCGCTGCAAACTGATTCCACTCGGGTGATTAGTCTGAGCTTCACCGAACTTGGTAAAGAGGGCGGGGGAATTCCCGGCGTCAGTAGTGGGTATCACTCCCTTTCACATCATGGACAGGTGCAGTCAGTGATGGATGAGCTTGCACGGGTGGAGCGATTCCACACGTCACAATTTTCCCGCTTTCTTGATAAGCTCAAGGAGGTGAAGGAGCCTAACGGCCAGAGCTTACTCGACAATACAATGGCCCTGTTCGGAAGTGGAATGAGCAACGGAAACTCGCACAGTTTGCGCGATCTGCCGGTCGTGTTGGCCGGTGGTGGTTTCAAGCATGGAGAGCATAAGCATTACGCCAAAGAGGGAAGGACCTCGCTCTCGCTCTGCAATCTTTATCTTTCCATGCTGCAGAATTTTGGATTGGAGATCGATCAGTTCAACAATTCAACTGGAACGCTGACCGGGCTTGAGCTGACGTGATGGTGATTGCTTTTCGGAAAGTTTTTGTATTTACCGGAGCGTTTATTGCAACCGGAGGTTGGCTTCGATCGGAGGTGAACTGGATCACCCTCAACAACGATGTTCATGCTTTCCTCCAGAGCTACTGCGTGAAGTGTCACGGTCCCAATGATAATAAAGGCGATTATGTGCTCCATGATTTTTTCAAGCGCGATGGAGAACAGTGGAAAGTCAATGTGGCCGATAATGAAAACCTCTACGTTTTGCGGGATGTGCTTGACCAGCTCAATCTCGGAGAGATGCCGCCGGAGAAGAAGGGTGTGAAGCAGCCCAAATACGAAGAGGTCAAAGCAACAACAGCTTGGCTCACCGATACCTTGCTGTCCCTTGAAGATGGAAAGCGGTCCAACGTGACTGTTCTGAGACGTCTCAACCGAACAGAGTATCGCAATACGATGCGTGATCTGCTTGGTTTGGATGGGCTAACGAAAGATCTTACCTCTGGCTTTCCGGCAGACGACGAATACCACGGCTTTACCAATATTGGTGAAGCACTCAATCTGAGTGATGCTCATCTTGAGGCATACTTAGAGGCGGCCGACAAGTATCTGCGGATGGCGTTTCACTTTGGCGAGATACCAAATCCAAGACAGATCGAGTTTGAGCCGGAGTCTTGGGGCTACGAATCGCGAATGGCGCTGACTCCGTGGATGTATCGCCTCGCGACACCTGGGAAGTATCTTGACATCGGGGCGGGTGCGAAGCAGCTCAGCGAGAAGTTCGACCTCGCAACTTACCCTCGTCCTTTTGTGAATCGGGGCATCGAGGAGGCTGGCTACTATCGCATCACGATCAATGCGGAAGCGATTCGTCGCCTCACTCATCCCTATGATCCCTCAATGATCCCGACAGATCTGACGCCGCCGATGCAGTTAGGACTCTATATTTCAGACGGCAGGAAAGGCGTTGCAGCCGCGGGCGTGAAATCCCGTTTTAAGGTTGGATGGTGGGATCTTAAGGATCACGAAGCGCAAGACTTTGAAGTGACCGTCTGGCTCGACAAGGGTGCGGTGCCGATGCTCAACTGGGACAACGGTCCCGGTCCTTCCGATTACTGGATGCGCGATATTTTAATAAAGTATCACACCGATGTGGAGTTTCGTGGCAAACAAGGGGCCCACGCTTGGCACATTAAGCCGGATACGGCGGTTCCCGGGCGTATTGTCTCAGATGTTTGGAAGGGGCCTCTGGTCAGAGTGCACGACTTTGTCATGCAGGGACCCATTCATAAGACATTCCGTTCACGCGCTCAGCATGAATTTGCTGGTGGTGTGACCGATATTGGAGATCTGGATCTCGAGCTGGCTCTCAAGCGTTTCACGCGTAAAGCCTTTCGCCGGCCCGTCGGTCCGACGGATTACGAGCCTTATGTGAGGCTGGCGAAGCAAGCCATGAAGGATTTAAAGCGTTCCCGTGAAGAAGCATTTTATATAGCACTCAAAGCAGTGCTCGTGTCTCCGGACTTCCTATACTTGAAAGAGACGGGCGATGAGAATGGGAAACTGACTTCCTGGGAGATGGCGAGTCGACTTTCTTATTTCTTGTGGAGTTCGACGCCCGATACGGAGCTTTACGCGGTGGCTCGTTCAGGGGGCTTATTGAAACCCGAAGTAATTAAGCAGCAGGTCGAGCGGATGCTAGAGGACCCAAAGAGTAGGGACTTTGTAGAAGGTTTTGCCACGAGTTGGCTGCGTCTAGATAAGCTGGGAGAGATGCCGGCGGACTCCCTCAAGTTCCAGGAATATTACCTGTATGGGCTCGAAGACTCGATGAAGGCCGAGACACTCGCTTTCGTGCAGCATGCGATGGAGGCCAATGCACCACTGACGGATTTCCTTGATTCGGACTACACCTTCATGAACGAGGATCTCGCCCGCCACTATAAGGTGCAGGATGTAGAAGGAATTCACTTACGGCGGGTTGCGTTGCCAGCAGAAAGTCCTCGGGGCGGATTGCTAGGGCAAGCAAGCATTCTAACCTTGAGTGCAAACGGAATTGATACCTCACCAGTAGTTCGAGGCGTCTGGGTGCTTGAAAATTTGATGGGCACACCTCCGCCACCTCCGCCACCGGACGTGGAACCACTTGATCCCGACGTGCGTGGCGCGATAACGATCAAGCAGCGTCTTGCTAAGCACAGCGAGATTGAATCCTGCGCGGATTGCCACGCCAAAATCGATCCCTTTGGCTTTCCGCTGGAATACTTTGATCCTGTCGGAGGCTACCGTGAAACCTACTTTCGCAGCCGACGCTGGGATCGAGTGGAGCGCCGAACCGTCGCTTACCCCGGGCGCCCTGTCGATGGCTTGGCTGAGTTGCGGTCGGGTGAAATCTTTTCCAATCCCAACGAGTTGAAAGCCGTGTTGCTTGATCGTAAGGACGTCTTCGCCCGTGGATTAACGGAAAAGCTACTCACCTATGCTGCCGGTCGCACCATGACGTATCGTGATCACGGTGAGTTGGAGCGGATGGCGAACCGAGCGCTCCTAGAAGGGCATGGTTTCCGCAACTTGATTATCGATGTGGCGATGAGTGAGGTGTTTACGAACCGGTAAAGAACAGCTAGCTGATTGACTTTATCCGCTCTTGCCCGTTCTATTGATAGTCGTTCCCGGTGCAAGCTTTCCACCACGCATTCCAGGCTCTACTAAGCTCCTTAACCTTCTCTGGCATCTGGTTGGCCAGATTGTTTAACTCACTGCGGTCGTTAGCTAGGTCGTAGAGTTCCCATTCACCCTTGTTATGGCGCACAAGCTTTAGGTCACCCTGTCGTATGGCATTTCCGCTACCCCATTCCCAGTAAATGTATCCGCCACGTTGCAGGGGAGTATTCTGAAAAGTTTTGATGATGTTAATGCCCTGTCCATTGGCGGGATTTTCTGCGCCGGCGAGAGAGGCAACTGTTGGAGCAATATCGACGAGATGAACTGGTTCGCGACAAATTCGGCCAGGCTTTTTGATTCCTTTTGGCCAGTGCACGATCATTGGCGTGCTGATACCGCCTTCGTGGCTCTTTGTTTTGAAATTACGCAGCGGCGTATTGCTAACGTTAGCCCAACCCTGGTGGTAGGGTTCGTAGCTATCGACTCCACCGATTGGAACATCGTCTCGATAGTTATCAACACGGTGACTTGGGTCTGTCGTGCAAGCACCGTTATCCGAGAGAAAGAAGATGATGGTGTTTTCGAGGCGTCCCTGTCGATCGAGCAGTTTGATGATTCGCCCGATGTTCTCATCCATTCGCTCGACCATGGCCGCGTAAACTTCCATCTGGGTGATGCGCCGCTGCTTCAATTCCGGAGAGAGAGAATCCCAGGTCTGCCCGTAGTTAGTCGGTGAGAGCGGAGTGATTTGCGCATCGAACAAGCCGGACTCGATCTGCCGTTGGTAGCGTGCTTCACGAATTATCTCGTAGCCACCGTTGTAGCGCCCCTGGCACCTCTCGATACTTTCCTTTGGTGCATGTAATGGCCAGTGAGGAGCATTGTAGGCTAGATAAAGTAGGAAGGGTTGATCGTCTTTAGGGATTTCCTCAAGCCATTCGATACTTTTATCGGTGAAGACGTCAGTGGCATACCAGTCAGTTCGATCTGGAATGAATGGTTCAGTGATTTTGTCCTCATCGAGAATCCATTGATAATGCTCGATCCGTGCCGGTTCGGGGGCACCGGCAGCCGCGGCGTTGCCGGGATTCCAGCAGTTGATAGCTCCGCCGAGAAATCCATAGAAACGATCGAAGCCGCGGGTCCGTGGATCAAAGTTGGCGTGATGCTTGCCAGACCATAGGGTGCGGTAGCCTGCCGGCCGAAGGGCTTCGCCAAGCGTGGTGGTGTTGCTGAACTCTCGATCTGTTTCCTGAAACCAGGCACCGGTTAGCAGGCAGGCTCGAGTCGGGAAGCACTTCGAAGTATTGTAGGCCTGAGTGAATAGGAGACCGTTTTCGGCGAGGCGGTCGATGTTAGGCGTTTGGATTTCTGAACCCATGCAGCCCAGATCTGAATACCCCATGTCATCGGCGAGGATGATAAGAACGCTCGGTTTGGGAGCGGCTGAAATTACTGTTGCTAAGGACAGCCCAACCGTGACGATCGAAGTGCGAAAATCCATACCAAGAAATTAGGGTAACTGGTTGGCACATGTCTATCTGGTAATGCCTGTGCTGAACTGAGTTATTAGTTTTTCCCGAATGACTCGCTCAAAACGACGGCTTTGACGAGGTCTTTGAGACCCCCGTCTTCCGCTCCCAATTTGGCCAACATGTGCTCGACGACCTCTCGATCACCAAAATCGAGTTCGCGTCCCAGCGAGTAGGTGAGTAGTTTCTCAGCAAGGCACTTGGTGAAATCATCGCTCCGCTTGATCATCAGGTCTCGGAATTCAGAGGGGTTCTGAAATTCGTCACCGC
>CETE01035955.1_pt1 | contig 13450 bp, 10 predicted proteins | sample 531241 | NCBI WGS metagenome assembly CETE01 (sample SAMEA2622336, study PRJEB7988) | marine metagenome | biome: marine biome (ENVO:00000447); feature: deep chlorophyll maximum layer (ENVO:xxxxxxxx); material: "saline water (ENVO:00002010), including plankton (ENVO:xxxxxxxx)" | depth 30 m
AGCGGGGTAAAACACCGGGGCTCTTAATCGTGACGCCAAGTTTGTAAGAACTCAAGTGATGGGAATGCGCCATTAGGTTGAGGGTTTATCGAAAAATACTCTCTCAGTTCTCCGCTTTGAATCGTAATTTGACAGAGTTTCCATTCCCTAACTCCCCGATCGTTGACCAATTCCATTCATCCCTATCCCGCTGCCAACATCATTGATGAGCCTTTGCAACAAATTCCAAATGGGCCACGCTAATTCCCGATTGAGAAACCCGCTAAAATGGGGCATTTTCCCTCTCATGTCACCTTTGATCCAGCAACTCTTCCGTGGTCGCTTGATAATCATAGTCTTGGCACCTTTTCTTGTTGGAGTATCCGCCGTCTCTCAAGAAAACCTACTCCCAAAGCCTGTCACTTCGGAAGCCTTCAGCCATCTGACGAACCACTCTCCTTTTCTCCGTTCGCTGGACTACTCCGAATCTTTCGTTCTCACCGGCATGGCCAGGATCGAAGGCAATATTTATGCAACTCTTTTTGATTCTGAATCAAGCGAATCACGAATCGTTTCAGAGAGGATGAATCCTGACGGTTGGCAACTCGTCGACGTGCAAGGGAATGAATCAGACCTCGAATCGCTGACTGCTAATATTCAGGTCAATGGGGGTCAAGTATTCGCGATTCGCTATCAGGAAGCCGAATTCAAACCAATCCGAGGTGCTGGCGGGGCTAACCGTACTGGAGCCGGCTCAGGTTTGAATCAGGAGCAACTCGACTCGGCCAGAAGAGCAGGTCAAGATCCGGCCGCCGGCTTCCGGGGAGACGGATATCGTGGGCCGCCACCACCGGAGATTCTCGACAAGCTGAGGAAAATTTCTCCTGCTCAAAGGGAACAGTTGGCACGCCGTGTCATGCAAATGTATAATGAAGGGGTCGATTCCGAAGTGCGCTTCAAGTTCTATCGCGAATCTCTTGATCGCGCTGTTCAACAACGTTAGCCACAGCACGCCTGGAAAGACTTCAACGTCAACTTTTGATCCAGATACGTAATTTAGATCGTGTCACCGGTAGAACCCACGACAGCCGAGTTCAATTTTCGGATCGAGAAAGGAGATGCCGAGTTGGTAGGACCAAGTCTTTGGCTTGATCCTCATCACCCTCGGGATTTGGCTTTTGTTTCCCATGCCCACGCAGATCATTTTGCTCCCCATAAAAAAACAATCTGTTCGACTGCTACGAGGCGTCTCATCGAATCTCGATTTCAGAATAAGGGGAACGAGTTTCTCAGTCTGGATTTTGGCGAGCGAATCACTCAAGAAGGCTACGAAGTAGAACTCCTTCCCGCCGGTCACATTCCTGGATCGGCAATGCTCTTCCTGACACGACTGGAAGACGGCGCCACCCTTCTCCACACCGGCGACTTCAAAACACGCCCTGGATTTGGAGCCGAAGCAAATGAGGTACGAAAAGCCGATTGGCTCATAATGGAAACCACCTTCGGAGTTCCAAAATTCTGTCTCCCTCCTTCCGGCGAGGTATTGGATCGGATGGTAAAATTTGCGCAGGAAACCATTGAAGAAAAGGAGATACCAATCTTCATGGCTTACTCTCTCGGTAAGGCGCAGGAAATCCTCATGTCGCTGCATGCGAAGTCACCCGGACTAAAGTTTCAAGTCCACTCCTCCGTGGCCAAAATGAATGAGGTTGTCGCATCGCTCGGATACGCCCTCCCGCCATGCGATCTCTTTGCCCCAAAAGAGAGGAGTCCAAAAGGCCACGTCCTTGTGATGCCACCAAGCGCAGGAAGAAGTCGCGTCGTCAGGCAGATGAAGAAAACCGTTCGCCTTGCCATGGTGAGCGGTTGGGGCATGGACTCAGGAGCGAAGTATCGCTATCAGTGCGATGAAGTCTTCCCTCTTTCAGACCATGCCGGCTACGACGACCTCCATTCTTTTGTCGATGAGGTAAATCCTAGCCGTGTTTATACCATACACGGGTTCTGTAATGAATTCGCAAGCGATCTCAGACAACGCGGGATAGAGGCATGGCCTCTCATTGGAGAGACTCAACTGGAGATGGAATTATTGTCAGACTCAGCCGGATTAGACGGCTCACCCACAAGAGTTGAATCAAATCGCCCTGCCTCTCAATTCGCAGACTTCACCAATATCTGTGAGACTATTTCAGCAACTACAGGGAAAACGCGGAAGCGTGAACTACTTGCAGCATATCTCCGCTCACTCGAGGAAGAGCCTCTTGTTCTCGCGGCGTCTTATTTGAGTGGCAAGGCCCTGCCCGGGGACACTAAGATGCGCTCTTTCAGCGTTGGCTGGGCGCTGATCCGGCAGGCATTACTCGATCTCACGGGCCTGACTCGTGCTCAGTATCGTCAGGTTTCATCCTCCCAGGCCGATGCTGCGAGGACGGCTTATCTCATTCTACAAGGCAAGACATCTCCGGAACCTCACTCTCTGCTTTCGGTGGCCGATCGCTTTTTTCGCATCGCTTCGACAAGTGCTCAGACGGAAAAAATCAAAATGCTGAGAAGCTTGTTTTCCGAATTTCATCACAGCGAAGGCTCTATTCTTATCGGAATTCTGCTGGGAGACCTGCGAATAGGACTCAAAGAGGCCCTTCTCGAAGAAGCCATCGCCGATGCCTTCGATCAGAAAATCAGAGACGTTCGCAATGCAAACATGTTATTGGGAGATATTGGGAATACGATTCGTCTGGCTCGGGATGATCGACTTAACGAAGCGGAGGCAAGCTGGTTTACTCCCCTGCGAGTTATGCTCGCTAGCCCAGAAGATACCGCGGAAGATATCGTTACTCGACTGGGCACTGAGAATCGACCTATCTGGCTGGAAGACAAGTTCGACGGAATTCGTGCTCAATTGCACCGAAAAGGAGATGAAGTCGAAATCTATTCACGAGACCTTCGACCGATCACTTCGGAATTCATGGACCTCGTCCGACCCGCGCAGGCTCTCGACCGTGACGTTATTCTCGATGGAGAGATCATTGCTTACGCAGAAGGCAAGAAACTGACTTTCTTTGATCTCCAAAAACGTTTAGGCCGCAGGGATAATCGACTCGACCAAGGAGACCTCTTCTTCGGCGAAGCCGTTCCGGTTCGCTTTCTTGCCTTTGACCTTCTCGCAATCGACGGGAAAGGCTGTCTCGAGAAGCCGCTTTGTGAACGCAGAACTTTACTTGATGAAATCACTTTCAACGAGGCAATTCAGAGCTGCGAGGTCATCCAGGTCGCTAAGCCCAAGGAAGTCGATCAAGCCTTTAATGAATCACGCAAGCGCGGAAATGAGGGGCTCATCGCAAAGGATCCGTTTAGCCCCTATTCCCCTGGCCGACGCGGCAAGCAGTGGCTCAAACTCAAAAAAGCCATGCCGACACTCGATGTCGTTGTCGTCAAGGCACAACAGGGCCATGGAAAGCGCGCCCATGTCCTAAGTGACTATACCTTCTCAGTTCGCGATGAAGATAGCGGAGAACTCCGTATCATTGGCAAAGCCTACTCGGGGCTTACCGACGAAGAGATCGAAGAGCTGACAGCTCACTTCCAAGAACGAACCATCGAGAAAAACAGGAATATCCATATCGTTGAACCGGACACAGTCCTAGAGATCGCCTTCGACTCGATCAATCCAAGCAAGCGGCATAATTCCGGCCTCGCCCTCCGCTTTCCGAGGATCAAAGCTATCCGTCGGGATAAGACACTGCAAGATATTGATACTTTGCAGTATTCTAAGATGCTGGCGGGAATCGAGTGAAAACTCGATTGAGTCCTACTCGTCACTTGTCTCGCCAAGACAGTCAAAAGAGCTCGATTAATATTGTGGTAAAAGGATTGTTTGGATCTCTCAAAGAGCTGGCTCTTTCCTCGCAGCAGTCGGGCGGCAAAGCAATATTGCAACGCCCATCCATCGCCTCTCGCCATTCTTCATAGCTCAGAAAAAAATCATCCATTTCCGCAATTAAAGCTGAGTGGGATTTGGCGTGTCACCGTAAACCGCGTCCGGATCGAAAGCTTTCTCGGATTCGATAAATTTTAGATCCGGTAGGTCATCTCCGCTTCCGGATATTTCACGATAGAAACAACTACGATAACCGACATGGCAGGAAGCTTCATCACCTCCGGCATCAGGAGTTGTCAGGGTTACCTCAATAATAATGCAGTCCTGATCATCATCTATCAGGATACGCTGGACTTCTTGAGTCATTCCTGATGTCTCGCCCTTCTTCCAGAGCTTCTGTCGAGAGCGGGACCAGTAATGCGCTAGACGTGTTCCAATGGTGAGACGAAGAGCCTCTTCATTCATAAAGGCAAACATGAGGATTTCCCGTGTCTCAGCGTGCTGCGTAATGCATGGTATAACCCCTTTATCGTCGAACTTAGGAGCCAATTGTGTTCCTTCTTCAACTTGTTCAACACTGGTTCGGTCGGAGAAGATAGGTGGTGTGTTAGTCGTCATGATTTCATTAAATATATCCCTGCGGGTCATAACATGCAATAACTGTCAGAGGCGCAACGAAAATAGGAAAGCGCTCGCGCAGCATTTCAAAAAAAGCGGCTGATTATTAAACTAGTTCCCCCCTAGTCACCAATTTTCAATAGAACCAGACCAATAACGCAAATTACTTGCATTAAATACAAACGCAAATAATTTGGATCCATGGTCCCTACATTCGAGCAGACCCCGGCCTCAGCAATCTATGACGTTCTCATCGTTGGTGCCGGCCCAGCCGGGGTCGGTTGCGCTGCAGCACTTAAGGACTGTGGTATCGATAATATTGCTCTATTAGATCGGCGGGGTGTGGGTGCAGCCTTCGAAGCGTGGCCCGCACAGATGCGAATGATCTCACCCTCATTCCACTCCAACCCTTTTGGTCAAGTGGATCTTAACGCGATCACTCCACATACATCTCCGGCAGACTATCTTCACACCGAACATCCAACCGGGCCGGAATATTCGCGCTACCTCAACGCTGTAGCCGAGTTTTACCAACTGGAAGTGAAAACAGGGATCGAAGTCAAGGGCGTTGAAAAAGCCGATGACTCCCTTACCCTCATCACAGAGAGTGCGAATCTTCATGCCCGACATGTGATCTGGGCCGGTGGAGAATTCTTTTTTCCTCGAATCGATATTCGCGGGAGCGATTTTTGTATTCACAACAGTTCAGTCGTTGACTGGAGCGAGATTCCCGGCGTCGAGCATGCCGTAATCGGTGGGTTCGAGAGTGGCATCGACGCCGCCGTGCATCTTGCCCGGCAGGGCAAAACGGTTCATCTTCTCTCGCGGGGTGAACCCTGGCACCAGAATAGTCCCGACCCCAGCCGAGCCCTGAGCCCCTTCACGACTGACCGTTTAAAGGATGTTCTTCTAAATGCCTCCGGAACCGTTCGCTTTTACAAAAACGCCGACATCGTAGAAGTGAAAAAAGTGGGAGAAGACTACGTTCTCATCGACGGTGAAAATGAGCCTTTTGAGATATCGACGCCGCCAATTCTCGCCACTGGATTCCGAGGTGGTCTAGGACCAGTAGCTTCATGGTTTATAGACGAGAACGGGCATACTTCTTTCACCGAGGAAGCAGACGAATCACCCAATCTGGCTAACTTGTTCTACAGCGGGCCGCTGCTTCAGCACCGCCAGTCTATATTTTGTTTTATCTACAAATTTCGGGCCCGCTTCGGAATTATTGCCCGGACGATTGCAGAGCGCCTTGGACACGAATGGACAGAGCCTTTAAAGCAATGGAAGGAACACGGTTTCATGATTGATGACCTCTCCTGCTGCGAGGATTGCACCTGTGCCGTCGAGCCCGATGAAGAAGCTTCGCCTGCTGAGGTCGAAGACTACGCGACAGCCAGTAAGTAGGCTCGGTTTCAATCGACTAAATGGCAACCAATCCACGCTTAAAAGCAGTTCGAGGAATGATCTCAACAAGTCGGTATAGCCGGCCCTTTCTCATAAAACCGTGATCCAGAAGCAGAATCAGTTGTCAAAGTCTCAGATTGAGACCAGCCAAAACTCGCTCAAGACAGCTGATATCCTAACATTCGTCGTGAAGAGTCACATCTTCCTCCCTACACGCCGCACCATTCTTAATGAAGACTCCACTATTCTCTTCTTCCGCGAAGGGTCATAGAGAAACCTCAAAGCCCAATAAGCAGGTTCTTTCTCTCGGCCTCGAAAGCGTAGGAAAAACTCAGTTGCTGTCACGCCTCAGCGGACGTTTTTCGACACCGGAGAATTTTAGGGGGTCTACTCTTGCTTGCGATTCCTATCCCGACAACGAAATATCATGGGTCGACAGCCCCGGAATTTATCGTGACTCGGAAACTGAAACCGCAAATGCCACGAAGGAAGCGCTGTCGAAGTCCAGTCAAGTCATGCTCGTCGTGAAAGCAGATCGAGCTGTTGAGCAGTTGCATTTGCTCCTCCCGATGGTCGAGGGGAAAGCAGGATTTATTGTCCTAACCTTTTCGGATCGCATTAATCAGCAACCGGAGGGAGCTAAGCTCCAACGTGATCTTGCTGAAACTTGTACAGTCCCGGTGTTCCTTGTCGATGCCCGCAGTTTCGGGGAGAGCGTAGGAGACGAAATTCGAAATGCCGTTAACCGAGATTCTTTTTTCCGCTTTCAGAAAAGTGACCTAGACCTGCTTGTCACGGACTACCCCCCTCCGGAAAAGCACATTCCCAAGACGGAACTCATTGTGGGACATCCTCTCGTTGCAGTCTCTCTCCTCCTATGTCCGACTATCATCGCCGTGACGCTGGCCAATCGATTCGCTGACTGGCTTTACGCCCCTGTCACCACGATTATTTCCCCGCTTCAAGCATGGATAGAGAACGCTCCCCCGTTTTTGGCATCACTCTTCTCAGGCGACTACGGCTTGGTTTCCATGTTTCCTTTTCTGATCCTTTATGCCCTGCCTACGATCATTATCTTTTCAGCTATACTTGCGATCTATAAATCGACCGGCCTGATTGACCGGCTTTCTGTCGCCTTGCACCCCTACCTGAGACCATTTGGAATTGGAGGACGAGATTTGGTCCGAGTCATCATGGGATTTGGTTGCAATGTTCCTGCCGTGATCGCGAGTCGTTCATGTGCTTCCTGTTCAAGAGGCGCGTGTGTTTCTGCAATTTCCTTTGGCTCCGCCTGCTCATACCAGCTCCCGGCAACCCTCGCTGTGTTTGCCGCAGCAGAAATGTCCGAACTCAGCGTCGTTTACATCGTTGTCCTGACCGTGACCACCCTTATCTACCTGCGCTTCAACACTCCCAAGGTGCTGCGGATGGCCAATAACCAGCTACTCCTCCCAGATTCAGATCCACTACACAAACCTTCGATACGAGGAATTTCCCGTGAGGTCGTCGAAAGCATTCATCAGTTTGTCATCATGGCACTTCCAGTTTTTGCGGCAATCTGTTTTGTCGCCGCTACCCTGGCCTACCTTGGAATCCTTGATGCCCTCGGGCGCATACTCCAGCCGCTCATGGCTCTCTTTAGCCTTCCCGGTGAAGCCGCCACGGCTATTGCCCTCGGTTCGATCCGCAAAGACGGCATTGCGATTGGGTTACTAGACGACGATTGGGGAGCACTCAAAGTTGGACTTGAAAATCCAGCACAAGTTCTAACAGCAGTCTATCTTGCTGGCGTCCTTCTTCCCTGCCTAGTCACGCTCTACACCATCGGAAAGGAGATGCGTTGGGCCTTCGCGGCCAAGCTGTGTTTGCGCCAGATGGCATGGGCCAGTGCGTTCTCTCTGGCAATCGCGTGGATTGGGACACTTTTCTTCTAAAAGTATCCCAGCGTTTCGGCGCCCCTAAAACGCTTTAGAAAGGTTCATCCGAAACCGGGACCCCTCAAGTTTTAGGTCGAGAACGAAAGTCACGAGTTTTGGAAACGCTTCGACACCAGGGAGAAGTCGGGCGAGCGGGCGAAGTTACCTTAAAACCCCGTCCGTCATAGCGACAAAGATTCCCTCAACTCAAAATGCCGTATTCCAATCGCCTTCGAAGGTCCGGACTAAACCAAAAATTCCGGGCTCTGGATGAGCCCGGAATCTTGGAGCCGTTGGAAAGCCTTAGATGGTGTAGGGGCCTCGGCGCTCGTAACTGCGGTAAGAATTTGCTTCATCGTCTCCGATGAACTCTTCCTTGACCGGATCGAAGGTCACCTTGCGACCGAGTTTCCAGCTTGTCGCGGCAGCGAAACATGCAAGATGGCCATTCCGGGTCACTGTGGAGTTACAACGCGGCTGCTCTCGCGTCTTCACGCAATCCATAAAGTCCCGGACGTGATTAATCGGGTCAGTTCCGGCCATTTTCTCGTAGTCTCTGCCCTCGAGAAGTTTATCGTCGCTGACAGCGAGAACTTCAAAATCGCCTGCTTCGACCCAGCCTTCATCACCTTCAAACTTGACTGGACACGAACCAAGACCCGGAGTCCATTCGCCCTCGTCTTTGAATCCAGAAAGGCGCATCACTAATTTAATCCCGTTTTCGTAGGTGGCGTGAATGGTGTTATCGTCCACCGCCTCGTATTCGACTGGTGCCGTTCCATCCGCATCGGCTGCCCACTGACAGAGGTCAATCGTGTGCGCTCCCCATTCGGGTAATCTCCAGGCAGCGTAGAATCCAGCATGGTTGCGCCAGCGCCCTTTGCAATATTCAGCGTTATATGGCTTCATCGGAGCCGGTCCGACCCACTTATCCCAGTTGACGATTTCGGGATCTGGAAGTGGCTCCTCAGGAAGAGGCTCAAGGTAATCTTGAAGCGCAAGGATACCGGCATGGACGGCGGTCATGTTGCCCAGTTTACCTGTCTTGGCGAGATCCTGAGCCAAACCAAAGTTACCGACATTACGGCGCTGCGTTCCAGCTTGGAAAACACGCTTGTGTTTGGTGACTTCTTCATCGAGTTCACGGCACTCCTGCATATTCATGGCACAAGGCTTTTCGCAGTAAATGTCTTTTCCGGCACGCGCTGCATAGACAGAGGCTGTTGTGTGCCAGCGGTCACCAGTGGCGATCACAACGGCGTCAATATCATCACGCTCTAGAACGCCAGACATGTCGTCGTAAGTCACGCAGTCAGTGTTCTCATACTGGCGGTCTGCCATTCGTTTGATGATCTCTCTCCGCTCTTTCTGCGGGTCAGCAATAGCAACAAAACGGCAATCAGGCTGAGCAAGAAACGAGCTGAGCACTTTTCGACCGCGAGGGCCGAGGCCAATGCCACCCACGGTAATACGATTACTGGGTGCGACTTTGTCTCCTAGCCCCAGGACGGAAGAGGGCACAATCATTGGAGCGGCGCCAAACAAGGCAGCCTTTTTGAGAAATTTACGACGATTGGATGGGTTTTTCATTATATCTCTAATTGAAGCAGGACTCTACAAGCGGGAAGGCGGTCTGTTCAATTCTTTTTGTGTCCCTGTTTCCGTGGATTTATCATCGGCAGAATCGTAGCGGAATGGTGATATAGGACGCGCTAACGTAGGTTGGGCATCGTGCTTCATGTGCTAGGTTTCACCATGAAAGTCTACCCCCTTTCCTCGTTCATGTTCGTTGTAGTTCTTGTTTCGCTTATTATCACTAGCCTAAAGGCCGAAAATTGGTCTAATTGGCGAGGTCCGGAACATACTGGAAGCCGAGAGGGCGAAAATTATCCAACCGAGTGGCCCCCGGGATCCGTGAAGTGGAAGGTGTCTCTCCCGGGAAAAGGCGCCTCGGTTCCAGTCGTCCATGACGGCAGAATTTACGTGACCACGCCCGACGCCGGTATGGACTCTGTGATCGCTTTTGACCTTTCGGGGCAAAAGGTATGGGAAACCAAATTCGGACAAGAGCGCCCCGCGAAGCATAAAAAGCTAGGTACAAGCTGTAATTCCTCTCCAGTCACAGACGGTGAAGCCCTCTATGTTCACTTCAAAAGCGGCACTCTTGCGAGTCTGGAAATGGACGGGACCATCCGATGGAAGCGGAATCTCGCTGACGACTTTGGACCTCAAGAACTCTACTGGGATCAGGGAAGTTCTCCAGTCATTGTCGACAAGAAACTTATCCTCCCGCGCCTTCATTCTGGAGATTCCTGGATTGCTGCATTTGATCTTTCAACTGGAAGGATCCTCTGGAAGACAGCACGCAACTACGACGTGCCACCCGAAAACGATAACGGGTATACCACTCCGGTTCCGATTCGCCACGGAGACAAGGACGCTGTCATGGTCTGGTGTTCCGATCACGTCACCACTTACGCGACCGAAACAGGCGAACTGATTTGGTCTAGTGGCGGATTTAATCCCGAGGGAATGAAGCTTTGGCCGCATATTGCCACTCCGGTTGTTATCGATGACATCGCGATCATTCCGGTCGGACGAGACGACCGGATGCAAGCTTCAGTTCATGCAATACGCTTAGGAGGCAGCGGAGATGTGACTGAGACGCACCGTCTCTGGGAGACTGACAAGTTTGGTGTCTATGTCGCCAGCCCGGTGGCTTACGAGGGCAAGGTCTATCTCCTTCGTCACAAAGGAGGACTCGTGGCTGTTGATCCCGAGACCGGCAAGGCTCACTGGGAGGAGGCGTTTCCGCGAGCCGCTGATGCCTACTACGCATCGCCCGTCATTGCGGGGGGCATTCTTTACGCCGCCCGTGAAGATGGAGTCGTTTTTGCCGCTAAGGTGGGAGAAACCTTTGAGCTCCTCAGCGAGAATGCCATGGGCGAACAAATTCTTGCGACACCGGTACCCTTCGGCGGGAAACTATTGCTTCGAGGCGAAAAACACTTGTTTTGCGTCGAGTAAAACTATTTCACTCAAAGCTACCGGGCCTGTCCCTCGAAAAGGATCCCGACTCAATGCTCAATAGTAGGGTCGGAGCATCAGATAGACGATCGGGCCAGTCATGGCCACATATAGCCACATCGGAAAAGCCACCTTAACGAGACGACGGTGTTTCGCGAACTGGTTTGAGATCGCATAACTCAGACTAAGGAGAATGAACGGAAAACTGAATGCTGCGAGAGCGATGTGAGAAATAAGGAAGAAAAAGTAAACCTTCCTGATTGCCCCTTCCCCACCATACTTAACTTCGCCGTGGGTGAGGTGATAACTGACGTAGCTGAGGAGAAACAGAATTGATAGCAGCACAGCCAAATTGATGAGTTTCTTGTGCAAATCCGCACGATTTAATTTCACAATGGCGACGACCGCTCCGATCAAACAGAACGCTACTAGGGTGTTGAGCAGGGCATTAATGGCGGGAAGGATGGAAAGGTCCCAGCTCTCGGGAATTGGAATGGATATCCTTTGCATCGCCCCAACGAGGCCCCAGACAACCAGAGTCAGAATCCAACTCACCACAACAAGCCGGTTGCCAAGCGCCTTATTCGGCGCCAGCAAACGGTAGTCTTTTCGAGTTTGAAGATTCTGGGGAGTTGCACGCATTCTTTCGACAATAGCTACGTTTAGAAGCTCGTCATCGGAATCAATCGCTGTCGGTTTTTTCCACACAGCCACTCATTATCAAATCAGAAAAATAATCACCTCCACCCATTTGCGGTATCTATATAAATCAAGCTAAGGTAGTCAAACCGTGGTGAACCAGAGAAACGTGGCAAATCTTTGATTTACAGATTTAGCCTCAACGGTTGCTCGGCAGGACCACAGTCGAATCGGTCTTCTTAGTGCAACTATTTGCCAGGAAAAAAGCTCTAGGATCTGCCAAAGCGCAGTCCCTCCACCGCAATATCCTGACATGTCACAAAATTATCTCGAAACTACGAGGCCGGTTGAAATAGAAAAAATCAAAAAGACCTCATGAAACTGCAACTAAACGAAAAGCCAGTCGAACCCGGGCAGGCTCCGATTAGACTGAGTTTACCCGTTAAACTTGACGGCAGTGTTTTCAAAGGGCCCAGAAATTCCTTAAATTATTTAATCTTTTTATTCTTCGTTAGCCTCTCTACCAATTGATCCGCGGCACTGTCAGAGGTGTCGGCGAGGTGCGCCGCAACCTTTTCCAGCATTTCTGCAACAACCTCAGGATAATCAGTTGCCACGTTGTGAGCCTCAGAAATGTCAGCAACAAGGTCATACAATTCAGGTTCCTTCAGCTCCACTGCTCTGCCATAATTTACTGGTTCACGCTGTTTTAGATGTAGTTTCCATTTCCCAGACCGCAGTGCGTGTAATTCGGCACGCGTCCAATAATGGAATTCGTTGCGCGGTCCGCTTTCACCACCCTGCAACACTTTAGAAAGGTCATTGCTGTCCAATTTGCGATCTGAGGGAACCTTTACTCCCGCGAGCGCTGCGAATGTTTTCATCAGGTCGAGAGTTGAACCCATTTCAGTGACCATTCCCGGTTCGACGATACCTGGACCCCAGAAGATTGCAGGCACACGCTGCCCTCCTTCAAAAGTGGTCCCCTTTCCGGCACGTAACGGACCAGCAGAACCTCCGTGGGTTTTAAAAGAAAGCCAAGGTCCGTTGTCTGAACAGAAGATCACGATGGTGTTCTTCGCCAAGCCAGTCTCGCGCAAAGTCTCGAGAATCGTTCCAACACTCCAGTCGATTTCTTCGATAACATCACCATAAAGACTACCCATCGATTTTCCGAGTGAGTCGGGGTGAACAAATAACGGAATATGAGGTTGTGGATGCGCTAAGTAGAGAAAGAACGGACGCTCTTCGTTTGCTCTGATAAACTCCACCGATCTCTCTGTCAGACGCCGCGTTAAGGTATTCTGATCAACAGGACGCTCGATCACCTTATCATCGTGAATTAGAGGCACATTATAATTCCGAGTGTCGGGGTACCAGTTTGGGTCGGCTGCTTTTTCACGATAATTAGGTGATCCTTCGATGCGATCCATGTCGTTGGAGTAAGGAATGCCGTAATAGGAATCAAAACCCTGATTGATCGGCAGAAATTCAGGTAGATGTCCGAGGTGCCATTTTCCAATCATAGCCGTCGCGTAATCTTTTTCTTTCAAGATTTCCGCAATCGTCACTTCGGAGGCTGGCAACCCCTTGGCTGAATCCGGGAAAAGCACGACGCGTTGTGCCGAAGTCATACCATTACGGATAGGATAGCGCCCCGTCAGTAACCCAGCGCGACTCGGAGTACAGACCGGCGAAGCCACATAAAATTGACTCCACTTTTGCCCCTCCACTGCCATGCGATCGAGGTGTGGAGTTTTGATGCTGGGATTACCAAAACTAGAGAGATCGCCATAGCCAAGATCGTCGCAGAGAATAATAACGAAATTTGGTGGAGCATCCGCCTCGTCTCGTGCCAGTGCAGGTATCGGATATAGAGAGGAGAAAATGAACAGAACGAGAACCAACAGGTAACATTTCATGGGGTCACAACTTACCCAGAAGTGAGGCAATCGAAAAGAAATATTCCAATAGCGCTTACTCACTC
>CETE01080512.1_pt1 | contig 13445 bp, 9 predicted proteins | sample 531241 | NCBI WGS metagenome assembly CETE01 (sample SAMEA2622336, study PRJEB7988) | marine metagenome | biome: marine biome (ENVO:00000447); feature: deep chlorophyll maximum layer (ENVO:xxxxxxxx); material: "saline water (ENVO:00002010), including plankton (ENVO:xxxxxxxx)" | depth 30 m
TGAAATTCCTCGCCTTTGAGCAGGTCTTCAAGAACAGTCTCACTGGCTTGCCAATGGGAGGGGGCAAAGGAGGGTCTGACTTCGATCCCAAGGGAAAGTCCGACTCCGAAGTTATGAGGTTCTGCCAGTCATTTATGATGGAGCTCTGGAGGCATATCGGGGCTGACCTCGATGTTCCAGCTGGAGACATTGGCGTTGGTGGCAGGGAGATAGGATACATGTTTGGAATGTACAAGAAATTAGCCAACGAATTCACCGGGGTACTAACCGGAAAAGGCAGGTCATATGGGGGCTCTTTGATAAGGCCTGAGGCTACTGGATACGGATTGGTCTACTTCGCTCGAGAAATGCTCGCAACTACTGGAAGAAGCTTCGAAGGCGCCACTGTTTCTATCTCAGGATCCGGTAATGTCGCACAATATGCCTGTGAGAAGGTACTCGATCTTGGTGGGAAGCCGGTTACTATGTCTGATTCCAGTGGTTGGATCTATGACCAATCTGGAATCGACAGGGAAAAGCTAGATTGGATTATGGATTTGAAAAATAATAGAAGAGGGAGAATTTCAGAGTATGCAGATAACTTCGAAGGAGTCACGTTTACACCCTCTGCTCCAGAACCGACTCCCAATGGACTTTGGGGCGTCGACGTAGATGTCGCACTTCCCTGCGCGACTCAAAATGAGCTGAACGGCTCTGAGGCTGAAATGCTGGTTAGCAACAATGTTCTGGCAGTAGCTGAAGGAGCTAATATGCCCTGTACGCCCGAGGCCGTCGAAGTGTTCCTCAAGAACGGAATACTGTTTGGCCCTGGAAAGGCTTCCAATGCTGGAGGAGTTGCTACATCTGGTTTAGAGATGAGTCAGAATAGTCTCAGGCTCTCATGGACCCGAGAGGAAGTCGATTCTAGACTGGATGCCATAATGGTGGAAATCCACAAGAATGCCTATGAGACGGCCGAAAGATTCGGAATGCCTGGGAACTATGTCGCGGGCGCAAACATAGCAGGTTTCTTGAAGGTCGCAGAAGCAATGACCGCACAAGGTATGATTTAGTCTTCCTCACTAATTGTCGAGAGGAATTTCTTCAAACGTTCAGTTCGGGGTTTTTCTATGATGGAGGCCGGGCCAGATTCCGCAATAATTCCATTATCCATGTAAATCACTCTGTCGGCGACATCCCTAGCGAAGCTAATCTCATGGGTTACGACTACCATCGTCATTCCCTCATCTGCTAATCCCCGGATTGTTTTCAGGACAGATCCGATAAGCTCAGGATCTAGTGCGCTGGTAGGCTCGTCGAATAGCATCACTTCAGGTTTCATTGCCAACGCCCTTGCAATAGCTACTCGTTGTTTCTGCCCCCCTGATAGGTTTCCGGGAAATGCGTTTTTCCGATCGAGCATATCCACCTTTTCTAGAACTTCCATTGCCTCTCTCTCTGCGTCCTTCTTACTCATCTTTTTCACATGCCTGAGACCTAGAGTTATATTGTCAATCACCTTGAGATGAGCAAATAGCTCGAAGGATTGGAAAACCATCCCAATCCTTGACCTGACGTCATTAATATCCGCAGTAGGGGTATTAATCACCTCTCCTCTAAGCCTAACTTCTCCCTCTGTGGGCTCAATTAGCCTGTTGATACACCTTAGGACAGTAGATTTACCACTACCAGATGAGCCGATTATTGCGAGTGACTCCCCTTCATTTACAACAAATGAAACCCCTCTAACAGCATGGACTCCTCCCGCGTATACCTTGTGTAAGTCAACAATATTGAGTACACTCTCCATCTAACTACCTCCTGATATTCCTAAACCAGGGATTCTGGTTTTATTCTCTAGATAACGTAATATCAAAGCCAAAGTCCATGTTACGATGAAGTAGGAAATTAGGACCATCCCATACGACCAGAAAACTTGGAAAGTCACGGCATTAATCAACTTAGCCTTCCTTGTCAATTCAGAATAACCTATAACCATTGCCAAGGATGAATTAAGCACCAAATTGACCATTTCATTACCCATAGGAGGTATGCAAATTCTTATGGCTTGTGGCATTATTACCAATCTCATCGTCTGCATGTAATTCAACCCGATACTCCTGCCAGCTTCCATCTGGCCGGAAGGAATAGCAGAAATCGCGCCCCTGATAGTCTCACATTGGTACGCCCCAGAATTTAGCCCGAGAGCGAAAATCGCGCTCACGCATGCCCTGTTGGAAAGAATTTCATCTCTAAGGAAAGATGTGACCAAGCCTGTCGAACCTTCCAGCATTTCCGCCGCTGGATCCCCAATGAGGGCCCCTATCTGTATCCCGAAATGAATAAAGAGGAATTGTACTATCAACGGGGTATTTCTGAATATGTCAGTGTAAATTGTTGCGATGAAGTTTAGAGGCCTGATCCCCCATGGGTTCCATGAGAAACTCCTTCCGAAAATCTCTCGTTCTGACTTCTTGTATTCACCATTAGCGGAAATACACAATGTTCCAAGTAGTAAAAGACTAGACCCTAGTATTAAATATGCAAAATTCTCAAATTGCAAATCTCCTGTTATGCCCCCTGGATTTATGATTCCTATTGGGGCAAAGATGTACTCCCATCCATCAAGTCCAAGCCCTTCTATTATAGGGATAAGATGATTCAAGAACAAGAATCCAATAATGAGGGAAAGCGCTCCGAATATTCGGACCAGAATCACTTCCCTTTTCTGAGCAATTTCTTTCAAGGTAGTCGGTGAAGTCTTCATCATCGATAGGGTAACTCCTAGGAAAAACCCAAGAAATATTCCGAACATAACGATGTTAATCGTAGCGAAAAGACCGTCGATTAACATCCCTTTGGAGTAGTCAACGAAGCTCCCAAACTCACTGAAGTCCCTTATCTCAAAGCCAACCTGTTCATTCTCGCCCGCCCTCTCTGTAACCAAAATTAACCCGTCGCTTCCAACAGTCACGCCATTAAATCCGTCTATCATCGCAATGTCATAGAAAGTCGACATATTGGTAGTCGGAATTAATTGCCTGCTCACGATATTTCCGCCATCCTTACTCATTGAGAGGTAACCCTCAGAGCCCGAAAGGAGGATTTTGTTTGTGGTTGCTACTTCGATTGAAGTCAGATTAACGCCAAGGTTACTTCCTCCTCCTTCAGACTCAAAATAGAGCATATCCCATAGGAACCCAACCGGAGTCGTAATTTCTCTCGAAGACTTCAGTACTTCCCCCTTATCGGTTATTGCGTACGCCCTGATATCACTGTAGAACTCGACATCAATAATCCTGGATGATGATGCCTCTGAGGGCGGATCTCTGTAATCCCAGCTGGCGCCTCCATCTTCAGAAAAGAGAATCGCCCCTTCTTCCCCTACTGCGATGCCCTTTTCCGAGTCCAAGAAAGAAACATCTAGTAAATCAGCACTATTCACCGAGTGATTTGTCCAAGTACCAAAGTCATATTTCCATATAGTTCCGTTGCTCCCAACTATCACGGCAGAATCATTTCCAGTGAGAGAAACTCCTCTGATGATATCATCGCCCATGTCAAATGAGATATCTGTCCATTTTGAGCCATTATCAAATTTTATTATCACACTCCCATCTTGGCTCGCGGCCAGAATAGTTCCAAAACCGGAGTCTGACATTGACAAATCAGAAGATGTTTCTACATCAGAAACCGTCCATGACTGCCCGCCGTCCGAACTGACCAATACAACCCCGTCATCGCCAAATGCCCATATTTCCCCTCCTTCTGATTCAACAGAGAATAGGTCACTTGCAGTCCCGCTTTCTACTAAATCCCATCCACTTCTATATTCCTGAGCATTAGCTGATCCCGAAACTAGCAAAATTGCCAACAAAAGTAAACCCAAATATCTGGTCGTGGGTTGTACGAATAAGCCATTTCTCCCAGAAACTGTAGTTTCACTCATCCGCTCCCCCTTAGCTTGGCACGGTTCTTTGGATATAGTATCGGCGGTAAGAAAAAGCTGATTGTTTCTCAGTAATGTTCATCTTCGTCTCTCTCTCGGTTTGTTCATGGCAAGCATGTTGTACAAGGGCAAGGTAAAGGAAGTATGGAGTACCGATAATCCAGATATTATTGAGTTTAGATACACTGATCAAATAAGCGTTTTCGATCAAATCATCCCAAGCCTCGTACCACGGAAGGGCGAGAGTCTCAATCGGACTTCCTGCCATTGGTTCAAGCTTGTAGAAGATGCCAACATCTGTGAGACACACATCATAGAGATGAATGCTCCAGATAGGGTTCTCGCAAAGAGATTTGATGTCATAAGGGAGCCAGGCGCAATACCAAAAGACATGGAGAACGTCTTCGTTCCTTTGGAAGTAATTTGTCGTCACTACCTGGCAGGAGGTGGCTGGAGAAGGTACGAAAGGGGCGATGTGGGGCCCGAGGAGTTCGGTTTTGAGCCCGGAACCGCTCTCCATCAGGGAATAAAGCTACCAAGACCATACTTGGAGGTTTCAACCAAATTTGAGAAGTTTGACAGATTACTTGATAGAGAAGAGGCATTGAAGATTTCTAACCTAAGAGAAGAAGAATTAGACGCTATCTTGGATATCGTTGTTAAGATAGACGAGATAATAGACAGGGAGGCATCTAAGAGAGGCTTGATACATGTAGACGGTAAGAAAGAATTCGCCTTAGGACCAGGGAGGGTACCGGTCCTTGTCGATTCTTTTGGGACGTTAGATGAGGATAGATGGTGGGCGGCAGAAGATTATGGGAATGGGCAAATAGTATCACTTTCCAAGGAATTTGTCAGAGAGCATTACCTAGGGACGGGTCACTATGAAGAGCTTTATGAAGCTAGAGAAAAGGGGGCTGTAGAGCCACAAATTCCTGCGTTACCGGATAGCATAATTAACCAGACCTCAGAACTCTATGCAGATATGTATGAGCGTTTGACAGGTCAGAAATTCTAGTTATGAGTGCCTCCTCATCAAGACACCACATCTTCTTCTCTGAGCGGCTCTTAGCACAGCTAGAAGAAGTCTGAAAGCATAGTCTACCCCTCCGTCAAGAGGCTCCTCTGACAGAACCTCCCATCTCCCAGATCGTATGGATCTCTGCAATTCTGGAACCTCCTTCTTCGTGAGCCATCCAAGAAGAGTTAGTCCACCAAACCCATCCCTGAAGCCAGGCTCTCCAAGATTGTCTTCCGAAAGACCGTCCGATAGCTTGTACAACAATTCATGCAATGTCGTCATGTCCCCCTTCTGCCTTGTGTATCGGATTAGGTATGTCACGATGTTTCCATCGGCATAGGGAAATCTCCCCAACCTTTCCTTCCCGGCCCCGTGATCTATTCCCTCTGTCCGGTCTCCGTCATTATTAACCTCGATAATAGTGAGATATAGCAATGTAGCCGGGTCAAGGCTCGGTTCGATACCCTCTATCAGACTTTGAATATCCTTTGAGTTCGGACTCGCTAACTTAATGTCCTCATGATCACCTCCCAATGATGATTGTATCAGCGGTATAACCTCAACTGGATCGTGTACTATCGGGTCAAACGTATGGAAGCTTGGAAGATTCGATGAAGTGGACACTAGCTCACCTATTTTCCTGACCTTAATCGACTGAGACGCTCCTCAAAGGGGTCTAAATCTTCTGAATCATTTTCAGGAATGTCTGGTGAATCAACCTCATTCTCGGTTCCTAAATCTGCTTCTTCTTGCGTGAGCTCATTTTCCTCAACCCTCTCCCGATTTTCCTCTATTGAAGACCTCTTTGACATCCTTTCCAAGGCTTTCTTTTCCACAGCCAATCTGGTTTTCTCCATCATTTCCCTACTTTCCCTGAAGTTTTTAGCCATCCAAGCGAAGGCAACAGAGATGCCTATAACCAATCCTGCGGAAGCAATTGCGGTACTGGAATCGCTGAACCCTCCCTCAGAATTTTCGGAACCCGACAGGATTATTCTCGCCTCGTCATCAGTCTCATCAGAATCTTGGTCCCATGGGAACTCACAGCTAATCGTCGCCACAAGTTCCACGCCGTCGCTCACATCAGGCCTCTCTATGCTCGGCCTAGGGGCTAGGGCACTAGACTCAGACATGTCCACCAAGTACTCTTCTGAATAGGCCCCTGCCTCTACTAGAATATTGCAAATCGACCCCCCCAAAATTTGCTGGTTACTTCTTTTTGTCAGGATTAAAATTTCTTGCCCCCCTCCTGTACCGATAATCTCCAATCCAACCAAGCCGACGTTCCAGTCTGTTCTCCTAACATCGAACACCTTGCTGGTCGAAGCGACTTCGAACCCTCTCGAATCGATAACCCTGATTGTTAGCTCACTCTTGCCAGGGGCGGGGCTCCATCCTTCCGCGCTCAAATTAATAATTTCAGATTCTAATCCCTGCCTAACTTCACCTGAGATAGAATCGATCATATTTCCCTGATTATCAGAGAGAATGATTGTGAACTCGAAATCATCCGTACCGTTCAGAATCCCACAGCTCGCCTGTACAGAAGAAAACTCTCCGTTGATAGAGCAACTGGCCGCTCTGGAGGGTGTATCTGAAACCCATGACTTGTATTCTAACGAAATCGATGAATCTACCGTGAAACTCCCATTTTGTCCTACTTCGGAATCCCAAAGCCATCCTGAAGGTTCCATCCACGAAAGTATCCCTGTCTCTGAGTCAGTGACAACGCTGTTGGAATCCGTCCCATGAATTTGCATTACGTACTGGTCGCCGGAAGTGGAGACAATAACCGGGCTTTTGGCCCAAGAGTAATCTTCCATCCTCGTATCCATAGAAATCTCTCTCTGGTTACCTTCAGTGTCCGATGCCAAAATCCTGATTGTCTTCACATCTCCATTCCATGAATCGTCAGGAACAAGTTCAAGTGGCACTCCAGAAATTTCTCCAACCCCCAGGATTACATTCGCGTCCCCAGATACTTCCCATCCGGAAGGTAGACTCAATACCATGAAAGATATTGAACTTGGTGAGTTGCCTGTGTTCTCAACCAGGGCCAATGGATAACCGCCTTCTTGACTTACAACCCATTCTCCATGCCCAGTCAGAGCGAAATCCTGAGTCGCGGAGACTCTGAGTGGGAAAACAATCTCAGACAAACCCGTAGAGTCCCCTTCTCTGATTCTAAGCGTCAACTCCACAGCCCTGCCATGGACAGCATCATCTGGTGGGGTGATATTGAGGAGTAGAGGCGCGCTTTCGCCCGGGTCGATTATGGGTAAGTCTGCAATGTCCCCAATCTGCCAGCCACTCTCTCCCGACACGAACATGGAAATGTAAGGGCGCGAGGGGGAATTTCCAGTCTGCACCACAGAGAGTAAAATTTCTGAACCTTCGGGATCAACCTCTAGGCTCGCCTGGTTTACAATGGCGTTCCACGAGGGTACGTGACCTGACTCGACTGAAAATGAGAACGTAGAAATCTCCTGCCCACGCGCAGTGGCCGATACAGTGACTTCGACCACCGAACCACTCCAAGCATCATCAGGGATTCCGGCGCCAATTTCCAAAATTTCGCTCTCGTTGACTCCGACGTTAGTCACCGAGTCTCCATACGAACTCCAACCAGTGGAAGAATCACCCACCTCCAGAGTGGTCGAAATGGTCGTAGTTAGTTCCAAATCATCATCAAGATTTCCAAGATTGGTGACTACGACGTTCATCTTGAATACATCCCCGGGGTCAGCCGTGACCATTGCTCCATTACCCCCATTTTCACCACTCTCAGTTACAAAATAAGGGTAGATGTCCCATTGATGTTCTTGCCGAGCTTCTAATACAATTTCCACTTGTGAGCTGATATCATCGTCCCCCATCGATTGCATCTCAAATAGAATCCTAACGGGGACCCTTGCAGGGGTTTCTTCAGGGAGTGTAACTGTAATGGGGACAGTAGTGAGACTTCCAGCGGATAATGATACAAAGTCTCTTGAAAAGGACACAGTTATTCCCGGATCTTCAGAAATATTTTGGTCATAGACCAATGAATAACTAAGTCCGTAAGAATCCTCCCCATTTCCTGGGTTCTCTAGCCTTAATATAACTAGGGCCTCTTCATTGACATCCACCAACAGTGGCTGATCCGAGGGGGAAGTAGCTATCATTGATGACCTATAAATCTGTAGAACCTCAAGTGAAAGCCTCAAGATGTGGTCCGATGACTCATTACTTGACTCTTCGAAGTAATGGAACGCAGGAGCGGCGTTATCAGGAAGATTCAGCCCCAATATCCCCTCGCCATTCCCATCTGAAACATTCATGCTAACAAAATCCCCGTTTATTGACAAATCCCCAGATGCTGACCATATCCAGCCAGTTTTTGCCATTCCAGCAGAGGAAAGGGACCATGTTAGGGTGTCTGATCCAGAGGGCATGTCAGCCTCTATTTCCCATTGTAGATTTGTCGTAGGAACACTTCGAATGTGACTTCTGCTGATCACCCCTGATGCAATAAACGTCAAGTCAACTGTCTGACAAGAATCGTCCCCGTCAACACACATAGTTAGGGCCGTATCGACAGAATCTCCAATTGAAACAGCTTGTTGATTCTGGTTGGTAAGTGGAACCTCTAAGTATGCCTCCAGGACTAGTTTCTCTCCAGGTTCCAGCACCAATGCAAACCTCTCATGACCATTTTCGTCGAATAGCCTTAGGTTGCTCCCCCAAAGGGTGTTATCCCAATCCATGGAAATCTGATTCTCCGCCGCATTCCCTATATTTTCCACCACCATCCAGGCTCTGGCGAAATCACCAATCAAGCCGTATCCCGTACTGAATGATGCACCTTCTGGGCCCCTTATCGATAGGCCCCTAGTCCTATTGGCTTCAATAGGGATTATTGATGAAACAGTAACATTTTCATCACTGTCCAATGTCATCCTGAGAGTGAGGAAACCAGAGTCAGAGCCCAGCGCATCTTCGGGTGCACTAACTTCGATTATAGGAGACCATGTTTCCCCCACAGGAATCTCAATATTTTCAATTCCCCCCATCGAAACATCTGACCATGTCCATCCAGATGGCAATTCCGAGTCATCAATTTGAAGAGACCAAATACCAGAAAGTCGCCCAGTGGACCTTATTGTCGGCTGTATTATTTCGTCTCCTCCGGGGGCGACTCTGACAGGCTCGGAAGAGGTTTCAAAGGTAACATTGTATGTTGGAATTATAGACAGGACCTTCGAGAAGACGTCATTATCAGTCCGCGTTTGACTTATGTTGCCGAATGGGTCAATCTCCAAAGTGAAGTCATGGTCGCCCAATGATCCTGACCATTCAACGGAAAAAGACTCGAAAGACCCAGTTCCTGAGGGAGAAACTGGTTGCAATGAACTGAATCGGTGCCTACCTATTTCTACACCGTCTGCGTAAAGTACAGCATCTACATCAGAATTTGGACTGGATGTTCCGCAGTTCTCAACGAAAGCGGTAATTTGCACATCCTGGCCCGGATTTGGTGATGTCGGGTCAAATTCAATCCCCCTCCCATCTAGTAAGGGCCTAATATCAGCTTTTTCAAGAGAGACCACGGTTCCACCAACAACAACATCCAGTGCTCCATCGCCATCGATATCAGCCAATGAGGGGGATGACCAAGTCCTTTGATTCAATTCTAGGTCGCTGGACCATTCCGTGCTAATTCCGGAACCCGTGCCCTCAGATCCGTCGAATGCCCACAAAGATCTCCCAAATGCAACCAGTAACTCAGGCTCTCCCGTTCCTTCGATATCCATCCAAACCGGTTGTGAAACTGCTATCTCATCATTAGGGGTGCCACTGCTTTGTTCCAAATCTCTGTGCCAAGCCTCGTCTGGACTCGTGGTATCGATATCATCCACGCACCCAGCTATTCCATGCCTAGCTGTGGTCGTCTGCCACCACGTTACCCAGCACATTCGGTCATGGTCTCCATCCCCATCTGTGTCGATTGGTAATGGAGGGGAATCTGCGTAGCCATTAGGTGCTGTGTAAGACCACTTCTCTGACCCATTTGAAACCTCTATCCCCCTGTATTCAGCGCCGTCCAATGTACCCGATGAGTCACTATCAGTGGGGATGGTCACTATAATCTCCGGATTATCATCACTATCCAGATTTGCGACGATTGGACCGGGAAGCCTGATGTGGGGTACATTCGAATCCCCATCTAAATTTCCAAGTGATTTACCGTCCCAACTTGGGTCTCCACTGGAAGAATCAAGTTTCCAGAGCCACATAGCACCGTTCGTGGACTCCGTGGTCGTTAGCATCACATAAGCTGTGTTCTCATCAGTCTGTACGAAAACTGGATCAGACCCATGGCTTCCATATCCAAGACTTTTGTCCCATAATTTCGAGGGGGCCCCAGATGAGGGAAGTGAGATCGCCACGACCTGTGGAGAATTATCAGACTCCCTTATTGCAGATACAACCAGCTCCGCATCGCCATCTAGATCTAAGTCAGCCAGCAAAGGCTGAGAGGTTGGTTTGTGATTTCCCCAGATACTTCCGGTGTAAGGCCCTTCCTCGCTACTAATCATCAACTCCGTGTCTTCATACGACCAAATCTTTTGGCCGTCCTTGTTTCCACCAGATGACCAACCCGTCACACTGCAAGACAAGACTGGCGACCACGCGTCTACCTTCATCTTCGTATCACTGCCCACAATCACATCGTAAACTACGATTATTTCAGGGCCAGCGATACCATCGATGTCCACTATCATTGGAGATGCCTTCACTTTCTCAGTTTGACCTAGGTTAACTTCCCAGGCCAAATCCGAATCCTCGCCCTCAATTATCCGAAGGTAGCTGTCGCCAGAAGATGTGTCGGTCTGAACTAATACCGTGAAGAGAGAGCTCCCTCCACATCTTTCTGTTGCATCAAGATCAACAACTAGCGATTCAGCAAAATCCCCTATTGGCGTGCCTAGAGAATCCGTCCCCAAATCATAGCTTCCATATTCCCAGTTGATTACAGGATCTGTGATCGATGATAGAGAATTATTACTTCCTACAGGGTCATGGGTAGGACTTTCGGAAGCTCTACCAGGGTATCTTCCCGGCTGAGGCCAAGGCTGATCCCCGTCATACCATGGATCTTCCGAACTGGTTCTCGAAACTTTTCCTTGAAATGATTCTGATAGCCCTTCATTGAATTCCGCGAACAAGGGATTGGTGACAACCAAGAGCATTATTGCAGAAATAATCAATGCTCTCCACTGCTCATCGCGAGCATCTCGTCCACTGGAAGGCACCATCAGAGTGGATGATGGTATTTGGAACACACTTGAACGTTCGCACCATATTCTCTCTCAGACCGTAGGTCTGAGGGATTATCCAAGGTAACCAAGCGTCGAATCGCATCCGTTGCGCTTATACAGGAGAGGCAAGTCGCTCACTCCCACGGACTTCTCCTCCAGAGGCACAGCTGATGAAGGACGGGAGGGAAACCCCCCGTCTTGGCGAACCTCGGAGAGGCCCGTTTACCGGAGGAAAAAAAGATGTATAGTATAGTAGAGAGAGAGGACACAATCCGTATTCCCGCCGAGTACATAAGAGAGGGGCAGAGCCTCGTGGATCACATCGACAGTCTAGCCAACGATGCTTTTGAGGGTAGATTTGATGCGGATGAGAATTACACGGTACTTACATTCGACCATAAGCCGGTCGGCAGAGGTAGGATTATCCACGGCGATGGGGCCATCTACCAAGCTGTCAGTTTCAAAGCACTTCTATTCAACATGGAAAACAATGAAGTCGTAGATGGATATGTTTCAGATGTCTCTGAGTATGGTGCGTTCGTGAGGATCGGACCAGTCGAAGCCCTGCTACACAAATCCCAGATCCTAGATGAGCCAATACAAGTCAACATGGGCGTAAGAAGGATTGAAGGGTCCCAGTCGGGTAAGCACATTGAGGAAGGCTCCCATGTCAGGTCCAGAGTTGTATCAAAGGCAATCAACCAGAACGATCCGAGAGCCAGCAAGATAGGACTCAACTGCAAGATGGACGGCCTTGGTGCTGCCAGTTGGTTGAAGGAGACTGATTAGAATGGCTAAGCAAGCGTTTGCGTGTGGAGAATGCAACCAGATTCTTCCAGAGCCAGAAAAGAGGAGTGATCCCCCTCAATGCCCACATTGTCCAAATTCTCCCGTTACAACCGACTGGCAAGGCTTCGTTGTCATACTAAATCCAAGTAGGTCTGAAGTAGCCAATAGACTAAACATTACAAGGCCCGGCAATTATGCTCTCAAGGTGAATATTAGATAGGTGATTTTATGCAGGTAATAGACAGAAAAGATAACCCATTGCTTAACAGGGTGGAAATAAAATTCGTTTGGGATCACCCTAATTCCCCTACTCCAGACCTCGCTCAAATGGTAGCTGCCGCGGCTAAATCAGAACCCGGGGCAAAACCAGAACTGGTTTTCGTAAAGGACGTGTCTACAAGATTCGGAATGCCCAGAACAACAGGACTAGCGCTCATATATTCATCCGAAGAAGCATCTACGATAGAGCCGGATTTCATTGTTGAGAGGCACAAGAGGATTAGAGGAGATGAGTCAGATGGCTCTCAAGGAGGCGATGAGTGATGTCAGACAGTCCCAACGCAAATTCGAAATGGTCAAAATACAAAATTGATGATGATGGGAACCTAGTTCGCGGGGAAACCTGCCCTACTTGTGGTCCAGGGATATTCCTAGCAATCCACAAAGATCGAAAGACGTGCGGAAAATGTGGATTTACAGCCCCATTATCTTAGATTTTACCGAAGGCGAGAGATCGCTCCATGTCCCGCTGTTGGTAAGGACTTTGTAATCCAAGATCGCTATGCCTATTTCATCACGTTCGTAGGTCACTTTCGTTACAATTTCTCCGGATGGTGCCTCCCTCTGCATGATTCCGTCATGCCTCCAACCAGTCCACACCCATCCACTGGGAACTGGGAATGCATCAAGAACGGGACCTGGGACCGAGACTGTTTCCACATTTGCGAATAAATCGGCCAGAAAAACTACATTTCTTCCGTGGAGCATTATTATCCAACCTGAACCATTGTCGTACATTACCCTATGGACTCTTCCCGGCAGATTCGGAAGTATTCCATTGCTCTTTTCAATCCCACTGGAAGCTGAAATTATTGAAAATCCCCCTGAGGAGGTAAAACAGTACAATTCATCGTCCTTGTGCACTATTGAAACAATTGAATCAATATTAGAAATATCCTCTAGCTCCCTCCAGACCGGATAAGGGGATCGCCAAATCTCTCTCGCTTCCGAATCGATCATATAGATGCCAGTTCTTAGGCATACAAAAGCCAAATTCTCTCCAACATTGCACATCGCAACAGGCTCAGATTGAAGCTCCCTTGTCCAAATTGCGGATTTACTGACATAGGGGGATTGTTTATTGCTATCTTCCTCAGATTCCCTGCCTGCATCCATCCACAACAAA